>Ga0075522_10003099_pt1 | contig 12149 bp, 11 predicted proteins | sample NGEPerA_FD_74796 | JGI IMG/M metagenome (GOLD analysis project Ga0075522, IMG submission 74796) | Arctic peat soil microbial communities from the Barrow Environmental Observatory site, Barrow, Alaska, USA - NGEE PermafrostL2-A | ecosystem: Environmental > Terrestrial > Soil > Wetlands > Peat ... | reverse complement strand
CTTATCAACGACATTCTCGACCTCTCGAAGATCGAAGCCGGCCAGATGGAGCTCCGCCTGCAGATGGTTTCAGTCGCCGATGTCGTTGGCCAGGTCGCGAGCACGGTGGAGCCGCTTGCGGCGCAAAAGCAGATACACCTCGAGTTTGAGGCGGCGAGCGCCGGTCAGATTCTTGCCGACGAAGGCAAGTTGAAGCAGATGATCCTCAACCTGGTCTCCAACGCGATCAAGTTCACTCCCGAGGGTGGGACAGTGATGATCAAAGCCGCCCGAGTCGTCGATCGGCTGGAGATCGTCGTCTCTGACACCGGCATCGGGATCGCGGAGCAGGACATTCAGCGTTTGTTCAAGGAGTTCCAGCAGGTCGACTCGGGAGCCGCCCGCACGCAGCAGGGCACCGGGCTGGGACTGGTGCTGACCAGGAGCTTCGCCGTCCTGCACGGAGGCGACGTTCGCGTGGAAAGTGAGCTTGGCAAAGGCAGCCGGTTCACGATCGACCTTCCCGTTGACACGCGCAGCCCCGTTCGCGTGCCCCAGCCTCCCAACGGGAGTGTCGGAAAGGCGGCCGGCGATGTTTCTCGACCGCTGGTCCTCGTCGTCGAGGATGACCCTGCCGCAGCCGAGTTGCTCACGCGGCAGATCGAGCGCGCTGGGTTCCGCACCGAAATCGCTCGCACTGGCGTGGACGCGGTGGCAATGGCGAAAGAGCACAAGCCCGCCGCCATCACCCTGGACATCCTGCTTCCGGACGTCGATGGCTGGGAGGTCCTCAAGCGCCTCAAGCGCGACGAGATGACCAGTGACATACCAGTCATCGTGGTCAGCGTCGTGGACAACCCCGAGCTCGGGACAGCTTTGGGCGCGCTCGACTACTTCGTCAAGCCTGTCGAGGCAAGAGAACTCGTCAAGCAACTTAGCAAGTTCAACTTCAAGCGCAAATCCGGTGGCCGGCAGGCCCGCGTCCTGGTCGTCGACGACGAAGCCGCCAACCGCGACTGGCTGAAGCAGGTGCTGGAGGCGGCAGGCTTCACGGTCCTACTCGCAAACGGTGGTCAAGAGGCCATCGAGTTGGCCAGATCGCGCAAGCCCGATCTCGTAATGCTCGACCTCCTGATGCCGGAGGTCAATGGCTTCGACGTGGTCGAGGCGCTGAGAGAAAACGAAGCGACCAAGGCCATCCCGATCATGGTCCTCACCGCCAAGCACCTGACCGGAGCGGACGTCGACCAACTCAATGGTCGTGTGTCGACCATCCTCATGCGCGGATCGACCGAGGCCGGCGATCTGCTCGGCCAGTTGCAATCGGTCTTGAACAAACTGGCGGTTAAAGTATGAGGAGGTCCCCTCTGATCCTTGTCGTTGACGACAACGATGCCGGCCTGTTGCTCGTCCGCGCAGTGCTTGAGCTCGACGGGTTTCGAGTCGATTCCGCAGGCTCATCCGAAGAGGTTCTGGAGTGCTTGAACGCCCGCGTCCCGGACCTGATCCTGATGGATGTGCAGCTGCCTGGACAAGACGGCCTCTCACTTACCCGTCAGCTCAAGGCGGACCCCGCGACGGCCACCATCCCTATCGTGGCGCTGACTGCCCATGCGATGGCCGGTGACCGGGAGCAGGCACTCGCCGCCGGTTGCAGCGGATACATCTCCAAGCCGATCGACACCAGAACCCTCGGCGCCCAAGTCCGGCAATTCCTGACCGAGGAGCGACTCGAATCAATCGTCTCCGCCGAATGAGCGTTCCCAGAATCCTCGTCGCCGAAGACGACCCTGCAAGCTTGGAAATAGTTCAGGTGTATCTCGAGTCAAAGGGGTACAAGGTTAGCGCCGCGCCCGACGGCAACCGCGCCCTTGACATGGCTGGGAGCGGAGAGTTCGACCTCCTGATACTGGACGTTCACATGCCGCTGTACGGCGGCCAAGAGGTGCTTCAGATGCTTCGCAAGCGTCTCTTGGTTCATCCGATCAAGATCATCGCCCTCACCGCCGACACCCGATGGGTGCTCCGCGACGAGATGAAGCGTGATGGGGTCGACGGCTACCTGGTCAAGCCAGTTAGCTTGTCAGAACTGGGAAAGGAGGTAACCAGGCTTTTGGCGGCTTAGAACACGTCTTCGGCCGAATGGAGTTCTTCGAGGAAAAGCTCATCTCCGCCGTCCGAGGGCGCGAGCCAGGGGAGTCGATGCTCGCGGCGTTCCAGCGTTCGGTGCTGGACGGTTACAAGGATCTCGCTATGGAAGAAACCGCAAAGGCGTATAGGTGAGCATGACGATGCCGTCGCCGGCCGGCCTGAAGTCGGCGAGCTTGAGGGCGGCCATCTTGCCCGAGTCCGCAAAGAGGCGCTTGCCGCTGCCCAGGATGACCGGGAACACCATCAGCCGGTAGTCGTCCACCAGCCCATTTTCAGCCAGGCTCTGGGCGAGCCGGGCGCTTCCGAAGACCAACAGGTCGCCCCCTGACCGAGCCTTGAGCTTGGCGACCTCAGCAGCCATGTCGCCCCGGATGACGGTCGTGTTGTTCCAGCTCGCCTCGGAATCCTTGAGGGTGTTCGAGACGACGTACTTGCGGATGCTGTTCACCTTGTCGGCGAAGCCGTCCGGGTCCTTGATCGAAGGCCACGCTTTTGCAAAACCCTGGTAAGTGACTCGCCCCAGCAATAGCGCGTCGGCAGCGAATAGCTCATGGACCTTGAACTTGTCGCCCTCGAGGCCACCCTTGAACTTGAAGGTCCAGGCTCCATGCTTGTTTCCCTCAGCGCCACCTGGATCCTCCCATACGAACGCCCCAAGCCCAAATCGACATTCCATAAATTGGGTCAGCCTGAGACCGCGAGGCGCCTTTTCATCAGTCCATCTGGGGCCCCATTTGGTGCCCCTGCTTTGGGAAACGACAAGAGTGGCCGGCGAACTAATTGCGACCTGAAACGCGAGCGTACCTACCTCGAATTGCTCCGCAATCTCCTAGGGCAGGATCTCGACATACCCGTCCGTTCCATTCACGCGGATCCGCTGCCCATCGCGGATCAGCCGGGTGGCTTGCTCCACACCCACGACAGCCGGCAAGCCGTACTCCCTCGCGATCACCGCGCCATGGGTCATCAGGCCCCCCACCTCCGTGACCAGGCCCGTGATCGCGACGAACAGGGGCGACCAGCTGGGGTCCGTGTAGGCCGTGACCAGGATGTCGCCCGGTTCGAGATCAGCCTCCGCAATGTCATGAATGACGCGGGCCCGCCCCTCGATGATCCCGGCGGAAACCGGCAAGCCGACCAGCGCACCGGTCGGCACGTCGTCGCGCCGGTACGCCCCGGCGACGACCTCGCCATCCGACGTGAGTACCCGGGGCGGCGTCAGCGCTTGATACGACCTGAACGCCTCTTTGCGCTGGGAGATGAGCTGATCATCCACGTGGTTGGTGCGCACGACATCGTGGAGCTCCTGGAACGTGAGGTAGAAGATGTCCTCCTTCTCACGAAGCACATTGGCCTGCACGAGGCGCCCGGCCTCTTCCAGCATGGCTTGCTTGTAAACGAAGTAGCGGCTGACCATGCCGTACTTTGGATACTCCCGGTACCCGATGAAGGTCCGAACGCGATCGATCTTCCGCTTGGCCTCTTCGGCTTTCTGTTCTCCGTCCGGCAAAGCTCGCAATCGCTCCAGCAGTTCCTGTTCCTTCGTCCACGCTTCCTGCCGCCCGTGTTCGAAGCGTTGCGCGCCGGCGCCCGGCTCGAAGTTCTTGATGTTGCCGAGGATCACGGGCACGAGCGTGGTGGGGCGTTCGCTCCAACGCGGCCTCGTGATGTCGATCTCGCCGACGCAGCGCATACCGTACTTGTCGAGAAAGGCCCGGATGGCGTCCCGCGCTTCCTGCCCGCCGGCAAGCTTGGCCAGCTCATCCAGGAAGCCCTCGTCCTCGATGTGTTGCAGAAAAGCCACCACTTCCGAATGCGGGCGGATCACGTCGGCGACGTCCAGGAGCGCAAGTCCCATCTCCGACGTGACGTTGTTGGGGACGGACTGCGTGAGCGTGTCGGCCGCGTTCTTCTCGCCCAGCCAGGCCTGCAGCTGGTCGTTGAGCCACCAGGTGGCCTCCATCGCGCTCATGAAAACCTGGTGGCTTCGCGGATCGAACAGGATCCGCCTCAGCTCCTGGATGTCCGCCAGAATGAACTCGAGCAGCGCCGCTCCCGACTTTGTGCGGATGTCGCGCTTCAATGCGGCGATTGATTCCTGGTTATGTCGGATCAGATCGGTGACGATGGCCGGGTCAGTCTCGATCGGGGCTGTCGCCCCGGCCGCCGGCGCCGCGGTGGAAACCGCGTCAGTCCGCGACAGGATGAAGTCGCCGCGTTTGACGATGCTCTGTAGCGCATCGCCGATCAGCGGATCCGATTTACCGGAGGCCTCCAGGAGGCGGGCGCGTATCGCGGGCGACGCCAGGTCTCGGGCGACGTCGACGAACAGCCTCCCGCCCGCCACGTACATCGGACGGGGTGTCGTCAGCTGCCAGAGGGAGAGCCCCAGGGGTTTCATAGGGTCGGTCATCATCTGCTGATGACCGACGGAGATGTAGACGTGGTTCTCCGCGTCGCCGGCGGTGGGGATGGGGAAGAGGGTGGTGATCGGCCGGCTCTGGACGATCTGGAAGCCATCATCGTCCAGGCACCATTCAATGTCCTGGGGGTGGCCGAAGTGCGCCTCGATCTTCCTTCCCAGGTGTGCGAGTCGGACGACCTGCGCATCCGTCAGCGCCGGCTGGTCCTGCCGCTCCAGGTCGATCGCCTGTTCCTGCGTCCCGCCAGCCGGTAGGGCGTGGATGGCAAGCTGCTTGGTGGCGACCGTCTTGGCGACGACCTCGCCGTCCCGCACCCAGTAGGCGTCCGCGTTCACCAGGCCTGAGACCAGGGCCTCGCCGAGGCCGAAGCTGGCCTCCACGCAGGACACCTTCCGGTTTGACGTGACAGGGTCGGCCGTGAAAAGGATGCCGGCAGCCTCCGGGAAGACCATCTGCTGCACGACCACGGCCATGTGGACCTTCCGGTGGCCGAAGCCGTTCCTCAGGCGGTAGGTCACGGCCCGCTCAGTGAAAAGCGATGCCCAGCACCGGCTGACGTGCTGGAGGATCGCCGCCGGCCCCACGACGTTCAGGTACGTGTCTTGCTGGCCAGCGAAGGAGGCCGTCGGCAGGTCCTCTGCTGTCGCACTCGATCGGACCGCGCAGGCAGCTTGTTCGCCGAGCCGGGCGACCGAGCGGGTGATTGCCGCCGCAAGATCGTCGGCGATGGCGATCCCTTCGAGGATCCGGCGGATCTCCGCGCTGAGCGTGCGGATCGCCGCCCGGTCATCGGGGCTCAGACGCGACAGCCGATCAAGTCGATCGTCGATCATCGGCGCTTCCGCCATGATCCGCCGGAAGGCATCCGCCGTCACACAGAAGCCAGCCGGTACGCGGATGCCTTCGATCCGCGAAAGCTCCCCGAGGTGCGCGCCCTTGCCGCCAACCACAGCGACCTGCGTTTGGTCGATCTCCTGGAAACCCAGCACGTAGCTGCCCATCCGTCCACATTCCCCTTGAGCCACCTCGGGCCTCTCTCATTCCTACTGCCGGCCGCGTGGACGCTTGTGGGGCCGACTTGTGGCGTGCATTATCAGCACGCCAGAGGCCCTGCAGCAAGACCCCCACCCTCGTCTACGATTGGTAATGGCGGGGAGGATGAACAGGCTGCGGCAACCGTGGAAATGCAACCGATCGATTGCATATTCACTGTCCGATGGCCTCAGGTTGTTGTTAGAGCTGTGTCAGAACCTGGTCGATCGTGAGCGGTCGGGCCCACACGGCGATACACGTTGCGTGGAACGATCGCTCAACCCTTATCAATGGCTCGCTTGCGAACTTCCTTGAGACGGAGGGCGATGAGCCTCTTGACAAGCGCTTTCGGAAGGGGCCGATCGATGGGGAAGTGCAGCGACCCCGCTGTGCTCCGATAGCCAGCCAGGTGATCGGCCAGCTCTCCAAGCACCGATCCACTATGAGGCAGGTAGCTGAGGTGGTTCTTAAACGCGGCGAAACCGGCGATTACTTTTCCTTCCAGCCGGAATGCCGGCATCCCGTAGGAGATGCACTCCTGAGCGTCAGGGACGATGCCGCGGATGGTCTGCCGCAACTCCTTCAGCGTCGTCCGCTTCGGCTCGTCGAGGGCCGCTATGTATTCGTCGATCTCTCGGTGTGGCACCCCGTCATTCTGGAGTGCGGATGAGAGATTGTTCAAGGGAGGACGCCTGTGGATCCGGCATCACTGAGCCGTCCAGCCACCGTCGACAAAGAGCGTCTGGCCTGTCATGAAGTCGGACGCCCTCGATGCAAGAAGCAGCAGGGCGCCGTCAAGGTCCATCGCCGGATCACCGAGCCGCCCCAGTATGGTCCGCTGGCGAAGGACCTCCATTTGGCCGGGGTTATCTGCAAGGCCGCGCGAGATGCCGGTCGGGTAGAACGGTCCCGGGGCCAGCGCATTGACGAACAACCCCGCCGCCGCCCACTCGCGTGCCAGGGCGCGCGTCAGATTGATGACACCTGCCTTTGACGCGTAGTACGCGCTCTCCGGCAGGTTCCCAGGCCGTTCACCGAGTTGGGACGCGATGTTGATGACCTTGCCAAAGCCCGCCTCGGTCATCTGCCGCGCGGCCGCCACATCGACAATCCACGTACCCGTCAAATTGACATCGATCACGCGTCGCCACTCCGAGATGGTCATTTCAAGCGCAGGTTTCCGAACCACCACTCCTGCGTTGCTGACCACGATGTTGATGGGGCCACCGAGTCCCGACTTCGCCCTGGCGAAACCATCCTCGACCGCCGCTTCCTGCGTGACGTCCATCGCGATGCAAACCGCAACCCTTCCGAGATTCGCGATCTGACTGGCCGTCTCCTCAAGCGCGGAAAAGCGGGCATCGAGGTCGGCGACCGCCACGTCGGCGCCGGCTAGCGCCAGCGTCACCGCCATGGCGGAGCCTAGCCCACCGGCTCCCGCGCCAGTCACGAGCGCACGCCTACCGCTCAGATCAAAAAGCGCACCGATGGGATCGATGGTTGAGGCCTTAGGCATTGGCGAAATCGAGCAGCCCTCCGAAGTTCATGGATCGAATTGAATGGCTCTGTGCGGCACCGAACCAGATCGAGGTAGCGTACGGTGCTGGTGCCGCCGTCGTATGCATCCCACTCTCCGGTTTGCGCGACTAACTGATAAGACCGCGAGTCGATCAAGCCCGTCTTCCGGCAGCTCGCACCGTCCACGTCATCCAGGCACCGAGCAGGATGAACATTGCAACCCCTTCGACGGCGACCGGGCCCGGTCGCAACCCGGGCGCCGATCCGATCTCGGCGAGCAGCCCAAGCGCCGAAATCGCGACCGGCGCAAGCAATAGAGCGACCAACCCGTCACCCGCCCTCCAGCGCCCGATCGCCCACACCGTCCCGAACACGTACGCCTCCATCACGTAGTACGGCCACACCGTCTTGGCCAGCAGGGCAAGGCAAGAGGCGCTTAAGGCCAGCCCGGCGAACAGGCGCTGCTCGGTGAATCCGCCCGGCCGGCTCGCGAGCCAGAGGTTGACCGCCAACGCCACCGCGAAGACGAACACGATGTCGAAGTGCTGCCCCACCGTCTCGAGGGGGCCGCCGTGCGTGAGACTCCAGATCGACCCCGCACCCACCTGCAGGCTGCCGCGATACGTGAACAGCGAATGCACCACGTCAGCCGGGTCCGCGATCAAAAACGGTAGGAGGCCGGCGGCACCAGTGGCGGCCGCCACCGAAACGAACCCCGAAGCCCTGGCAGGACCCCTATGCCACGCGGTCAGCAGGAGTGGGACGCACAGCAGAGCCGCTGAGCTGCGGGCCAGCACCATCAGGCCCACGGCGCACCCGGCCCTCAACGCCCAGCCGCGGCTGAGCAAGCGAGCCGCGAGCAGGCCAAGCCACACCTCCATCGCCTGTTCGATATGTCCATAACCCGCCAGTGACTGCCAGATAGGGCCGCCCAGGGCCAGGGCGCTGTAAGCAATGAGTCGTGGCAGCCCCTGGAGGCGGCTGCCACGGAGCCGCTCGATCGCCGCCACCCCTTCTCTCGCCATGCCGAGGATGAACAGGCTGAAGACGGCGAAAGTGACTGCTCGGCGCAGATGAAATGATTCCAACCAACCAAACGCGCGGAGCAGGGCGCCGGCGGCTGTCAACGGCACCAGGGACAGTGGGCCGTTCGCGTTTGGATAAACCAGGTGGCCGCCTGGGGCATAGGCCAGAAGCGGGTGCCCGGACAATGCGATCTGCGCCGATGGCCAGAAAGACATGTCCAGGTCGGTTGGCACAAGGGGCAGGAACCCCGCCACGAACCACACCGCAACGTATCCGCCGGCCAACAGGACCGGCCATCGGGAGCGGCGACGACTCATCTCCGCCGCAGGTGCTGCTTGATCAGATCGCCTCGCATTCACCCCAGGGCGTCGATAGGAGTCAGGCTCTCGTGGATGGCCGGAGCACAGCGCCTACTTCTAGCACATAGGCCTGCTCCAGGTTGGGAACAACAAGGTCCCCCGGGATTGTGTGGGCCAGAATGCGCCCTGCTTGGAGTCGACCGGTCTATAGAGTCGAGATCGCGTTCAACAACTCGCCCTTATCGAATGAGGCGCGCGGATTCGTCGCCCGCAGGATGTAGCGAATCGTCCCGTTCTTGTCGATCAGAACGGTGGCAGACCTTTGGATGAACAGCTTCTTGTCTAGCCCAAAACTCCCGTAGACCGCCCGGTCTGGGTCAGCCAGAACGGGGAATGGAAGCTTCAGTGCACGCACCAGCCCGGCCGCCGCGGCCGCATTTCCTCCGCCAATCACCAGCACATCGGTGTCGTGGGACTTCAGCTCCTGATTGATGCGCCCCAACTGGGCGACGTGCCCGCGGCACGTCATTCAGCCAAACTCACGCATAAAGAAGATGGCGACGTTCCGCGAACGCTGATAGTCGGCCAACCGGATGCGTCCGCTGCTGCCGTCGAGCTCGAAATCGGGCGCGGCATCACCCACGTCTCTTTCGCCGCTCGCTCTGGTGCTGTCAGCCATGTGACTCCCTTGGTTCCGCGCGAGTTGCGCTGTTACAGAAGTGGCTCAGCTATTTGTTAAAAGGGGTAGGGACCGAACCGGCCCCAAGCGATTACTGCGGCGAGCACTCCCAGCATGGCGTTGAATCCAACGTTCGGGTACTCGTGACGACGGATGTGAAGGACGATCGCGCCCAGCATGAGCACGACGAGCCCGGCCGCTGCCAGCGGCGTCAGCCAGGTCAGGACGTGGAGCAGCGGTGGGATTACCAGCGCCAGGCCCGCAAGTCCCTCCGCGATACCAGCGAACAGCCGCAGGCCGGCGGGCATTTCCACGATGTACTTCATCCCGCCGGGCGACGGTCGGACCATGACGAAGAAGTGGAAGACGAAGAAGAGGCCGAGCAACACCTGCAGAATCCACAACGCGACGTTCATCTCTTACCCCCCAACCGGCGGAATGTTCTCGAGCAGCTCTGCTGTGGTCATGGGCACCCAGTATAGTGAGTGTCCTCACTATGGGGAAACCCGATATTAGATCCCACGTTCCTCTAACGCACGGAGACCTCAAGGTCGACGGGTCTGGGTACCTTTATGACGCGGCCATGCGACGTGCTGTGGTCGAGGACGCCGGCGAGGGTTCCGTGGAGGTTTTCGAGGCTTTGGCGGCTCTGCGGCTGGCTGCGAAGCGGATCCACGATGCAATGGAGCGTTTCGCCGAAGGCCACGGTCTCTCGGAGAGCCGCCTTCGTGTGCTCACGCGCCTGTGCCATCGCCCGAGCCGCCAGCTACCGCTGGGAGCGCTCGCCGCAGGTATGAACGTGACGCCCAGAACGATGACCGATATCATCGACGTCCTTGAACGGGATGGGTTGGTAAATCGCGCTCCTGACCCCGCCGACCGCCGCTCGGTCCAAGCCGTCATCACGGAAGCGGGGCTCGAGCGAATCAATGCGATGCGCAGGGACGCAATGACGAAGCAGGCCGCTATTGCACAGGGCTTCACCGCCGACCAGCTGGTCGAACTACGCCACCTCTGCCTGCTCCTGGTCCGGAACCTCAGCGGCGACGCTGAAGGGAGCTGAACCAGAGTGCATTTCGTGACTCGACTGTCACTTCGTCTTGGCGCCGTCGTGCTTCTCGCTGTTGTGCTGCTCTTTGGAGTCGGCATCTTCGCGGCGACACAGGTCCAACAGGACCTCCTGCCTAACATCTCAGTGCCCGCGCTGATCGTGATCACGCCCGACCCGGGTGCCTCGCCGCAACTCGTCGACAGCCAGGTCACCGTCCCGGTGGTCAATGCGATGGAAGGCGTGGCCGGAGCGGACACTGTGCAGTCGACTTCGAGTCAGGGCGCTTCGCTCGTTGTCGTCCTGTTCAAGGACGGTACCGACTTGAAGTCGGCCCAGCAGGACGCCAGCGGTGCCCTGGCGGGGATCCGGTCTCTGCTACCTCCGCAGGCCTCCTCGTCGAATATTCAGACGTTCTCCACCAACAGCCTGCCGATTCTCGAATATGCGATCTCCGCTGACGAGCCACTCGGCGATCTAGCCGGTCAACTGCAATCCCTGGCCTTGCCGAAGCTGAGGGGTCTGGCGGGTATCTCAGCGGTCGACTTGACCGGAGCTCCGACCAACGAGGTGGACGTCACTCTTGATCCCAGCAAGCTGGCGGTGCACGGGGTGAGCGTCACCCAGGTCGCCTTGGCGCTGCAGCAGGCCAGCGTCGTGGAGTCGGTCGGCTCCCTAAAGCAGGGGTCGGCAACGATTCCACTTCAGGTCTCCGGATCGCTGACCAGCCTCGACCAGATCGGCAAGATAACGGTGACCCCTCCTTTCAACGCAGCGGCGGGCGGCCGTCCGTCGGCCCCGGTGGCAATCAACCAGCTGGGCACGGTGCAGGTCGTCTCGGTGCCGGCCGACACGATTACGCGAACCAACGGCAAGCCGAGCATTGGACTGCAGATCATTGATGGCCCAAACACCAACACGGTGACTGTCGCCAATGAGGTCTGGAATGCCCTTCCGGGGATCGAGTCGGCAGTCGGCCACGGCGTCCATTTCGAATCGATCCAGGATCAAGCGACGCCGATTACCCAGGCGATTGGCAGCATCCTTCGCGAGGGACTGCTGGGCGCGGTCTTCGCGATACTGGTCATATTCGTCTTCCTTCGCAGTGGGCGCGCGACTCTTGTGGCCGCGATCTCGATCCCACTCTCCCTGCTGGTGGCCCTGATTGTGCTGTGGTGGCAAGGGATCACCCTTAACATCCTCACCCTGGGCGGCATGATGGTCGCCATCGGGCGCGTGGTGGACGACTCCATCGTGGTGCTCGAGAACATCAGCCGCCATGTCAGCGAAGGCGAGCGTCCACTCGTCGCCGCCTACACTGGAGCCCGCGAGATCACCACCGCTGTCTCCGCGTCCACCCTGACCACGGTCGCGGTCTTCCTGCCAATCATCTTCCTGACCGGCATCGCCGGCAGCTTCTTCCGACCCTTCGCTCTCACTGTGGTGGTGGCGCTGCTCGCCTCGCTGGTGGTGGCAGTAACCGTCGTGCCGCTGCTGGCTTCAAGGCTGCTTCCGCCGGTTCATGCCGAGGGAGTCGAACGTCGCTTGCGTTGGAACTGGACGCAGCGTGTCTACGTGCCGGTGATCCAGTGGGCGACGAGCCATCGTCTGGTAACGCTTGGCGCGGCGGCGGCGTTCTTCATCGCTTCAATGGCACTCATCCCCCTCCTGCGCGTGAATCTGCTCGACCAATCCTCCAGCCCCACCTTCCCGATCGCGATCTCGATGCCGGTGAACTCCACGCTCTCCGAGACGGACTCTGAGACACAGAAGATCGAGGCGTTGATTGCCGGCGTGCCGGGGATCGCGGCCTACCAGGCACTTGTGGGCGGCCAAAGCGATCCATTCGCACCCGCGGGGACGGTCCCCGCCGACCCGAGCCAGGCGTCGGTATTGGTGCTCGTCCAGAACGGGCAATACGACAACGCTGTGGCGGGAGTGACCCATGCTCTGGGCGCCTACCAGGGTCCAGCCAAACTGCTGGTGGGGCAAGC
>Ga0075522_10003091_pt1 | contig 12171 bp, 12 predicted proteins | sample NGEPerA_FD_74796 | JGI IMG/M metagenome (GOLD analysis project Ga0075522, IMG submission 74796) | Arctic peat soil microbial communities from the Barrow Environmental Observatory site, Barrow, Alaska, USA - NGEE PermafrostL2-A | ecosystem: Environmental > Terrestrial > Soil > Wetlands > Peat ... | reverse complement strand
TTCCTCCAGATTCCGCCTCGCAGCGGACACCCTTGCCGTTCAGCTAACACTTCCCCTTGCCGGGTGTGTAGGGGACTCGCACCCCCAAGTGAGTGCGCCCTGCCGGGCGCACAACACAAAATGAGTGCATGACGTCGGCGGAGCGGAGCTCAATGTTGACGGCCCGGTGCGCGTGGATGTGAATCTCATTGGCCGTATTGACCTGCTGACTTGGATCGACGTTGAGATAGCGGACCTCCCCACCACCACTGGTGCCCCATGATAAGAATGTCTGGCTTGGCCATCGTCTCTCCGTCCATGGAGTCCATGCCCCCGTGCCCGCCGTGTATGGGGAAGTCTGAGAGTAGTTCGAGGCCGAAAAAGAAGAAGATGGACAGCACGAGCAGTGGTATGGCCAAGCCGCCAATGGCGATCCACGCCTGTCCTCCCCCGACGTCGATCGGCATGTGTTCCTCGAAAGTGCCGCGCCTCTTCTTCAAAGCTATCGCCAACAAGAGCCACATGACGACAGTAGTGATCAGGAACGTGATCGTCATGGCGTGAGATAGATGCGCGATACTGCGCGCGGCCGGGCCGTGGGTATTGGAAGTCGATTGCGACGTAGCGCAGCCTGCGAGAAGCAGCACCGGCCGCAGCAGAACGAATTGACGAAGGCGGCGCATAACTTCCTCTCTCCTCGACCGCAGTGTGTAAAGGTATGCCGCCATGTCGCGGGCCTGGCTGTCGGACACTCCGAGGTTGGGCATCGCGGTTCCAGGCTCAATTGCCGGTGGGTTCTCGATCCACCGGACCAGGTTGCCGGGTGTATTGGGCAGTTCGCCCGCCATGATCGTGCGGCGGCTGTAGAAGAACAGTGGAGGCCCCCACCATGCCTTTGGCAGTGCGAATTCCTGGAATGACATGGCACGATCCGCAGCCATAACTTTCAAGGAGAGCTTTGCCGGCGACCGCATGGCCACCCATCGCTGGCTGATAGCCGCCCATCTGTTCCCTATCGTTGCAGCCGGTCGGCAAAACTCAGCCGGCCCATAGGCAACCGGTTGCGAAGACAAGTAGCGAGCTGCGGATGTTATGGCTCATCGCGCCCTCGCACACATTTGCACAATGAAGAGCGGAAGGCACAGCCAAATCATTCCGACGCCAAGCGTCAGGCTGATGAATAATCCTGCCAGCGACATGAACTCTTTGCGTTCCCTGCCCTCCGCGGAAAGCAGATCGCGGACTGCGGAGAGGGTGCGCCAGCTGCGATAGGACATTGTTCCCACGAACGTGGTGACCCCAAACAAGACAATCCACATGACGAGATAAAGAACGAGTGCGCCTGGATGGGAACTTGGGCCACCAAACCTCTCTTCATGGACGCAGACTCGCCATGTAATCACCATGTCTGCTGCGCCCAGGCCAAACCAGGCTACGCCTGCCCCGGCGACCTGAAACGAAAGCGAGCCGTTGCCTATCGTGCGTGGACTCAATGCGGTTTCGGATTGCCCGTCGTTACCGGTTCGATTTGTCGCCGTGCATCACTGAACTCAAGATCGATGCTCGCCCTGTGGTGGCTTGCAGGTATGACGCTTCTCGCCTTGGGGCTGTCATTCGCGCGGGGCGGTCTGGGACGGAAAGCAGGTGCGCTCCTGGTTGTCGTGTATGCAGGCTTTGTCATCTTAGTTGTTCTGACGTGATACGAACGATCGAACTTTGACTCCTGAGTCGGAAGAGCCGTCGGTCGTGAATGAGCAAAATTGCACAGAGGCTCGGGTTGGGGACGCTCATAATTCGGATACCAACTCCTGCCCGAACGAGTTGGCCAAGATGGAAGGTCACATGGCCGTTGATCAAGAGCGTCACGCGCGCATTGTTGAAAGCCTAGCCGTATCCCCGTTCGACGCTGTTGTTTGCGGCTCGGCGCCGGAGGTACTTCTGCTGACTGGTTATTGGCCGGTAATGTCGGCGAGCGTCGCGGTGTTTACCTCTGATGGCGAAGTGAAAGTTATTGTTCCGGAGGATGAGGTGGAATTGGCGGAAAAGACTACGGAGGCGGATATTATTCCGTACAAGCCGGCGGGGCTTCACGCACTGCATCCGACCATTCAATCTCTCCGGGCCCCCTTGATCGGCCTCCTCCGGCAATTGGGTACCAACCATACAAAGATCGGCTTGCAATTGGAACAAGGTGTTGGGCCCGCCAGTTATGCGGTTTCCACCCAATTCAGATCCTCGTTGCCGAAGCTCTTAAGCGAGCTACATCCAGGAGCCGAGTACATAGCGTGCGATGAGATGCTTGAGTCCTTAAAGGCGGTGAAAACTGCGAAGGAATTGGAGTGGATGCAAAAAGCCGCCCTTGTTGCCGCTGCGGGGTTTGCTCCCGCCAACGGTCTGATAAGAGCCGGTTTGCGGGAAAGCGAGGTGGCCGCCGCTCTACAGGCCGCGTTTGAAAGCGCTCAGGCGGCTGAGAGTGTGCAACGCACTTCCGGCTATTTCTTCTGCATGTCAGGTCCGAACTCTGCGAAGGCAGCGGCGGCGTACGCCCGCACGAGACAACGTGTTCTCGAAGAGGGCGACCTGGTGATGATCCACGCCAACACCTGCGCCGATGGTTACTGGACAGACATCACGCGAACATTCACGGTGGGTAAACCATCGGAGCGGCAGGTCGCGATGCGAGCGGCCATCGACGAGGCGCGTCACGCAGGGCTGCGAGCGATACATCCGGGAGTGAAGGCTCGCGAGGTGGATCAGGCAACGCGGTCCGTCATGCGGTCCCATGGCTTTGGCGACGCCTTCAAACATGCAACCGGTCATGGCGTAGGGTTCGCAGCAGCGAACCCGAACGGGCTGCCACGGATACATCCCCTCTCGCCAGATGTCCTTGAGGCAGGAATGACATTCAATGTGGAACCGGCAGCGTACTTCGACGACTACGGTGGCATGCGCCACTGCGATCTTGTAGCGGTAACTGCGGACGGCGTGGACACGTTGACAAAGTTCTGAAAACGCATGGACAGGCAACCAATACCGTAGGGCTGAAATTCGGGGTCTGAGCGTGAGCGGAAAAGTAGAAGAGCATGATGACACTCAACCCAGGGTGCCCAAACCCGCCCCCCGCGGACCGGGCACCAAACTGCGCTGGACTTCCAGCGCCAAGACTGCAGTTGGCACGGCTATCTCGAAACAGAGCCGGCTCTGGTACACCATCGGACAAGGTGTCCTCAACGAGTTGTATTTCCCCGACATCGATAAGGCGAACACCAGGACGATTCGCTTCCTCGTAACGGACGGAACGGAGTTCTTCTCCGATGAGGAATACGATGCCGCGCACCAGGTCACCGCCTTTGAGGATGGCGTTCCCGGCTATACGGTCGTATCCACCTGCAAGCGAGGACGATATCGAATTACAAAGGAGATACTGTCTGAATCGGTTCGAGACGCGTTGCTCCTCCGGGTGAAGTTCGAGCCCCTGCGGCCCTCCCCCCAACTCAAGCTTTACCTCTATTTGGGGCCACACCTTGCCGATTAAGGCGCGGGCAACAGTTGCTGGGTAGGCAAATACCACGGACTCACAATGCTGTTTGCTGCCCGCTGGAGTTCGGCACTTGCGGTCTATAGCGGCGTCTCGTTTGCGCAGACGAGTTGCGGCTTTGTCGGTAAGAATGATGCCTATGCCGACTTGAAAGCGCACTGTGAACTGACCAAAACCTATAACCAGGCAAAGGACGGCAATGTCGGTTTGTGTGGCGAACCCGACTGGAAGGCGGCGGAAACGACTTTTGTCATAGCGATTGCCCTCGGTTCAAACCCTGCAGAAGCAGCGCAACAGGCTCGCGCCGGAATCCTCACGCAGTTTGAGGAGGTGAAGACCAGGTTCATCTCAGACTGGAAGAGCGCCCAGGCGACGCTGAAAAGTCTGAACGTGCCCGAAGGATCGGCGCATGAGATGTATCGCATCAGCACGGCAGTACTTCAGACGCATGAGTCGAAACGTTTTCCGGGGGGATTTATCGCAAGTTTGTCGCTCCTCTGGGGTTTTGCCCGGGGTGACGAAGACACTGGCGCCTATCATGTGCTGTGGCCGCGCGACTTGTGTGAAACAGCGATGGGCCTGATGCCCTGCGGCGACATGGATGCGGGACGACGCGCCCTCTTTTTTCTGGCCTGCACACAGAAAGCAAACGGAAGCTGGAGCCAGAATATGTGGCTCGACGGCACGGAGCACTGGGGAGCCGTCCAGATGGACGGGATCGCCATGCCGATTCTTCTGGCGGACCAGCTACGCCGGGCCGGAGAGCTCAACGGTTACGATGCGTGGCCAATGATACGGAACGCTGCCCAGTTCCTGGTCAGGATGGGTCCGGGCACCGGTGAAGACCGCTGGAGGCTCTCTCGGGTTACGCGACCTTCACAATGGCCTGCGAGATCGCGGCCCTGCTGGCAGCGGCAGACTTCGCAGATGCAGACGGCGCTGTGGGAGAAGCCGATTTTCTACGCGAGACTGCTGACGCCTGGAACGACGCCGTAGACACCTTGACCTACGCTCAAGGCACCGATCTCGCAAAGGCTGCCGGCGTCGAAGGGTACTATCTGCGGATTACACCGAAGAATGCCATCAAGCGCATCCCGCTCGACAAGCTTTGGCTGAAGCTGGCGAAGCATGGATATCTTGGAGGCCGGCGGCGAGCCGTCGAGGTCCTAAGCCCGGATGCGCTTGCACTGGTTCGCTTCGGGATGCGTTCGCCGCACGACCCGCGGATGCAGGCCACAGTCAAGCTCATCGATTCCCACTTGCGCGGCGAGATGACCACCGGGTCCGGCTGGATTCGCTCCACCGACGATGGCTATGGCGAGCACAAGGATGGAAGCCCATACGACGGTACAGGAATTGGCCACTGCTGGCCGTTGCTGGCCGGTGAACGGGGCCACTAGGCCGTAGCCGCAGGAGACACGGAGATGGCGGTCCAGATGCTGCTCACGCTGTCGCGCCAGACCAGCCAGTGCGGCATGATTCCCGAGCAGGTTTGGAGCGCAAAGGACGTTCCGGATCACCAGCTCTACAACGGTCATCCCGCGGGTTCGGGAATGCGGCTCGCGTGGGCTCATGCAGAGTATGTCAAGCTGCTGCGTTCAGTAGAGGAGCAGAAAGTGTGGGACACGCCGCCCCAGACAGTGGAACGGTATCGGGTGCAGCAGAAGGTCTGCCCCTTCGAGATATGGACGGAGCACGCTCCCCGGCAATGGGTCTCCACGGGAAAGCAGCTTCGGATGGATTTCGACGCTCCCGGAACGATCGTATGGAAGGCGGATCGCGGAGCAGAGATCACATTGCAGACCGAGGCGCCCCGGTTTGGTTTGCACTCAACCCTGCTAGCCCTGCCTGACGCGTGGAACCTCATTCGCATTTCGATTGAGCAGGGTGGAACGATCCGACATGTGAGAATAAGCGTCTGTTAAGGGGGGCGCCCTTGTATCGCGATGCGCTGCCCGGAACGACCGGTCTTAGTTGCCAGCACGTCAAGACTCTGACTTGTGAGCAAAACAGAACAGCCTTTGATGCTTACCCTGCGACAAGCTTTGTATGGAACCATCGGCGTTGGATTCAGTTACAACCAACTTTGACCGCAGGCTATCTGACTAGGGAGGGACAGCGCCAACGACCTTGTTCCGGAATCGAGAGGCAACGGGCCGAGCTTGCTACCGGGCTGCAAAATCGAGAGTTCGCAGGTGCGGATGTATACCGTTCCCACCGACGCGCCTGAGGCGGACGGGACTTTCGCATGGTCCAACACCACGATGGTGCTCGTGACCATCAGGGCCACCGGTAAATGCGGCCTCGGCTATACCTACGCCGATGCTGCCACCGGAAAGCTTGTACGGGAGTTGCTCGATAAGGTCGTGCAAGGTCAGAATGCCTTTGCACATGGCGCGATCTTGCAAGCCATGTACCGCCAGGTGCGCAACTCGGGGGAAACGGGAATCGCTTCGATGGCTATCTCTGCCGTCGATAATGCTCTGTGGGACTTGAAGGCGCGCCTGCTGGATTGTCCGCTTGTAGACGTGCTGGGAAGTGTTCGTGCGGGCGTCCCGGTCTACGGTAGTGGGGGCTTCACCTCCTACGATGACAAGCAATTGAAACAGCAATTTGGCGGCTGGGCCGAGCAAGGCTTCGGCATGGTCAAAATGAAGGTCGGTACGCATCCTGAGGACGATCCGCGGCGTGTGCAGGTGGCACGGAAAGCCATCGGTGACGACGTCAAGCTGTTCGTCGATGCTAACGGCGCCTACACGGTTACGCAGGCACTTGCATTGGCGCACACGTTTGCGGATCAGGATGTCCGCTGGTTCGAGGAGCCGGTCAGCTCCGACAATCTGGTTGGGCTCTCGCAAATCCGCTCACGCGCACCGTTGGGCATGGACATCGCGGCTGGCGAATACGGCTATACAGCCTGGTACTTCAAACGCATGCTCGACGCGGAAGCAGTAACAGTGCTGCAGGCCGATGCCACACGCTGCGGCGGCATAAGCGGCTTTCTCAGCGCAGCATCGCTCTGCTGGGCGATGAATGTGCCGCTGTCGTCTCACTGCGGCCCCAGCATGCATGTGCATGTGTGCTGCGCCGTACCCCGCGCCATTCACATGGAATTCTTCCACGACCATGTCCGCATCGAGCGGATGTTCTTTGACGGCTTCTGCGACCCGGTTAAGGGAGTCATGTCGCCTGACCGTTCGCGGCCCGGCATGGGACTCGACCTCAAGGAGAAGGACGCCGCGCCGTATCTCGTTTCGTAAGTACTTATCAACGCACTGAAACCACCGATTCACGTCTTCTGCCGAGTGAACTGGTTGCAACAAGGAGAACCGAATGGCGAAGCAGATTTCCGACCTGATCGTGGAGAGACTCATCGAGTGGGGCGTGGACACGATCTTCGGATTTCCCGGTGACGGCGTGGATGGGTTTTTCGAATCCCTCCGGACCCATCAGGACAAGTTGAAGTTCATCCAGGTGCGGCACGAAGAAGCGGCCGCCTTTGCCGCTGTGGGATATGCAAAATACACCGGGAGGCTGGGAGTCTGCTGTGCTACCTCCGGCCCAGGCGGCGTGCATTTGCTCAATGGCCTGTACGACGCCAAATGCGATGGGCAGCCTGTTCTCGCGATCACTGGCCACACCTTTAGCGACCTGATCGGCATGGATTATCAGCAGGACGTCGACCTCGACAAGCTCTTCATGGATGTTGCAGTGTTCAACGAGCGCGTGATGAGCGCGCCTCACGCCGTAAACGTCGTCGATATGGCCGTGCGCACAGCATACGGTCGCCACGGTGTTTCGCATATCTGCATTCCCAAGGACATTCAGGAATGGAAGGTATCCGACGACCATCGCAGCAATGCGAACGTGGCACACCACAGTGGCGATTGGAGCGTCCGCTCCAGCGCCAAACCCGCGCAGTCGTTGATCCAGAAGGCCGCGGACATCATCAACGCCGGATCGAAGGTTGTGATCTTCGCCGGACGCGGCGCGCTCGGATGTAGTGAGGAGCTTACCCAGTTTGCGGAAACCGTGGGCGGCCCCATCGTCAAGCCCCTGCTCGGTAAAGCTGTTGTTCCCGACCGCAGTCCCTACACCACGGGAGGCCTTGGCCTGCTAGGCACTGCTCCTTCCGTCGATGCGATGGAAGAGTGCGACACGCTGGTCATGATCGGTACAAGCTATCCCTACCTGGACTTCCTGCCGAAGCCCGGACAGGCCAAGTGCGTGCAAATCGAAATCGACCCGACACGCATCGGCCTCCGGCACCAGGTCGACATAGGTTTGGAGGGCGACTCGAAGACTATTTTGATGGCGCTGCTCCCGTTGCTTAAAAAGAAGAACAACAAGTTCCTGAAGAAGTCCCAGGAACGCATGAAGAGTTGGTTCGAACTGATGGAAGAGCGCGGCACTCGGAAAGACATGCCGATGAAGCCCCAGGTCGTCACCCACACGCTGAACAAGCTCTTGAACGACGACGCCATCGTCTCGTCCGACAGCGGCACGATTGCAACGTGGACGGCGCGGCACGTTGACATTCGCGGCACCATGCAGTTCTCGCTATCCGGTTCTCTCGCAACCATGGCCAACGGCCTGCCCTACAGCATCGGCGCCGCTGTTGCCTACCCCGGAAGGCAGGTAGTCTGCGTGGTCGGTGACGGCGGCCTCACGATGTTGATGGGCGAAATCGCCACGCTGGTCAAGTACAAGCTGCAGGTGTGCGTCATCGTGATCAAGAACAACGTCCTTGGGCAGATCAAATGGGAACAGATGATTCTCGAAGGCAATCCCGAGTTCGGCGTGGAACTCGAACCCATCGATTTCGCGATGGTCGCCACGGCGTGCGGCGCGAAGGGCTATACCATCGAGCGGCCGGAAGATGCGGAGCACATTTTGCGCGAGGCTTTAGCCCACAAGGGCCCCACCGTCGTACAGGCCGTGGTCGACCCGAATGAGCCGCCGATGCCCGGCAAGATCAACACGGAGCAGGCACTCCACTTCGCCAAGGCCCTCCTCCGGGGGCAGAAGGATGCCCTGAAGATCGTCAAGACGATTGGAATCGATAAATTTCGCGAGGTCATCTAGGTCATGCCGAGCGAAACAACACTCTCCCTCGCGCATCCGGCAAAAGATCTGGAGATTGTCGCGAATGCGATCCGCGAGGGGCGCTTCCAGCGAAGCCTCGCGCTGCTTACGGCTGGTACCAGCATCGTCAGCGGGCTGGAAGTGGCGTATGAGCACTATCGCGGCAGTTACAGCCGCCGCGTAATGTACACGCCGGTGATCCTGAGTGTGCTGCTGGCCGTCGCAGGTATCGCAGGGTTCGTCAGCCGCCGTGCCGCGCGAACCGTGCTGCGGCTGGTCTCCTTTGTCACGCTGATCGATGCGCTGATCGGGTTTTACTTCCATGTGCGCGGCATCAAGCGCAAACCCGGTGGTTGGCGATTGCCCATGACGAACATGATCATGGGGCCGCCGATCTTTGCACCGCTGCTCTTCGGCACGAGCGCTTATCTCGGCCTGATCGCTTCGTATCTTCAGCGCGAAGAGAGTTCAGCACCTTCTTCGACGACCGGCAAAGACGCTTTTCTGGCGCGCCTCTTGCCTTCGAGCACGGGCCGGGAGCTGCTCTCAGAAGAGCAGGATCTTCGCGAAGGCAAATTCCAGCGTCAGGTTGCCATTGTGACCGGGATCAGCGCGCTGCTCAGTGGGTTTGAAGCTTACTACTCGCACTATAAAAACAACTTCCGCTACTGGGCACAGTGGACGCCCGTTGCCATCGCGCCCGTGCTCGCGGGTGTGGCGTTCGCGTCCGTAAAAAGCCGCAGGCTCGCCACGACAGCGCTTCCGGCCGTATCCCTTCTTGCTGGAGCGGACGCTGCGGTCGGGTTCTTCTATCACGGACGCGGTGTGCTGCGCCGTCCGGGCGGAAGCAAGCGACTGCTCTACAACATCATGTACGGGCCGCCCATTTTCGCGCCGCTACTCTTCGGCGCAGCGGGCATGTTGGGCATCCTTGCCAGTCTCTTGCGCCGGAGCCAGAAATGAAGCCCAATTTTCCCGCCGTCGAATCCTCGCTTCTTCCGCGCGATCCCACCACGCTGGAGGCTCTGCCTCCGAAGCAGCAACCCGGCTACTATCCCGGTTTCAGCACGCTTTCGCAGAGCGCCTTCTGGGACGACGCAACCCGTCAAGTGGTCGATACGCGTGTCAAGCAGCCGCCCTCTCGCAAGTTCTTCTCGCCGGAAGCCTGGGCTTTCTGGACGGCCGTATTTGCCCATCTTGTGCCGCAGACCGACCGCACGCCCGACCGCCAGATTCCCCTCGTGCCCATGCTCGATGACCGCCTCGCGGCAAACCGAACAGTGGGCTATCGCTTCGAAGACATGCCACAGGATCGTGTGGTGTATGAGATCGGCATCGATGCCATCAACCGCGAAGCCGAACACCGCCACGGCGGCGAGTTCCTCGTACTCTCTTCCCGTCATCGGGACGAAGTTCTCAAGGCGATCGAACAAGGCACGCCCGAGGCCGCTCCCGAGATATGGAAGAAGATGTCGGTCAAGCGCTTCTGGCAGATAATCATGACCGATGCAATCGATGCCTACTACGCTCATCCCTGGGCGTGGGACGAGATCGGCTTCGGCGGTCCGGCGTATCCCCGAGCGTACACACGCCTGGAACGTGGCGAGCCCGAGCCTTGGGAGGTTGAAGAAAAGCGCTACGACTGGTTGCCTCCTGTAACTGCCGTCTCCGGCGAAGTCGACGGTACTGACACCGACGACCAGAGCCACCACGGAAGTGGGGGCACCCATTGAAAGAGCCCCTCCTGGGAGCATTCAAAGCCCCGAAAGACGGCAAGCACATGCTGGGCGCGTTGCAGTCGATCCATCTCCCCATGCGGCGCTTCAAAGACGATGAGGAAGTGGACTACGCCATTGTCGGTGTGGGTTCCGCCGGCGGCGTACTCCTGCAACGCCTCGCGCGGGCCGGCTTCAACGTTGTCGGACTGGAGGCGGGCCCATTCTGGGATACGGAACGCGACTGGGTCAGCGATGAAGCCGGTTCCCACAATCTCTATTGGACCGAGCCTCGCGTCACCGGCGGCTCCGACCCTCTCGCCCTCGGCGCCAATAATTGCGGCAAGGGGGTCGGCGGCGGATCGGTGCATTGGGCATCTTTCACACCCCGGCTCCATCCCTCCGATTTCGAGGTCTACACGCGCGATGGCGTGGGTGTCGATTGGCCTATCGACTATGCCGACATCAAACCGTATTACGAGCAGCTTGAGCTCGAAATGCCGGTGGCCGGCCCCGCTTATTATCCGTGGGGACATCCGCATGGATACGCTTACGGACCGCATCCGATGGGCGGAGTGGGCAACGCTCTGATCAAAGGCTGCACCGCACTGAACATACCGGTGTCGATTGGTGGACCGGTGGCGATCCTCTCAGGTTCGCATGGCGACCGGCCGCATTGCATTTATCGCGGCTTCTGCATCCAGGGCTGCAAGGTTGGCGCGAAGGCAAGCACACTCATCACCCATGTTCCGGACGCCCTGCGAAAAGGAGCGGAGATCCGCGACCTCTGCATGGTCTGGCGCATTGAGCTTGGTAAAGACGGCCGCGTGCGGGGCGTTCACTATTTTGACGGCAAGGGTGAATCTCACTTCCAACGCGCCAAGGCCGTCATCCTCTGCGGCTACGCCATCGAAACGCCGCGTCTGCTGCTCAACTCAGCCTGCTCCAGACACGAGAACGGGCTAGCGAATTCCAGCGGCGTCCTTGGCCACTACCTCATGGCGCAGGCTGGCAACGTCATTATGGGTCGGTTCGATCAACCGGTCCGCATGTACAAGGCGCCTCCCGCGCATGCTCTCACCGAAGAGTTCTACGAGACCGATCCGAAGAACGACTTTGCCCGCGGCTATGCCATCCAGACAGTCGGTCCGCTTCCCCAGGCGTTCGGCAAACAGATGCTTGCCTCGAAGCGGGCATGGGGATGGGGCCTGCGACGCGAAATGATGGATTACAACCATTGGGCGGCCTTCGGTTTGCTCGGCGAGATTCTTCCGTGGGACGACAATCGCGTGACGCTCGCCGAGGACAAGGACCGCTTCGGCCTGCGGGTCGCGCATGTCAACTTCAATCTCCGCGACAACGATAAGAAACTGATCAAAGCCGGCAAGGAAAAAACCAAGCAAGTGATGCAGGCTGCCGGTGCGACGGAGATCGTGCAGGAAGGCCGATACGCACACCTGGTGGGAGGCTGCCGAATGGGCTCCGACTCACGCAGCTCCGTTGTGGACAAGTTCGGCCGCTCGCACGACGTCGCCAACTTGTTTGTCTGTGACGGAAGCCTCTTTCCTACCCAGGGCTCCGCAAATCCCGGACTCACCATCCAGGCGCTGGCCGCGCGTACTGCGGATTATCTTATTTCCCAGGGTGATCGGATATTCACCAGCAATGACCGGGATATGACAAACCCTCCCATCCGGCCCGAACTTGCTCCACCGGAAACTTGGGGCAAAGGCGTCCCACGTTTGAAATAGTAATTTCTCTTCGCAAAAGCCAAGCCTGGAGGAACATGCCAATCGCTAAAAAAGGTAGTCCTTACTTCTGATTCGATTTCCGCTACCGCGGAGAGCGCCACAG
>Ga0075522_10003089_pt1 | contig 12177 bp, 8 predicted proteins | sample NGEPerA_FD_74796 | JGI IMG/M metagenome (GOLD analysis project Ga0075522, IMG submission 74796) | Arctic peat soil microbial communities from the Barrow Environmental Observatory site, Barrow, Alaska, USA - NGEE PermafrostL2-A | ecosystem: Environmental > Terrestrial > Soil > Wetlands > Peat ... | reverse complement strand
CATCAGCGCGATGGATCCCGCGACCGGAAAATTTTTGTGGCGCTTCAACACGATTGCGCGCGAGGGCCAGCCCGGCGGCGACACCTGGGGCGACCTGCCCAACATGCTGCGCGTCGGCGCCGAAACGTGGATCACGGGCAGCTTCGATCCTGAGCTGAATTTGACGTACTGGGGCGTGGCGCAAGCTAAGCCGTGGATGCAGGTGAGCCGTGGCACGAAGGGCGACGCGCTCTATTCGAGCTCAACGCTCGCGCTGCATCCTGACGACGGAAAACTTGCCTGGTACTTCCAGCACGTGCAGGGCGAAACGCTCGACATGGACGAAGTCTACGAGCGCGTGCTCGTCGATATCGGCGATCGCAAAACGCTGTTTACCATTGGCAAGGCCGGAATTCTCTGGAAACTGGATCGCAAGACCGGAGAATTTATCGGCGCGAAGGAAACTTTATTTCAAAATATTTTTCACGTCGATGAGAAAACCGGAAAACTCACCTACCGTCCTGACATTCTGGAACAGGAAATCGGTAAGTGGACTGCGATCTGCCCGAGTACCGAAGGCGGCCACAACTGGCAGGCCATGAGCTACGATCCTGCCACCGAGCGCTTGATCATTCCGCTCAGCCAAAGCTGCATGGAGATGTCTGGACGCAAAGTGGAATTTGTCGATGGCTCTGGCGGCACTCAGGGCGACCGTTTGTTTTACGAGATGCCCGGCACGGACGGAAATGTCGGACGCCTCGCCGCCTTCGACGTGAAAACGATGAAGGAAGTTTGGAATGCGCAGCAGCGGCCATCGTTCCTCACGGCTGTGCTGTCGACCGCCGGAGGCATCGCATTCGTTGGCGACATTAACCGTGTCTTTCGCGCCATCGACGTCAACACGGGCAAGACGCTGTGGCAAACGCGCCTCGGCACTTCTGTGCAAGGTTTTCCGGTAACGTTCAGCGTGGGCGGAAAACAATACGTCGCCGTTACCACAGGGCTCGGCGGCGGCAGTCCGCGCAACGTGCCGCGCACGATCCTGCCCGATGTGCGCTACCCGCTGAGCGGCGACGCGCTTTACGTTTTCGCGCTCCCGGATAAATAGATTCGCTTTCAGTAGCGCGGGCTTCAGCCTGCGGGGTTTAGTCCTTGCAAGAATTAAACCCCGCAGGCTGAAGCCCGCGCTACTTAACCCAAAATCCACACGCACCTCGCGTTCAATTCCAGTACAATGACGGGCTGAAATTATAGGTTCGAGCATTCCTATACCTACGAATCAAACGACATTGGAGGACGGATGGCAGACTCGGGAGCATCGACGCGTAAACTAACCATGGCCGACATACATGCGGCGGCGGAGCGTCTAAAAAATTGGGGCAAATGGGGACCGGACGATCAGATCGGAACGCTGAACTACGTGCAACCGGAAGACATCGTCGCGGCGACGCGGCTTGTGCAAAAGGGCAAAGTGATTTCGCTGGCTCTTAATTTTGACAACAACGGGCCGCAGGGCGGGAAGTCGAAATACCCGGCCATGGGGCGATTCAACCCCATCCATCTGATGTTGCGCACGGGAACGGATGCGTATTCCGGCGTGCTGGACAGCCGCAAGATTCGCGGGTCGGATGACATCATCATGATGCCGACGCAAGCCGGCACGCAGTGGGATGGGCTCGGCCACATTTTTTACGGCAACTACATGTGGAATGGGTACGATTGCCGCACAGTGACTTCGGCGGGCGCGCAGAAATGCGGCATCGAGCAGACGAAGGCCCGCATGGTCGGCCGCGGCGTGCTGTTCGATATTCCACTCATGCTCGGAATGCAATATCTCCCGGACACGTTCGCCATCACGAACGAAATGCTGGACAAGGCGGAAAAACATTTTGGAGTGGAAGTGCGGCGCGGCGATTATCTGCTGGTTCGCACAGGTCAAATGGAAGCGATGCTTTCCGCGAAGTCGTGGGACGGCTATTCGGGCGGCGACGCTCCGGGCCTGGCGTTTGAAACGCTGGACTGGCTGCACAAGAAGCAAGTCGCGGGCATCGCCACGGATACGTGGGGCGCGGAAGTTCGGCCCAACGAATCGGACGACGCGAACCAGCCGTGGCACTGGATTTCCATCCCCATCATGGGACTCACCGTGGGCGAAATTTTCGATCTCGCGGAGTTGGCGAAGGAATGCGCGGACGATAAGAAGTACGAATTCCTTTTTGTGGCGCCGGCATTACCAGTAACGGGCGCGGTCGCGTCGCCGGTGAATCCGCTGGCGATCAAGTGAAGTAAAGCCCAAAAGGCAAGTGCTTAACACAGAGTACACAGAGAAAAAGAGCGAGAAAGGCTGAGGAAACCAAAGCGCGATCGAGGCCTCTCTTCTCCCTCTCTTGTTTTTCTCAGTGTTCTCTGTGTTAAAGCTTTTCCGGCGGGACAAAGGAGTGACCGTTCGCTCTTGCGCGGCAAAATTTGCAGGTGCGCAGGGCTGCCACAAGAGCCCACTCCGGCCCTTTTTAATTCCGGCGTCCCCAATATTTGCCACGCCGCTTCTGCCCTGAACTGCCTCTAGAAGCCCGCCTGCAATCGCTGTAACCTATATATGGGCGGACGTCCGAAGTCCGATTGGCATGGAAGCGGGGTCATCATGAAAAATCGCAGCATGCTCTTCTATTTTTCCCTTGTCGGGTCCATTTTGACGTTCGCCGGAATTTTATTTGCACAAAGCAAAACCAATCGCGCCTTAATCGTGAACGGCAAACAGCAGGGTAGCGTGGTGCAGCTGAATGGTCACGCCTATGTAGACGTGGAAACCGTGGCGCAATTCATGAATGGTTCCGTGACGCTGGAGACGAATCGAGTGGTGCTTAATTTTCCTGAACCTCAGCCCGCAGAGGTGCAGGCCGCTGCGCCAGAGACTCAGCAGCCGGCACAACCGCAAGTCCCCGCCGGATCGCTGACCAGAAATTTTGCGAGCCTGGCCATCAGCGAGTTGGCGGAGATGCGCGAGTGGCGCGGCGCGGTGGGCACGATTCTCACGTACGGCGTGCCGGTCGTCGGAACGTGGCCGCAGGATTATCATGATCGCGTCCAGGCTAATCTCGATCAAGTGGGCATCGCGGCATCCACTCCCGGCGATGAAGATGCCATGCGCCTGCTTCAAACAGAATTTTCAAATATAGCGCGATGGACGAACGACGTGGTTTCGGCGCGCCAGTCGCTGAACGCCACAAATTCCGTCCGGCCTGATGCGCTGCAAAACGATCCCACTCTTGCCAAAATTGCAAATTGCAGCAGATTCCTCAGTTCCATGCTCGTCAGCGGAACGTTCGCGGACGACCAAAGTTGCCATTAATTCATAAATTTCTATCCTAATCACCCTGCGATTAATTTTCAGGCTGCGATTTAAGTAGCACAGGCTTCAGCCTGTGGAATTTAATCTTCGCAGGGCCTAAACCCCACAGGCTGAAGCCTGTGCTACGTAAACCCCTATAGTGAAACGTCTCGATGATGGGGTATATTCTGTTCCTGCAACTTCCATTAAATAATTTTTAGGCTTTCGTTTAAATTTGTACGCAATTTTTGAGCGAAATAGAGATTGTCGAATCGAAAGGGCTACCCCATATGACTTCGATGTCGCCTGGCGCCGGAGAAGGCGCGGCTGGAGCGAAAGTAACGTCGGTCACGGATTCCGCGTGGAAGTGTTTGCAGGGCGCGTACGATTTACAGGTACACGTCGCGCCGGATGTGATTGAGCGGCGCATTGACGATCTGGATTTGGCCAAGGAATTTCTGGCGCGGGGGCTAAAGGGATTTGTTTTGAAGTCGCATTATTTCCCGACGGCAGAGCGCGCGAGGGTTGTAACGAAAGCGGTGCCCGGGATTGAGGCGTACGGCGCGATCACGCTAAATCATTCCGTAGGCGGACTGAATCCCGTGGCACTGGAGCTCGCGGGGCGGTCCGGCTGCAAAATCGTGTGGTTTCCGACCGTAGATGCAAATAACGAAACTGCGGGGCGTCTCGATGGCCCGAACGTAAAGCTGCCGTTCTGGGCAAAAATTCAGCGTGAGCTGGCCTCCACGGGAATCGCGCCGCCGCCGCTGACCGTGCTCGATCTCGACGGGAAAACTTCTCCGGTAACAATGCGTTGCATTGAAATTATCGCCAAGCACAACATGATTCTGGCGACAGGACATCTGGGGCGCGTGGAAATTTTTGAGTTGGTGAAGAGCGCGCGGGAAATGGGAACGCAAAAAGTTCTGGTGACGCACGCCGAATTTCCTTCGCAAAATCTGACGGCCGACGAACAAAAGCACCTCGCGGACATGGGCGCGTACATCGAGCATTGCTTCACCACCATGCACACGGGAAAAGCTCCGTGGGAAGCGGTGATGGAAGCGATTCGCGTTGTAGGGCCGGAACGCTGTGTACTCTCGACGGATTTGGGACAGACGATTAACCCACCCGTTGCCGAGGGCTTCGCGATGTTCACGCAAAAAATGCTGGATGCGGGTTTCAGCGTCGATCAAATCCGTCGCATGACGGTTACGAATCCATCCACGCTTCTTGCATAGACAATTACAGTACGAATGGCGGGAATATTGTTCGCTCGCGGAATTGAATCGACGACGGAGAATTTTCATGAAGCCAAGAATTGTCCGCAACATCGAACGGCCCGATCCGGAATTGGCGCGAAAACTCGGCGAATTCGGCACAGCAACGGTACACGAAGCGCAGGGGCGCACCGGTCTGATGCTTCCCTACATGCGGCCGATTTATCCGACGGCTCGCATCGGCAATCCCGCGGTAACTGTGCTGTGCCATTCCGGCGATAACCTGATGTTTCACGCCGCGATTGAAGTGTGCAAGCCGGGAGATGTGCTGGTTGTCGCCACGCATTCCGATTCCACGGATGGATTTTTCGGAGAATTGCTGGCGACTTCCTGCCAGGCGCATGGGATCAAGGGACTGGTGATTCACGCGGGCGTGCGCGACGTTGCGGACCTGACCGCCATGCAGTTTCCCGCGTTTTCACGAGCGATTTCAGCGCAGGGAACGGTAAAGGAAACCGCGGGCTACGTGAACATCGATATCGTCTGCGCGGGAGCTCTGGTTCATCCCGGCGATATTATTGTTGGCGATGTGGATGGAATTGTCGTGGTCCCACGCCAGGATGCGGCCGAGGTTGTGCGCCAGTGCGAAGCGCGCTTGGCTAAGGAAGCGAAAAATCGCGAACGCCTCAAGGCTGGAGAATTGGGCCTCGACATGTACGGCCTGCGCGAAAAACTGAAAAATTTGGGCGTGGAGTGGGTTTAGTAGAACAGGCTTCAGCCTGTTTGGTTTTCTTAAAGTACTTCAGAATCGCCCCTTAAAAATTCAAAAGAAAACAGGCTGAAGCCTGTTCTACTGAAGAGCAGTTTTCAATTCCTCGGGATCCTTCGCATTCTGAAATAATCGAATCGCTGCTACACCAGAGGCTCCCGCTTTCAGGCAGTCCCGCACATTTTCGAAATTCATTCCGCCAATCGCCAGCACGGGAATTTTTACGGAAGCGCAGACTTCGCGGAGGCGGTCGAGGCCTTGCGGGGCGCCAAACGCTGCCTTGGACGGAGTGGCGAATACCGGGCCGAAAAAAATGTAGTCCGCGCCGCCCGCCTCAACCGCGCATGCGGATTCCAGGGAATGGCAGGAAACCCCAATTTGAAAATCGCTTCGCCCACTGGAGCGGCGCCATTCGACCAGAGTTTGGAGCGGCAGCGATTTTTCCCCGAGGTGAATCCCTGTGGCACTCGCGGCCAGCGCTACGTCCAACCGGTCGTTGATCAGTACGCGCGTTTGCGTTCCGCGAGTAGCGCCAACCGCAAATCGCGCCACTTCCAACAGAGCGCGCGCGTCGAGGTCTTTTTCGCGAATCTGAATCCAGTCTATTCCCGCCGCGATGACCCGCGGAATGAAGTCATAAAGTGAATTTACGTGAGGCAGCAAAATTTGGCCGGGCGGTATTTGAGCAGAAACAGGCACAGCATCAAGCAAACGCCGGTCCGTCACATAGCAGAAAATCGGCTTACGATCGGTTCGCAACGGAGTCCGTCCGTCCCCGCAACATGCTTGACGCAAGAAGAATGTCGAGCGCTCCCAGACCAGTGACTGCGCCGCGCATGGAGGGGTGAAGCAGAATGGGAATGAGACTTGGAAACCGGTCGAGGAAGAAATTATGATCCCAATAGCCGTACCAGGGAACCATGATCAGCAGTACGCCAAGTAGAAAGACGTCCAGAGTAAGCAACACGTGCATGAAAGATTTCATTCGAGCTTAGGTTAGCGCGCCTTCCCCAGAAGGGCAATCCGTTCCGATACGTCACGATAATCGATGTTCAACGCGTACACTTGCGAGAAGCTGTTGAAGGCCGCCTTCTCGTCTCCCGCCAATTCCTGGGCAACTCCTAAATCGTAGCGCAGTGCAAGTATCGATTCCTGGTCCAGCCCCGGAGTTTTGAGAGCGCGCTCGTACCAGATTGCGGCAATCGCTGGTTGTCCCTTCTCCATAAATGCCAATCCCAGAAGGGTACTACACTGCATGGCATATCGGAAAGCGGGCCCCTTATCGATGTGGCTGGCTACTTTCTGGAATTCGCTGATAGCCTCTTCCAGCAGGCCCATTTCGCGGTAGGCGATTCCCAGATTGTAATGAGTCTCGAGATCTTCATCTTCCTTTGTTTCGCCCAGCTCGCTGCGGAACTCTTCGAACAAGTCGCCGAGCGGTCCATCGAGCGATCCCGCCGCTGCGGGAGCTTTGGCTCGGTTCCCCGTTGGAGCGTTGGCGGAAACCCTGGGAGTGTGCTCGAGGGACGCGGGAATCGAAGTTTTCGGGGGAGCCAGCGGCGGTAACGGCGGCGTATTCGAAATTCCCAGCGAAGACGCAAAGGAATCCAAATCTCCCGCAAGATCGGAGATCATGGAGTCTGACGCGCGCGTATCGTTCTGTGCGATTCCTGCGGGCTCAGCCGACTGAAGTTCAAAGTCATAGGCAGGAATCTGGCCCGCAGCTTCCGTGGCCGAGTGCGCCACTTCCTCTGGAACCAGGACCGGAGAGGGAAACTCCACGTCTATTTGCGGTGCGGAGGATTCTTGCTTTGCGAGATCCGGTTCGTCCTGCATCGCTGACTCAAGCTGCTGAGACAACGCGGCCCACTCATCGGACAAATCCACTTCGTGCACTGTCGATTCGGGTTCCATCGGCGTTGGAACTTCTACGGGAATGCTGAATTCCGGTTCTGCGTTAGACTGGGGTTCTTCGACGACTTCATCCAACTCCGCCTGGATCACGGGAACGGCAAATTCAGGCGCCGCAACATCCGCGGATGGAGCGCCCGGAATTGCAGCTTCAGGCATGGCGTCGGATCCTGGTAGGAAGCGCCGCCGAAGCTCTGCATATCGCTCCACTCCTGCGCGATCGTTCTGTTCTTTCGAGATTTGCTCCAGCATGCTTGCTAGTTCCGCAATTCGGCCGTTGTTACCCGCAGCTACGGAGAGATCCAGCAACCTTTCCAGAATAGGAGCATGGCGCGGGGCGCGATCCAGAACAGATTCCAGCAGGTCAATCGCCTTTTGCGTGAGGCCGTAGCTGGAAAATAGATCGACGTCCGTCAAAGCCTGCGTGACGTAGCGCTGCGTTTCTTCGTCAAGCGATGGATCAGTAGATTTAGGAGTGACCGGCGGGGCTGCCTCGTCGGTGGGCGCCATCTTCACGACGGGAGCAATTTCTCCTGTGATCGGTCCGAGCCCTGACTTGGAGCGTAAACGCAAATACTTACGGCGCGTCGTCTCGTCTTCAGGAGTTCGCTCCAGCAGTTTTTCGTATGTCGCGAGCGCTTTCGGTTCATCGCCCGTGGATTCGTACGCGGCGGCGAGTTGTGCGAGCGCGTCCGGCAGGCGGAACGAATCGCTGGCCCGGCCGTACAGGTCGACGAGCCATTCGAGCGGTTCCAGTTGCCCTGGTTTTTTTCCTGCAAGGCGCGTAAGCGATTGCGCCAGAGGTTCATGCTCGCCCGCGTCAATCATTGGATTGCGAATCAGTCCAAGCAGACGGTGCGCGCGCTCAATATCCCCGGATTCCAACAGCGAAGATGCAATTTTCAACGGCACTGCAAACTGTTTGGGGTCGCGCGCAAAAACTTTTTCCGCGAGCTCGGACGCTTTAACCATCTGCTCGTTTTCCATGTACAACTTCAGCAGCATGGATGTGGTTTCGCCGCCATCTTCACGGTCCGGAAGAGTTTCCAGAAGCTTCGCGGCTTCCGGCGTTTTTCCGGAAGCCTTGAGCGCAAGTATTTTCAGTTGGAAAGTGGGCTTGTGCGATGGATCCAGTTCGAGAATGCGATCAGCGAGGCGAATGGCTTCATTGTGATCGCCTTGATCCGTCAGTCTTTGTGCCGCTGCGTGAAATGTTTCAATCGCTTCTTTCTGCTGCCCCATCGAAAGATGCAATTCCGCGAGCCGTACCTGCACGCGCATGTTATCCGGCTCAGCTTCGAGCAACTTTCGCAGCAGCAGTGCAGCCTGCGGTTGGCGCCCGGCCTTCAACTGCATTTCTGCCAGCTGCAAATAAAGGGGACGCGCTTCGCTTAACACGCCCTGCTGCACGTACAGCTCAGCCAGGCGCTCGAGCGGACGGCTTTCTTCCGGCGCAAGCTTTGCCACTTTTTTATAAATGGCGATCGCCTTGGTCGTAAAACCGTCGTTCAGGAAAATTTTTGCCAGACGCTCAAAATATTCCAGGGCCTGAAACGTATCGCCCTGGCGGACAAATAAATCTCCCAGTGTCATCAGCGTGACCTGGTCTTTTGGCTCGTTCTTCAGGATTTGCTGGTATTCGAGGATGGCCTGCGGCATCTTCCCCTGTTGGAGATATTTTTGCGCCGCGTTTAAATGTTTGGTCTTGTTATAAGCCATCGTGAAATGCTCTTTCCATTGACCCTGTCCGAAGCAAATAAAATCGGGTAATGGTGGATCGTCAATTCGCCTCGCTCAAGACTCGCCCTTTGGGGAGGGAGTCGAGCGCCACACTGCCATCGGCTCCGCCTGCAGGATCGTTTAACATGGTTCCTAACAAGCTTAGATTTCACGCTAGCATGCGGCAAAATCCCAAGTCAACGCGAGCCATTTAAAAGCGTACGTGGCAGTAATTAGGGTATTTCGGGTTGGCAAGCCTTCAATTGAGCAGGTTAGCGGAATCTCACGCAGTTTCAACACTGGGCAGTGGCAAAGCCACTTGCGTGGCCCCGGCGGCCCAACATGCCGCTTCGCGCACAGGCGAGAAAGAATATCGATGGTGCGGCGTGGGGCCGTGTGTGCGCAATGCAGTGAGGTGTTCCGGGGTGGCGTAACCTTTATGCTGGGCGAGTCCGTACTGAGGATAAATCTCGTGCCATTCGCGCATCTGCCGGTCGCGTTCTACTTTCGCGATGATCGATGCCGCGGCAATGGAAACGGAAAGCGAGTCGCCGTGAATCAGCGATTTCTGCTCGATTAAAACGTCCAGCTGCATCGCGTCAAGCAGCAAATAATCGGGAGAAATTTTTAGCTGACCGAGCGCAGCGGCCATCGCCATGCGGCTGGCCTGATAAATGTTCCACGCATCGATGCGGCTCGCGTCCACCTCGGCGATGGCCCAGGCCAACGCGTGTTCGCGGATGCGCAGGGATAGAACTTCGCGGCGCTCTGGGAGAAGTTTTTTCGAGTCGTCCAGGCCAACGATGCGGCGCTTGGGATCCAGAATGACGGCGGCGGCGACGACTTGTCCAAAAAGAGATCCGCGGCCGACCTCGTCGAGCCCGGCAATTCTCTGCCATCCGCATTTGCGCGCTTCGCGCTCGAACCTGTTGGAACATTGCCTCGTCATCACGGCGGATTTTAGCACGGCGGAAAACCGGATGAGTACGCAGAATAAAAGTATTGGGTACAAAGCGCGAAATGGCAAAGGGGCCGACCGCAAAATGAAAAAAGCCCAGGGAAAATTGCCCTGGGCTTCGTTCGAACTGAATCGTGGTTTGCGGTCTTAAGACTTGGCTTCTTCGGGAGCAGCAGCTTCCGGTGTTTCCACGCGCTCGACGCGCTGCAAACGTGCCGCCTTACCCTTGAGTCCGCGCAGGTAATACAGCTTCGCGCGACGTACGCGACCCTGGCGCAGCACTTCGATCGAACTGATGGAAGGAGAGTTGGCGGGGAAAATACGCTCAATCCCGACTCCGAAACTCACGCGCCGGACCGTAAAACTTCCGCCCGTGGACTTCCCGCGCTTCTTGATGATGACGCCTTCGAATGGCTGAATACGCTCTTTGTCGCCTTCGCCTTCTTTCAGGCGGACGTGCACGCGCACGGTGTCACCCGGACGCAATGAGGGTAGGTCCTTACGCACTTGTGACGATTGAAACTTTTCGATTACGAGGTTCATGGCTTCGATTCCCGGCAGACCCACTCAGGCGGGGTCAGCACTGCAAATGCAAACGCAAAGTATAGCGGAAACAGGCTCATTGCACCATAACAAACTGAAGCGGTGCGCCGTCTCCGCGTAAGTCCCTATCTTGCATCCGGTTTGCGTTCCCAAACCATCGCGGTCCATTCCGATTCCGGCTTCTCAGACGTTACGAGTGGGTAGATCGGGCGGTAATGCGATTTCAGGTATTCGCCCAGCTTAATATTAAAATCTTTCCCGAACTCCTTCGCGCCATACTCCGTGAAAGTTCGGTTGGACCATAGCAGGTAATCCACGGGCTTTCGTTCGATTTGCTGAATCGTTTCTTCGGTCATTTTCCCCGGAGCGACCGCGCCAGGAATAAACAGAAATACGCGCGTGGGGCACTCGGTGCCGGAGAGGAAGTAGAGGCTGGTATCTTCCGGGACGGACAGAACGGTTTTGCCGAGGTCGGCCTTTTCTTTCATAAATTCGAGGGCAGTTTTGTAGGCGTCCGCCATGTGCGGGGAGACTCGGATCGTCCCGCGCTCTGTGGTGAGCGGAACAAAATCAGCGGCGCTCGCCTCGTTTGCTCTGGTATGCACAAAGACCGGGGCAAGGCACGCGAGGCACAATGCCACTTCACCCATCATTACGAATCGGCGTGACCGGATGGTTCGCGGAATCAGCATGCACAGGAGCAGCAGATACGAGAGGACGACAGGACCGTTGTAATAAATCGGGTAGCCCAGCGTATTCATTTTCATTAGAACGCGAAACGCGAGCAGCCCTGAAAAAGTCAGAACGATCGGGACGGCGATATTACGCGTGGAAAAACGCTGCATTGCGAAGTAAGTCCACGCGGCAACGGCGCCGACAATCACGTAGAGCACCATGTCACGCGGAAAGAAAATCAGCGACGCGAGGAGTAGCAGCGACTGCTTCAGAGAGAGTGCGAAATAATTCGCCTGATTGAAATACCACAGCAGCGCCAGAATAATTCCGGTCTTACCAATCAGAGCTTTTCTGTCGGTGCCTTTCCATCGGAACAGAAAAAATAAGGCAACGCTCAGCGCCGCGACGGGAATTGCGCGACGAAATGCACTAGCAAACGCCGCGCCCGTGACCGTGAAGCCCGTCGTTTCCAGCCACGTTTTTCCGTACGTTTTCAGGAAATACGAAGTGGGCCAGCTCTGAATATTTTCCTGCGTGATGAACGCAGCGCCAGAAATGGAAACCATCCAGCCAATGACGAGGGAGACCGCGGCGATGCCCGGCAAAACCATCGACAAGTCCCGGCCCAATGTTTTCCACGATTTTTGAGTCAGCGTACGAAACGCGATCAGCAAACACAGGCAACCGTACGAGGCCAGCCCAAATTCGGGCTTGAGCAACAGGGCGACGGCCGCCGCGGTTGCCGAGTAAAACAACCAAATCCGCTCGCCGGAATAACACGCGTTCACGACCAGCCACAGAAACAGGCATACGGTGAAGCATCCATATACGGCGCCGGACGAATATGGCAGCGGAAAAGAGAACAGCGATGGTTGAAATCCTTCGAGCAGGACCACGGCACCCGCTGTCCACTCCGCGAGTGAATAGGAGATGCGTTTACCCGTAAGAAAAAGAAAAATCGCCGAGCCGAGCGCGGAAAGCGATCCGGCCCAGTATAAAACGCTTAGTCGCTCTCCAAAGCTACGGAATAGAAAACTCGTAAAGTACGGTGCGCCGGGACCGAATGGAAACCAGA
>Ga0075522_10003088_pt1 | contig 12181 bp, 9 predicted proteins | sample NGEPerA_FD_74796 | JGI IMG/M metagenome (GOLD analysis project Ga0075522, IMG submission 74796) | Arctic peat soil microbial communities from the Barrow Environmental Observatory site, Barrow, Alaska, USA - NGEE PermafrostL2-A | ecosystem: Environmental > Terrestrial > Soil > Wetlands > Peat ... | reverse complement strand
CCTTGCGTGTCGTCAGCCTGAGCGGGCTGTCGCTGCCCTCCTTCTGGCTCGGGCTTTTGATCCTGATGGCCTCGGTCGCGATGTTCGGGACCATGCCGATCTTCAATCCGAACCCGAAAACCTGGACCGAGGCGTTTGCGATCTATTGCGTGCCGGCGATGGCGGTCGGCTTTCGCAGCGCCGCGCTGACGATGCGGATCACGCGCTCCTCGATGCTGGAAATCCTGCGGCAGGATTACATCCGCACCGCGCGCGCCAAGGGCGCTTCCGAACGCTCGGTCAATTTCCACCACGCACTGAAGAACGCGATCCTGCCCGTCATCACCGTGATCGGCATCGAGGCCGCGTTCCTGATCGGCGGCCTGATCGTCACCGAGACCGTGTTCAACATTCCCGGCGTCGCCCGCTTTCTGGTCGAGGCGATCCGCTGGCGCGATTATCCGATCGTGCAGAATCTCGTGATGCTGATCGCGGTCGTCGTGGTGGTTTCGAACTTCACGGTCGACATGCTCTATGCGGTGTTCGATCCGCGCATCCGCTATACCGATTGAGGGAACGTTTTGGCCACCGTCAACTATGATAGCGAATTACGGCGCGCCGGCGCCCATTCGACCGAGGGCTGGCGCAGGCTCGTCTTCGTGGCGCGCCGCCATGTGCTCGGCACCGTCGGCCTTAGCTTCGTGCTGCTGTTCGTCTGGGCGGCGGCGTTCGCCGACCTGATCTGCCGCTACGATCCGCTCTCGGTCGACGCCGCGCACGCGCTCTCCCATCCCGACGCACAACACTGGATGGGGACCGATTCCTTCGGCCGCGACGTCTGGAGCCGCATCATCCATGGCGCCCGCATCTCGCTCGCCGTCGGTATCGGTTCGACTACGCTCGGCGCGATCTTCGGTGTCAGCATCGGCCTGTTGTCGGGATACCTGTCCGGCTGGGTCGATCTGGTGTTCCAGCGTGTCACCGACATCCTGCAGGCGCTGCCGCTGCTGGTGCTCGCTTTGATCATGACGGCGGCACTGGGGCCGTCGCTTCCCAATGTCATCATTGCGATCGCGATCCCCCTGATCCCCACGGTTTCCCGCGTCATCCGCGCCAATACGCTGGCGCTGCGCGAGCAGCCTTTCGTCGAGGCCGCCAAATCGATCGGCATGAGCGAGACGCGGATTGCGCTGCGCCACATCCTGCCCAACACGCTGGCGCCCTTGATTGTGCTGGCGACCGCGCAGCTCGGCTCTACCATCCTGACCGAAGCCTCGCTGTCGTTTCTCGGCCTCGGCATCCCCGAGCCCTATCCGTCATGGGGACGCATGCTGTCGGAATCGGCGGCGGAATATGTCCGTACCGCGCCATGGCTCGTGATCTTCCCGGGCCTGGCGATCAGCCTTGCGGTGTTCGGCACCAATCTGTTCGGCGATGCGCTGCGCGACATCCTCGATCCGAGGCAGCGCGGCTGATGAGCGGGCAGGACGAGGCAGCCGCGGTGCTCGAGGTAAAGGGCCTGCAGACGGTGTTCTTCACCAATTCCGGCCTGTTTCGGGCGGTCGACGACGTCTCCTTCACCGTCCGCCGCGGCGAGACGCTGGCGATCGTCGGCGAATCCGGTTGCGGCAAGAGCGTCACTGCCCTGTCGGTGATGCGGCTCGTTCCCGATCCGCCGGGCCGCATCGTCGGCGGCTCGATCACGCTCGAGGGCACCGACCTTTTGGCGCTCGACGACGACAGCATGCGGAAAATCCGGGGCAACCGCATTTCGATGATTTTTCAGGAGCCGATGACCTCGCTCAACCCGGTGATCCGGATCGGCGACCAGATCACGGAAGCCGTCCGGCTGCATCGGCAGATGACGCCGAAGCAAGCCTGGGAGCAGGCCGTCAAGATGCTGCGGCTGGTGCGAATCCCCGAACCGGAGCGCCGCGCCACCGAATACCCGCACCAGCTTTCCGGCGGCATGCGCCAGCGCGCCATGATCGCGATGGCGCTGGCCTGCCGGCCGGCGCTGTTGATCGCCGACGAGCCGACCACCGCGCTCGACGTCACGATCCAGGCCCAGATTCTGGCCCTCGTGCTCGAGCTGCAGAAAGAGCTCGGCATGGGACTGATCCTGATCACGCATGATCTCGGCGTGGTGGCCCAGACCGCGCAGCGCGTCATCGTGATGTATGCCGGCAAGAAGGTCGAAGAGGCCGATGTGGAAACCCTGTTCGCCAATCCCCGCCATCCCTACACCCGCGGCCTGATGGCCTCGATCCCGAGCGTGCTTTTGCCGGGCGCCAATGCCGATGTGCGGCTGGTGGAAATCCCCGGCATGGTGCCGTCGCTGACCAACCTGCCGAAGGGTTGCGCCTTCGCGCCGCGCTGCGAACTCGCGATCGCGCGCTGCCGCGAGGAATATCCGCCGCTGCAGGATTGGGGCGGCGGGCATCTCGCGGCATGCTGGCGCGCCGCGGAACTGGTGGGCGCACCATGACCGACCCGCGCCCGCTGCTCGAGGTCACGGATCTCGTCAAACATTATCCGGTACGCAGCGGCATCCTGCGCCGCGCCGTCGGCAAGGTGCATTCCGTCGACGGCGTCAGTTTTTCGATCGGCGTCGGCGAAACGCTCGGCATGGTCGGCGAATCCGGCTGCGGGAAATCGACCGTGGCGCGCAGCGTGCTGCGGCTGGTCGAGCCGACCGCCGGCAGCATCCGGCTGAACGGCGAGGATATCACCCATCTCGGCAAGGCGACCTTGCGGCCGCACCGCCGCTCGATGCAGATCATTTTCCAGGACCCGTTCGCGTCCCTCAATCCGCGCATGACCGCCGGCGATATCGTCGGCGAGCCGCTCACCGTGCATGGTCTCGCCTCAGGCGAGAAGAAGCGCGAACGCGTCGCCGAACTGTTCCAGCAGGTAGGCCTCCGGCCCGACCAGATGAAGAATTATCCGCACCAGTTTTCCGGCGGCCAGCGCCAGCGCATCTGCATCGCCCGCGCGCTGTCGCTGGAGCCGAGCCTGATCGTCTGCGACGAGCCGGTCTCGGCGCTGGACGTGTCGATCCAGGCCCAGGTGATCAATCTGTTGATCGACCTGCAGCGCAAGCACGCTTTTTCCTATCTGTTCATCGCGCACGACCTCGCCGTGGTCGCCCATATCAGCCACCGCGTCGCCGTGATGTATCTCGGCCGCATCGTCGAGATCGCTGAAAAGACCGAGTTGTTCGCCAATCCGCGCCATCCCTACACCCAGGCGCTATTGGCCTCCGTCCCCGTCGCCGATCCCAAGGCAAAACGCCTGGTGCCGATGATCGACGGCGACGTGCCAAGCCCGATCAATCCGCCGTCCGGCTGCGCGTTTCACACCCGGTGCCGCTATGTGATGGACAGGTGCAAGGTGGATCGACCCGAGTTAGCTGATGTCGGGGACAAGCATCAGGTGGCGTGCTGGCTCAATGACGGCACGGGGCGGGAGGGTTAGTAAACCCGTCATGCCCGGGCTTGTCCCGGGCATCCACGTCTTTCTTCCCATCGTGCGAGACGAAGACGTGGATGGCCGGGTCAAGCCCGGCCATGACGAATTATTTTGGATCTGCCCCGATCTCCACCACGATTTTCCCCGTCGTCACCTGCTCGCCTTCGGCGACATCGATCGCCAAAATCGTGCCCGCGATTCCCGCTGCATGCACATGCTCCATCTTCATGGCTTCCAGCGTCATGACGGGCTGACCCGCCACGACACGGTCGCCGATCTTCACCAGCACCGCGACCACCCGCCCGTTCATGGCCGCACGGACCTTGCCGTCGCCGCCGGTGGTCGTTGCAGCAGCGGGCGCCGCCAGCGTCAGGTCGCGCACCTTGAACGGGACGCCCTGGTGCAGGATGTAAAGCCAGTCGCGATCCCTGAGGAATTTTGCGGATTGCAGGACACCGTTGCTGCGGAAGCGGATGGTATCGCCGCCGAGTTCGTCGATCTCAAATCGGTGCTCGGCCCCATCGCGGCTCGCAAGATAACCGCCGCCCCGCTCGCGCGCCACTTCGACTTCGCGGACACTGCCATCGAATTCGATGCGCAGCGGCAGCGGAAACGTCGCCGTCAATGTCCGCCCACTCCGCCACGGCCGCGCGAAAGGATTGGTGACATAAAGTAACAGCGCCGCGAACGCCGCATTCGCCGCTGCATCCTTGCGCGGAGCCAGCAACTCGTCACGACGCCGGCCGATGAAAGACGTGGTCGCCTCTCCCGCTGCAAATTCGGGATGACGCAGGCAGGCCGCCAGAAAGGCCTGATTGGTGGTGACGCCGAACGCGACTGCCCGCTCGAGACCGGACAGCAGCCCACGCCGCGCCTCGTCGCGGGTCGTGCCATGGCTGACGAGTTTGGCGATCATCGAATCATAGAACGGCGGAATCTCCGCGCCGGATTGCAACGCGTGCTCGACGCGAATCCCATTTGGCATCTGCCACAATGCCATCCGCCCCGACTGCGGCATGAAATCATGCGCGGCATCCTCCGAGCACAGCCGTACCTCGATGGCATGGCCGGAGAATTTGACATCGTCCTGCGAAATCCCAAGCGGCTCGCCACTGGCGACGCGCAACTGCAATTCGACCAGATCGAGCCCGGTGATCGCCTCGGTGACAGGATGCTCGACCTGCAACCGCGTGTTCATTTCCATGAAATAGAATCCGCCAGTCGAATCGAGGAGGAATTCCAGCGTTCCGGCGCCCTCATAGCCAGTCGACTTGACGGCGTTGACCGCGATCGCGCCCATCCTTGCCCGCAAGTCCGGCATGACCGCGGGCGACGGCGCTTCCTCGATCAGCTTCTGGTGCCGCCGCTGTACCGAGCAATCGCGCTCACCGAGATGGATCGCGTTGCCGTGGCGGTCGCCGAACACCTGGATTTCGATATGGCGGGGATTTTGGATCGCGCGCTCCAGGATCACAGCGCTGTCGCCGAACGCCGCCGTCGCCTCCGAGCGCGCGCTGCGCAACGCAGCCGGGAAGGCGGCAGCGTCCGCGACCAGCCGCATGCCGCGCCCGCCGCCGCCGGCGACCGCCTTGATCATCACGGGAAAGCCGATTCTTTCGGCCTCGAAAAGCATCACGGCTTCGCTCTGGTCATCGCCCTGATAGCCGGGCACGCAGGGCACGCAGGCCTTTTGCATGATCGTCTTCGCGCCGGCCTTGTTGCCCATCGCCTTGATCGCTTCCGGTGACGGCCCGATGAAGACGAGGCCGGCATCACGGCAGGCCTGCGCAAAATCCGCATTCTCGGCGAGGAAGCCGTAGCCGGGATGCACCGCGTCGGCACCACTTGCTTTCGCCGCCGCGATGATCGCGCCGATGTTGAGATAGGATTGCGCCGGCGACGCCTCGCCGATCCGCAGCGCCTCGTCCGCCTCGCGCACATGCAGTGCATCGGCGTCGGCATCGGAATAGACCGCGATCACGCCATAACCGAGCCGGCGCGCGGTGCGCATGATCCGCCGCGCGATCTCGCCGCGGTTGGCGACCAGGATTTTCCGGAACGGCGTTCGCCGCGCTGGCTCGCTCATGGCCGCGCCACCGAGAACTGCATGCATTGCGGGTTGCGCGCCTCCGCCTCGCGGCAGATTGCCAGCACCTCGCTCAAGACGCTGCGGGTATCGCGCGGATCGATCACGCCGTCGTCGAGCACGCGCGCACTGGTTGAGAACACATCCATCTGGCCGTCGAATACGCCGATGATTTCCGCCTTCAGCGCATCGAGTTTTTCCCGCTCGACCGGCTTGCCGCGCCGAAGTGCGGCGGCCTCCGTGACGATCGCCATGGTTTCAGCGGCCTGCTCGCCGCCCATCACGGCGGTCCTGGCGTTGGGCCAGGAGAAGCAGAAGCGCGGATGGAAGCCGCGGCCGCACATGCCGTAATTGCCGGCGCCGAAGGAGGCGCCGCAATAGATCGTGATCTGCGGCACGGTGGCCGAGGTCACCGCCTGGATCATCTTCGAGCCGTGCTTGATCATGCCGGCTTCTTCATAGGCCTTGCCTACCATGTAGCCGGTTGTGTTGTTCAGATACAGAAGCGGCGTGCGCGACTGGCAGCAGGCCTGGATGAAATGCGTCGCCTTGTTGGCGCCGGGCACGTCGAGCGGACCGTTATTGGTGACGATGCCGATCGCGTGGCCTTCGATGCGGGCGTGGCCGCAGACCGTGGCGGGACCGTAATTCGCGCCGAATTCGGTAAAGTCCGAATCGTCCACGAACCGCGCGATCGCCTGACGCATGTCGACCGGGCGCTTGTGATCCATCGGCATGATGCCGAGCAGTTCCTCGGGATCGTGGCGCGGCTGACGATACGTCGTCTCGGCCCGCGCCGGCCGGTCCCATCTGAGGTTGGCCATGATGTCGCGCGCGATGCGCAGCGCGTCCCGGTCGTCCTCGGCGAGATAGTCGCCGAGGCCGGAGACCGAGGTATGCATCTCGGCGCCGCCGAGTTCCTCCTCGGTGGCGATTTCGCCGGTCGCGGCCTTCAGCAGCGGCGGGCCCGCGAGAAACGCCCGCGTCCGGCCGCGCACCATCACGATGTAATCGGATAGCCCGGTCTGATACGCGCCGCCGGCCGTCGACGAGCCGTGCGTCACCGTCACCACCGGCAATCCGGCCGCCGACAACCGCGCCAGGTTGCGAAAGATGTTGCCGCCCCTGACAAAATCCTCGACCCGGTAGCGCAACAGGTTGGCGCCGGCGCTTTCAACCAGCTGCACGTAAGGCAGCTTGTTCTCCAGCGCCAATTCCTGCACCCGCAGCGTCTTGTCGATGCCGTAAGGCTGCAGCGCGCCGGCGTCGATGCCGGCATCGTTGGCGCTGACCATGCAGCGAATGCCGGCGACGAATCCGATGCCGGCGATCAGTCCGCCGCCGGGCACGCTCTTGTCGGGATCTGGCATATCGAACAGGTAGCCGGTGAGCGTCGAGAACTCGATGAAGGGCGCGCCGGGATCGAGCACCAGCGCCACCCGCTCGCGCGGCAGCAATTGCCCGCGCTTGTGGAAGCGATCCTTGGCCGCGGCCGACGCCGCCCGCGTCCGCTCCTCCAGCGCCCGCACCCGCGCGATCAACGCCAGCATGCCCTCGCGATTGGCCTTGAAGGCGGCGCTGGAGGGGGAGATGGTGGATTCAAGGATGGCCATGAGGCGCTCTTTCCCCTTCGTCATTGCGAGGAGCACTCTTGTCCGCCGAAGCCCGCCTTCGGGCGAAGGCGGATGCGACGAAGCAATCCATACTTCCTTTGACGCACGATGGACTGCTTCGCTGCGCTCGCAATGACGGCGCGGCGCTCAATGCCCGATCCCGAATATCTCCCGCGCCTCACCGGGACTCGCAATCTCCCGCCCCGCTTTGCGCGCGCAGGCCGCGAGGCCATCGATCAATTGTCCATTCGAGGTCACCTTGGCGCCATCAGCCAGATAGAACGTGTCCTCGAGCCCGGTACGCAGATGGCCGCCCAGATCGGCGCAACGCTGATGCAGCGGCCAGATTTCCGCGCGGCCGATCGCGGTGACCTGCCAATGCGCCTCCGGCGCCTTCAGTTTCAACAGGATCGGCAGCAATTCCGGATCGGCCGGCATGCCCGAGGCGACGCCCATCACGAAGTTATATTCGAGCGGACCCTTATACATTCCGGTCTGCCGGTACATCCCGACACAGCGGACGATGCCGACGTCAAAACATTCGAATTCGGGAATGGTGCCGGCCTCTCTCATCACGTCGAGATAGTCCTGCACCTTCTCGACCGAATTATCGAACATCATCGGCGGCCACGCCCAGCTATTGTCGGCCTTTACCTTGAGATAATTCAGCGAGCCGGCGTTGCAGGCGGCCATTTCCGGTTTCGTCTCGCGCACGCAATCAAGCGCGCCCTGGTAGTTCGGCCCCGACGTGCCGGTGGTGTGATTGATGATCACGCCCGGGCAGGCCTCGCGGATTGCCTGCTGGATTTCGCGGGAGACGTTGATCTCCCAGGACGGCAGATGTCCCTTGCCCGGCGCCTGCTGGCGCAGATGGATATGCATGACGCTGGCGCCGGCGTTGAAGGCGGCTTTCGCCTCGCGCGCCATTTCTTCGGGGGTGACCGGAACATGGTGCTGCTTCGGATCGGTCAGCACGCCGTTCAGCGCGCAGGTGATGACGGCCTTGTCGCTCATGTCGGGAACTCTCGGGTGGAAGCCGTTTGCGATCATGCGGCCGGCGTCATCCGGCTTCTTGCGTCCACGCGCTATTCGTGGGCTTCGACTGGCCGCTGCGATAGATCGCGAGATCCCGCGAACCGGAAAAGATCGCGCGCGGCTTCAACCCGTAGAAGCGGCGGATCGAGTGGCTGAAATGGGTCGAGTCGGGATAGCCGATATCCTGCGCCAGATGCGCGAGGTTGAGGTCCTGGTTGGCGTAGTGCAGCAGATGCCGCGCGCGCTTCCAGGCACGGAACGCGCGGAAGGAGATATTGGTCTCATGCTTGAACAGATGCAGGAAGCGCGAGGCGGAGAGGCCTGCCTCCGCGGCGCAGCTTGCCGCCGTCACCGGCTCGCCGGAGAACCGGCCGATTTGGGCGATCGCGCGCGCCACGCGCGGATCGAGCGCGCGGTGCGGCAGCGCTTCGCCGAAACACAGGATGTCGAAATCGGCGCTGCCAATGTCGTCGCCACATGACTGATGGAGTAATCGCCGGTAAGCGGCGCGGATACGATCGACGAACGAATGACGCTCGGCGCCGGCCAATCGCCGGGCTAACTCATCGAGCGCCCCTGCGCGGACAGTCTCGGGTTCGATGGTGACGCAGATCACCGTGCGATGGTCGCTTGAGATCGTGTGCCGGACGTCCGGCGGCACCGCGGCCAGTTCGCCAAAACTCTCGCCTGCGCCTTCGGCCGCGAGCCGAAGGCCGCCCTCGATCGCCACATAGACATGAAACGCGCCCGAGCAGCGCCGCCGCGGGCGGCCGAGCAGCCCGGCATAGAACACACGCTCGGGTGTGATCAGCATCAGATGGCCGGAGCAGTGGCCCTTGTTGTCCATGATTGAGCCCTCCCGGCAATAGCTCCCGTGGCCGCTGCGGCGGAGTTGAGCATAGCGCAAAACGGAGCGATGTAGATGCCTTTTAAGCCGTCATTGCGAGCGAAGCGAAGCAATCCATCTCTCAGCTTGCGGCGCCATGGATTTGCTTCGTCGCATCCGCCTTCGCCCGAAGGCGGGCTTCGGCGGACACGAGCGCTCCTCGCAATGACGGCGGAGCGGCCGGCAATCACGCCCGAACGCGCGGCGCCACGTTCTGCTGCTCACCCGCGAGTTCCTCCGCGGCCACCGCCCGCCTGTAACCGTCACGCTGCTGCAAGCGCTGCCAATAGGCGGCGACATTGGGCCCGAAATCTTTCGCCAGCCCGATGCTTTCGGCGAGCCGCAGCGCGTAGCCGATGACGATATCGGCCGCGGTGAAGCGGCCGGCGGCTAGCCACTCCGCTTTTCCAGTCGCCGCCTCGACCGCGCGCAGGCGACCCAGGAACCATTTGGCGTAATCGGTTGCGACCTGCGGATTGCGCCGCTCCTCCGGCTCGAGCTGGGTGTAGCGCAGCACCAGCGTTTGCGGAAAGGTCAGCGTGGCGTCGGAGAAATACATCCAGTTCAGGAACGCGCCATAGGCTTCCTCGTCCATGGCGGCCACCAGCGGCGTCGGCCCGTAGCGGGTGCCGAGATAATGGCAGATGCCAGACGATTCCGTCATCTTCACTTCACCATCGATCATGAAAGGAATGGTGCCGAGCGGATTGAGCGCGAGATATTCCTTGGCGAACACCCGCGGCGGGAACGGCAGCATCTTCAGCTCGTAAGCGAGCCCCATCTCTTCCAGCATCCACAATGGCCGGAACGAGCGCGCCGCGTGGCAGTGATAGAGCGTGATCATGTGGCCTTCGTCCTCCCTCTGTCCTCTCTGGATGAGGACACTATTGCCTCGTCCACATCTCCGCAGCATGGCGAGCAGCAACTTATGCGCAACTGGAACATTTGTCATTCCGGGGCGCTCGCAGGGCGAGCGAACCTCAGATGTGCAATTGCACATCGGGGAATCTCGATTATTGTTTAACTCATTTCTGGATTCCGGGTTCGCGCTGCGCGCGCCCCGGAATGACGGTGGTTTGTTTTCCCGTCATGGCCGGGCATGACGACGAACAACACCTCACAACCCCATCTGCCGGCTGGCCAGATCCTTCATGATCTCTTCGCTGCCGCCGCCGATGGCGTTGACCTTGACCTCGCGGTAGATGCGCTCGACCTTGATGCCGCGCATATAGCCGGCGCCGCCGAAGATCTGCACCGCTTCCGAGGCGCAGAATGCCATGGTTTGGGTGGCCTGGTTCTTCAGCATGCAGATTTCGGCGACCGGGCTTTCGCCCCTGTCGAGCCGCCACGCCAGCATTTCAAGCATCGCCTGCGTGGCCGCCACCCGCTGCGCCATGTCGACCAGCTTGTGGCGGATGACCTGATGCTGCGCCAAAGGCTTGCCGAAAGTATGCCGCTGTTTGGCGTATTCCATCGCCTCCTCGAGGCAGACCCGCGCCGAGGCGGTGCAGCCGGCCGCCATGGTCAGCCGCTCGCTGTTGAAATTATGCATGATGATCTTGAAGCCGCGGCCTTCCTCGCCGAGCAGATTGCCGGCCGGCACGCGGCAGTCATCGAAGTGTAACGTCGCGGTATCGGAGGCCCACCAGCCCATTTTCTTCAACGCCGTGCGGGACAGGCCAGGCGTATCGCCCTCGATCACCAAGAGACTGACGCCGCCCGGCCCGGGCCCGCCGGTGCGCACCGCGGTCGTGATATAATCGGCGCGCATGCCCGAAGTGATAAAGGTCTTCTCGCCGTTGACGACATAGAAGTCCCCATCACGCTTCGCCGAAGTGCGCAAATTCGCGACATCGGAGCCGCCGCTCGGCTCGGTGATCGCCAGCGCCGAAATCTTGCGGCCCGACAGGATTTCCGGCAGCACCCGCGCCTTGAATTCGGGCGTGCCGGCGCGCGCAATCGGCGGCGCGCCGATCGAATTGCTCTTCAGGCTGGCGCTGACGCCGCCGGCGCCGGCCCGCGCCAGTTCCTGCACCGCCACGATCCACATGAAGTTGTCGACTTCGGTGCCGCCATATTCTTCCGGAAAGCCGAGCCCCAGCAATCCGATCCCGGCCGCCTTCTCATACAACACCCGGGGAAAGGAGCCCGCCTCGTCCCATTCATGCGCGTAGGGCTCGATCTCCTTTTCGACAAAGCGGCGCACCACCTCGCGATAGGCCTCGTGCTCGGCGGTATAGAACGGGCTTTTCATCGGCGTCGCTCCCTGGGCGGCACATGCAGGGATGGCCGGAATGCCTTGCTCCCCACTTGCGTCGAGTGGCTGGCCCGGCGCTTTACCAGACATCGGCCCGCAATTCTGCTATAGTAAACGAAAGTGCCGGGAAAGGCGCGCGAACAGGAATAGCGAAGGAGACGACGCATGAACCGCCATCCCGATTTTGTGCCTCAAGGCGTGATTCCGGCGGTGCTGCTGCCGTTCCACGAGGATTTGTCGATCGACGAACCGGGCTTCCGGGCGCACCTGCGCGACGTCGCGGCGGTGCAGGGACTGTCGGCGATCACGATCAACGCCCACTCGACGGAGGTCGCTTCCTGCAGCGCCGACGAGCAACGCCGCATCATGGAGATCGCAGGCGAGGAAATCGGCGCCGCGCTGCCGATCATTCACGGCATCTGGGCCGACGGCAGCCTGGAGGCGGCGCGGATCGCGCGCCGGGCCGAGGCTGGTGGCGCTTCGGCGCTCCTGGTGTTTCCACCCGCTCCCTTCACGCTCGGGCAGTCGGCCGAGATGGCGCTGGCCCACTTCAAGACCATTGCGGACGCGACCGACCTGCCGCTGATCGTCTTTCAATATCCGCTGGCGACGGGACAAGGCTATCCGGCGGCGACGCTGGAGCGGCTGTTCGACGAGGTGCCGACCATCCGCGCCATCAAGGACTGGACGCCACAGGTCGCGCAGCACGAGCAGCAGATTCGCGCGCTGCAGGGGCGCCAACGTCCGATCAACGTACTGTCGACCAACAGCGCATGGCTGTTGAGTTCGCTGGTGCTCGGCTGTAACGGCCTGCTCTCTCCGGCAGCGGCAGCGTCATTGCCGATCTGCAGGCC
>Ga0075522_10003086_pt1 | contig 12184 bp, 14 predicted proteins | sample NGEPerA_FD_74796 | JGI IMG/M metagenome (GOLD analysis project Ga0075522, IMG submission 74796) | Arctic peat soil microbial communities from the Barrow Environmental Observatory site, Barrow, Alaska, USA - NGEE PermafrostL2-A | ecosystem: Environmental > Terrestrial > Soil > Wetlands > Peat ... | reverse complement strand
CGCTGGATTCGCGCCCGAGCGTGGCGCGCAGCTTTCGGCGCAAGGTTCGCCCATCGATACGCAGCGACGTATTGCAGGTACCGATTTCCGACGAGAGTGTCTGTGGTGCAGATCATCAAGACGAGGTTACGATTCGCGCCGGCCATCTGGCATGGATCGGTGACGAACAGTTGCGCTCCGTCGTAGATTCTGACAAACGTCTGCCCTCTGGGTTCACTGGTATTCCTGATCGTCAGGACGCCGGGGGCCGCGTCGGCGTCATAGCTGAAGTTGACCGGCCCGGATTCACGCGAGCTCCAAAGCGGTTCGAGCGCTCCGTTGCGGATGCGAACGATCTCATCGTTGATCGCTCCTCCCTGGAGTCGCAGACGCACTGCGAGCAGCCCGTGCCGAAGGAAGGTCGGAAAATCGACGAGGTCGGCTGCGATTCGTTGCGGGGACGCTGACAGCGTGCGCGGATCTCCGTAACGGTACAGCGAGAGATCGACGACGAGGTAGAGCTCGCTCCCTTCGAGCAGCGCGGCGGATCCTTGCCCGATTGGGCGATGATCGGCAGGATAGCGATTCGGTTCAGGCGTCAAATCGACTTCAGGCGAGAGGGCACCGGTCGCGAGATTCGCGCGCACGATCGTCGCCGGGCGATAGACGTCCGGCCGCCCGAAGCAGCACCGCTCGTCGAGGACGGCGATATTTCCGATCGAGCCGACAATCACCATTTCATCCTGCTCGGGCACGATGACGCTCAGCCGTTTGCAATCGACAATTGCCGCGTGCCCCCTCAGAGCCGCGCCGCTGGACCACCCGAAGACTCCGTACGCGCACGCGCCGAGCGGAGCGATGTCCGCGATCGATTCCGCTACGAACGCGCTGTCGGAATGCGCCGAAATGTTTCCCGAAGCGGCCGCAATGCGCACGAGGCGGCCACCCCTGCAGCCGACGACGAGATCGCCCGCATTGCGGACGATCACCGAAACGCCTCCGGACGACGTGCTGTCCGTCGCGGTCGGGCAGACGGCACGACGTTCCCATAGCCCGCGGCCGCTGGCAAGCGCTCGGGAAGCGATCGTTCCCGCTGCACCGTAGTAGACCTCGGTATCGCCGAGCACCATCGGCGATGCACCGCCGTCGCGCTGCCAACGCAGGCGGCCCGTCGCGGGATCGAGGACGCGAACGTCCGACCGGCCTCCGATCACGACGGCGGTGTCGCCGATGCGCACCTGCGAGACCTCCCAACGCGGCGGCAACGCGTACCGCCACGCCGGCGTCGTGCCCCGAACCGATGCCGTTGGTACGGCCGTAACGGCCGATTCAGCGGTCGAGCTCGCCGGCTGTGGGGCTACGCAGCCCGCGCACAGCGCCATCACGGTGAAGATCGCCAACGCCCGCATCTCTGGTGCGTTCCCTTCGGAGCGAACGCCGCCTCCGACTCCGCCGAGCAGCGTAGCACCGGCCGCCGCGGGTCGGTTTCGTTCGGAGAAGTTTTCGGCGACTAGGTCGTCGAGCTGTGCCGGGATGAGCCGACGTACGCGACGACCATCTTCGTGATCTCCTCCGTGAAGTCGTCGTCGGAGAGGGGGACGTTCAGGGGCTGCGCTACGCCGTACAAGAAACGACCGCGAATGGCGTGCGCCGCGCACTGCAGCGCGAAGCGAACCGCGGCGCGAGCCTGCGCGCCCGACCGCGCGGTCAAGAAGTCGGCGATCTGCTCGAATCCCGCGCTGTTCGCCGCATCGATCCGTTTTCGCAAGGCGGGGTTCCGCGGCCGCGAGGCGATCCAGTACGGTCGAAGGAGCGCTGTATGTTCGCGCGTTCGAAGGACGAGGTCACTTAGCACGAATCGCGCGGCCTCGTGCAAGCCGCGAATATTGCGCGCCGAGTCCAGAAGCAGCGCTCTTCGCTGGTACGAAGCGGCGTAATACTCTTCGTACACTGCGCCGAAGAGCGCTTCTTTGTCCGCGAAGCGCCGATAGACGCTGCCGACCGCGACGCCGGCGCGCTCGGCGACCACGGCGATCGTCGCGAGTTCCCATCCGTGCCGCACGAGCGAGTCGCGTGCGGCCGCCAGCAGGGCCTCGAGGGTTCGAGCGCTGCGGTCTTGGTGGGTCGGTCGCACACCCTTGGAGGGGTTTTTCTTCATCGACCGATATGTGAACAGCTATTCACATTCTAGTCGTTCGGGAGGTCCGTATGATTGCCTGCATCACCCTCGCGATGACGCTCCTGGCGGCGCCGGCCATCCCCGGTCCCGTGGCGGTGATTCCGTTCACCGATAACGGTAAACTCATCTCGCTGCGCGTGCGCATCGGCCGTTCAGCCCCGCGCGTCTTCACACTCGATAGCGGCGCGAGCGCTTCCGTGATCGATTCCGGCACGGCAAGTGAACTGCGTATGCGCGCGAACGGTTCTCGCCTCGGCACGGGTGCCGGTGCCGGCAAGGTGCGCTTCGCGATCTTCAGGGACGTTTCGCTGGCGCTCGGGGGAGCCCGCTGGGTCGCACGGACGACGTATGGCGTCTCACTGAACACCGTCGGTACGGCGTTGCGCGAGGACGGCCTCGTCGGTTCCGACTTGTTCTTCCGGTACGTGGTCGACATCGACTACGCGCGGCATCGTCTCTCGCTCTACGAGCCGAAAACGTTCCGCTACACGCATGCCGGCGCGGCCATCCCGCTGACCATCGCGAAACACGTTCCCCACGCGGCGGTGACGATCAAGGTGCGCGGCCGAGCCGCGGAGGTGCGGCAACTGCTGATTGATTCGGGCTCCGAGGATATGGTCGACGACGCGGTCATCGCCACGTCGACCGCGCGGAAACAGGTGATCGCGACCTCGGGGCTGGGCCGCAGTATGCGCGCCTACGACGGCCCGATCGAGTGGGCCAGAATTGGGCCGTTTACTATACGCGACCTGTCAGGGACGAGTGGTGGCGTACCTCTGCTCGGATCGGGCGTCTTGCGGAATTTTCACGTGACGTTCGACTACTCGCGCAAACGAATGTATCTAGCAAAGCGCTAGCGGCGCCGTCGAGCGAGCGCGGCTTCTACGTTATTTTCCGGAGCGATTCAATGTTTTTACCATTGCTTCCTTAAACATTATATGTTATACCTGGTATAACGTATGGAGCAAAACCTATGGACTATCGGCGAGGGCGAACGGTCGGTCGGTCAACTGATCGCCCTTGAACGCCAGCGGCAAGGAATCTCGCAGGGAGACCTTGCCCGCCGCCTGGGCGTCTCCCAAGCGAACTTGTCTCGGATCGAGCACGGTGCGGACCTGCGCTTCTCGACCCTGCTTGATGTCGCGCGCGCGCTTGGGATGGAGCCGATGATCGTTCCCAAGAGCACGGTCGGCGTTCTGCGATCCATGCTGGAGAGCATGACGCGCCAGGATCGCGACGAGAAACCCGACACGCCGCGCTTCGCGTGATGCCTGGATCTCTACACGTCTTCCTCGGCGCTACGCGCGTGGGAACGTTCACGAACCTTGACGGCGACTACAACCTGTTCAACTTCGACCAGGCCTACCTCGACGATCCGCGGCGCGCCGTCATGAGTCAAGGCCTCATCGGAAAGAGCGGGGAGCCGATCGCACGCGTCCCGCGGGTCCAAACTGTCGCGCCGCCCTTCTTCGCGAACCTCTTGCCCGAAGAGGGAAGTCTACTGCGCTCCATCATCGCGCGGCAGTATGCGATAAACCCACGGCGGGACTTTCCGTTCCTTCGCGAGCTTGGCGCCGACTTGCCCGGAGCCGTCGTCCTTCGCGGGTCCGACGATGTCGACAACGCGCCCGAACCGAGCGACGTCGCGATACCCGAGGAGCAGCCGCTGCGCTTCTCCCTCGCAGGGGTGCAGGCGAAGTTCAGTGCTACCCTGCTCGACAAGCGCCTTTCGATTCCCATGTCCGGCGTCGGCGGATCGTGGATCGTCAAACTCCCGGCGAACGCGTTCGCGCGTCTTCCCGAGAACGAGTTCGTAGTAATGACGCTCGCGCGCGCGATCGGGCTCGACGTGCCGGAGATCCGGCTGGTCAACCTCGACGAGATCGACGGGCTGCCGCGCGAGCTTCCCGAGCTTCGCGCCGATGAACCGCACCTCGCCTACGCGATTCGGCGATTCGACCGCGCGCCAGGCGTGCGGATTCATGCCGAGGACTTCAATCAAATCGCCAACGTCGCACCCGAGAAAAAGTACGACGCGAAGCCGTCGCATTGGCTCGCACAGGTCACACAAGCTCTGTGTCCATTCGAGGACGTCGAACAACTCGTCCGGCGTCTGGTGTTCGGCGTCTGCATCGGTAACAACGACATGCACCTCAAGAATTGGGGCATCGTCTATCCGAATGGTCGCGATGCGCGCCTCGCGCCGATGTATGACTACGTCTGCACGCGCGCATATTACCCAGCCGGCACCCTTGCGCTTACGATCGGGGAAGAGCGCGCATTTGAGAACATCGACGCGACCGCTCTATCGCGATTCGCGCGGCGCGCCGAGCTTTCCGAGCGCAGAACGTTGATTCTGGCTGCAGAGACGGTCGAGCGGCTGCACTACGCTTGGCGGGACCTGCGCCCGACGGTCGACAACCCCGCGCTCGTGGGTGCGCTCGAACGAACCTTCGCGGCCGTTCCACTCATGCGAGCCCCTTAGGGAGGCGGCGAAGCATCGTCCTCGCGGCGCTAAAGGGACCCCTGAGATGGCGCGTGCGCCGCGAACGTCTCGTTTGATAGCGTTTCAGGGAAGGTCACGTCGACCAAACGATAGCGCCAAACGCCGTCCGCGAAAGAACCGACGCCTGCCACGTTCCATCGATCACGCCGTCCGTCGGTTGTTCGAGTTTATTCGGGCGACCGCTCGATTTTTGAGCACCCGGTTGTTAGGCCGAAAATGACAGCTGCCTCTACTGAGGTACGCAGGAAACGGGTTGGCGCTTCAGAATCGGGATTCTTCCTAAAATGGCGGGTGCGTCGCGAAAAGTACGGTCGTTGTCGATCATCCTCGTCCTGACGACGTGGCTATGTCAGCCGGTCGTCGCGTCGGGAACGAATGCGGGCGTCGCCCGCGCGGCGGCGGAGGCGAGCGATGCGTCACCGTGCCCCGCCGACCCGGCGCTATCCCCTGACGAGATCTTCGGCCGCGCGCGGGATGCGTGGACGGGGCAACGCTATCCGGCGCGCATCGAATACGTCGTCACGGTGAGCGTCGTGGATAACGGCGCAACGCTTCAGAACCACTACAAGGGGCAGTACCTGTGGTCTGAAGATGACATTCGCGTAATCGCGTTCAGCGACGAAGAAACTGCGCACCCGTATGTGCCTCACGGCGTGAACCTGCTGCTCACCGTCACGATCGCGAAAGGCGGAAGTGAGACGATTGGTCGACAAGTAGGACCCAGAGCGGCCACGATCGACTATCTCGGGCTTCCGGTGGTCGACCCCGTGTACTCTTTCGGTCTGGCGCGGCCGGCGCGCGCCTTCCCCCCCGCGTCCGCGAACGGCGGCGCACCACCCAATGCGGCGCTGAAAACGATCGGCCGCGTCGCGTCGCGGCAACTCGATTACGCGGTCGCGCTCGTGGGAATCGAACGTTACGGGGGCTCGCCTACCTTCCATCTTTCGCTCGAGGCGTTGCACGAGCCCCGTCGCTACCGGCTTCGCGAGATGTGGGTCGACACCGATACGTTCGCCACGCGTAAGGTCGTCACCGAAGGAAATTTTTCAGACGGTCCTCCGCTGCACACGATGTGGGCGACGACGTTTCAGCAAATCGACGGAGCGCAGTACATCGAGACCGAGACGGCGCGCGGGCTGCTGGACTATGGGCCCGGTCGCCGCTACACGAGCGCGAGCGTCTCGTTCGAAGCCATACGCCCGGCGCCTTCTCGTCCGTCGGCGCTGCTTTTCAAAACACCCGCACGCGATGACGAGCTTCGCGAGCCGACACCGTGACGACAGCCGAATCGTCGCGCCAGTGCAATTCGCGCGACGGCGTCGGTGACTTCGCATCCAAGTAGACGACAAAGTGCGTGTCCTCGGTGAAGAGCGCTGTCTGCCCTTTCGCGTCGCGCCGGTCGGCGCAGCTCGCGTACGCATCGACGAGTTCGCGCAAGGCTAAACGATCGGCGGCCTCGGCGCCGGAGAGTGACGTGTGGACGCTCATTTCAGGTAATCGCGGCGCGGGAGTCGCCGCGAGCGTGGTACATTCACTTGTTGGAGATGTCTAGGCCACACGAAGCACGATCTTGCCGTGTGACCTGCGTCTTGCCGCTCCCGGCCCACTGGGCGACAGGTTCCCGGCGATGTCCTTCCAGGCCCGGGCCGCATCCTGGAGCGCGTACACGGTCGCGACGTCTGGTCGTATCGTCCCCTCTTCCAGCAGTCGCGCGATGCTGCCGAGTTCGTCCGCCGACGGCGCGAGCCTCATCATCGCGCCCGACACACGATGCCGCGCGGTCTCGTCCTGCGATACGGGCCGGGTGGTAGCGACGAGATGGCCGCCTTCCTTCAAGACGAGGAACGACCGCTGCTGTGTATCCCCACCGATCAAGTCGAAGACCACATCGACCTTCTCTCGCAGAACCTTCTCGAACTGCGCCTCTCGATAATCGATAACCCGGCTGGCTCCGATGGAGTTGAGGTACGCCTCATCGTCGCCGCTTGCCGTGGCAATGACGGTGGCCCCGGCATGCGATGCCAATTGCACCGCATAGGCGCCCACAGCACCGGCGCCACCATGGATCAGGATCGTTTGTCCCTTTTCCAGGTGACCGTGGGTGAAGAGTCCCTGCCACGCAGTTTGGGCGGCCACCGGCACTGATGCCGCCTCCTCAAAGGAGAGGTTGCATGGTTTCCTTGCGATGGCCGCCGGCTTGACGGCCAGATAGTCCGCGTACGCGCCGCCTATTTCGCTGACACCGAACACGTCATCACCTGGCGCACATGCCGTAACGTCACTGCCAATCCGTTCGACGACCCCTGAAAACTCATGACCAGGTATCCACGGCAGGTCGATCGGGAGTATCTGTCTTGCCGTTCCGGAGGCCTTAACAAGATCCAGATGATTGACGGCGGTACTCTTGATCTTCACCAAGATCTCGTCGCGTGCGATCGACGGCGTCGGTACCTCGTTGAACGCCAATTGCCCGCCGTATTCCAACAATCTGACAGCTTTCACGCGGGCTCTCCTTGAGTCTGGGCCCAGTCGGGGAGCTTCGTGAGCGCGCGGCCGAACTCGCGTTCCAGGCCGGCGATGTCGGCGCTGTAGCCGACGCGCTCGAACCATTGCAGCATCAACGCCGTGTCCTTACTATACTGCCGGACCTGTTCGATTGGCGTCTGCGCGAACGCAATCGGCCGACCCAGCGCCTCCGTCAGGATCTCCGCCGTCTCCGGCATCGTTCGTACGTCACCGGCGAGATCGATCGCGCGGCGGTTCAAGGCGGCGGCCTCGGTGAACGCGCGCGCGCCGAACCAGCCGATGTCGTCCACCGCGATCATCTGCAGCTTCGTGGCTGGCCCGAGCGCCCAGGCCAGCGTGGAGCCTTGGAGACTGTACGGCGCCAGCAGGTTCTCCATGAAGAACACCGGACGCAGGATCACATGCGAGGGGAAGCCGAGGCCGCGCACGGTTTCCTCGATGCGCCACTTGTTGTCGAAGTGCGGGATGCCCGTCCGCTTGTGCGCCGATCCCACCGATGTGTAGACGTAGTGTTCGACGCCGGCCTCGCGCGCCAGCATCGCAAGACGCTTGCCCTGCGCCTCTTCCGGCTCGACGCCCGCCTCCAACGTGTTCTGCACGCCGAAGACGCCCCACGCGCCGGCCAACGCACGGCGCAGCGTCGCCTCATCATCGAGATCGCCCTTGACGACGTCGACGCCGTGGCGCGACAGCGCCGCCGCCCGCTCGCTGTCCGGCATGCGCGTCAGGCCGCGCAGATGGAACCCGCTGCCCTGCAGCGCCCGCGCGACCGCGCCGCCCTGATTGCCTGTCACTCCGGTGATGAGAATCGTTCGATCGCTCGCGTTCATGGGGTGTAACCGTTGGCCGCGTTCGCGATGAGCCAGCTGTGCACGCGATACGTTCGCACGCCGGCAACGACCAGCGGATCGACGTCCAGGATCGCTGCTGCGGCGCCGGCGTCCGCGCACTTCAAGACCAGCAGCCCGCGCGGATCGTCGGCGAACGGCCCGGCCAAAATCAGCTTGCCGTCACCGTCGAGCTCGCGGAGGTGCACCGCGTGCTTTGCGATCAGATCGGGCGTGAGCTCCGCGCCTTCGACCGGGATCAGCTCAACGGCGTAATAGGTCACTTCTTCAGTGCGGCGCTGATGTTGAGGAAGATGCCGAGGTCGCTCAGCAGGATCGGCACGGCGACGTAGCAGTGGAACCTGCTGATTTTTCCGTCCACGACGTGGAAGAAGTCGGCGCACGGCGCATGGATCTCTCGGTGCGTCGGAGGAACGACCCCGAACGGTAAGACGAGGTCTCCGTTGTGCGTGCCATTGAGCGAAAGCTCCACCATGACCATGTCGCCCGAGAAGTACATCTTGTAGAGCTCGCGGTGCATGTCGGGAAACGCCTTCGCGTAGATGTCGACGGTGTCTCCGATCTCCTTCCCGTAGTACCGCTTCCCGGCACTGACGTCGTAGAAGTACCCGCCGTCGGAGAAGAACGAGATGAACTTTGGTGTGTTCTTGCTCGCGCCTTCCGCGTTCGCATACAACTCACGAATGATCTGCTCGTTCGCGCGCTCTTGTTCTGTCTGCGCCGGATGAGCGCCGTCGAAATTGAGGCTGACTGTATCCACGTATGCTCCTAGCTCGTTGCTGAGGGCTGCTGCGCGCGTTTGGCGGCCGCGTAAGGATAAATGAGTTGCGATGTTGAGGGGCCGCGTGGATGGACCACCGCCTCCGTTGCGGCCGATCTGAATTGCGCGATCTCGTTGCCCTCGATCCCGTGAAACTGCACCGTCAGGACGCGCGAACGCGTCCACGCGCCATCCTCACCGAACGTGACATCGCCGACGAGGGTGTCGAACGTCGCCGAGTGCGCGTACGCGGAAAGCGCGGCGTCGTCAAGGCTACCGACCGCGGTGATCGCTTGCGCTACGACCTGCATCTGCGCGTACGCCAGCGGGGCAACGTAGTAGCCGAGCGGGTCCGCGCCCTCGGCTTGCGCGCGTGCCTGATAGCGCTGAAGCAGCGAGTCCGACGCGGCATTGACGAGCCCTTCGACCGGCAGCCAATACTCGTAGTTGATAATTCCGTTGAGCAGCGGCCCCAGCTGGGCTTTGACCACGCCGTTCTGGGGTCCGATCATCGCTCCCCCGATCGCCTTCGGCTCGAGTCCGGCCTCGCCGATGGCCTTGAGGAGCGCGGCCGAGTCGTTGATGTACGAGCACAAGAAAAACACGTCCGGTGCAGTCCTACGCAGCTCGTCGATGAAAGGTCGAAAGTCGGCGGTCGCAAGCGGATAACGCGCCTCCGAGACGACGCGCATGCCGTTGTGAGCGAGATTCTCCTTCGCGCCTTGTACGGGCATGAGCGAGAACGGGGCGTCTGCGGCGAGGATCGCGACGGTCTCCGGCTTCGGAGTCTGCGTGGCAAGGACGTTGAAAAATCCTTCGGTGAGCGCGGTGCCCGGATGCGGGCCGGTCGGGATCATTACGAAGTAGCGGTCGTCGTGAAAGCGGGCTTGAACCGCAAGTGCCATGAGGCTGACGAAGAATTTCCCGCGCTCGATGATGAGCGGCATCGCCGGCGCGACAGAGTTGTCGCCGTAGCCGCCGATGACGAGATCGACCGTCTCCGCGTCGAGAAGCCGTTGATAGAGCCCCGCGACCGCATCGGGTTTCGTCTCGTCGTCGAGACAGAGCAGCTCCACCGGCCGCCCGAGGATCCCGCCGCGCGCATTCACGTCTTCCTGCCAGATCTGATGCGCCAACCGTGCGGCGCGGCCGTTCGCGGCGAGGCCGCCGGACAACGACAAGCAATAACCGATTTTCAGCGGCCGATCAGGCACTTCTGCGCCTCCCATACGAGCGTTCCGGCACATCATAGGGCGCGTCTTCGCGTGCATCTATAAACTCGGAATTGACAAAATCGGCGGGCTGATTGTAAACTGCGAATTTATCGGCACCGCCGTTTTCGCGGCGCTATCATCACGGCCTAGCGCTGATGTCAATACCTACCTGCGTCATCGCCGGCGCCGGACCCGGCTTGGGTCTGGCGGTCGCCGAGCGGTACGCCCTCGAGGGTTTCGCCGTGTACGCGCTCTCACGCGTCGCGGCGCGTTTGTCAAGCACGGCCTCGCGGTTGCGGTCGCGCGGGCTCGACATCGCGGTGATCGAGTGCGAACCCCACGACATCGATTCCGTCGAAACGGCGATCCGCGCGATCGAGACGCGCGCGGGATCGTGCGACGTGCTCGTGTACAATGCGTTCGTCGACGACACGCGGATTCCGATCCCGTTCGACCCGCGAGCGGTCTCGGACGACCTGCACGCAGAGGTCGCGGACGTCTTGGCACTCATCAAACGAAGGGGCACCACGATGGCGGCCCAGCAGGGCGGGGCTCTGGTGCTCGCCACGTACGACACCCCGGAGAGCGAGACGAAAACACTACGCGATTTCGTCGATGCGCTCGCCGACGAGGTCGAGCCGGCCGGCATCCGCGTCGGGATCGTGACAATCGACGGTGCGTTGCCCACGGCCGCGGCGGAGCTCGCCGCCATCGCCGACGTCTATTGGGACGTCTTCTTCTGCGCGGACCACCAGCACCGGCGCGAGCGGCGCGTTCGCACGAGGCGACCGTTTCGCGCCTGATGCGGTCGGAGCTCTACGTCTTTTCCGAGACGGCGAGCGACGCGAGATCCGCCAGGCTGCCCAGCACCAAACGATCGAGCTCCGAGAACGACTTGTACCCATCGACGTAGTTGACGAAGATCGTCGCCTCGACGCCCTCTCGCGACTTCACGCGGGCGTCAAGAAAATTGGCTCCCTCGAAGCCGGAACTTTCGAACGCCTTGTCTATGCGGGACTTGATCGTGAGGTTGCGGTGGAGCTCGTCGCGTGTTCCCACCTGACCGGGTTCGGTGAGGGCTCCGTAGAGCATCGCTTCGTCGATCTGCGCGGCGCTCAGACCGGCAAACAGTTCAGCGTGCAGATCGACGAGCTTCGTCCGCACCCGCTTTCCGCCGAAGAGCACGGGATACTCCCACTCTCCAGGCCGTACTCTTTTGAACGCGCCCGCAAAGTCGGAATCAGGAAAGGTCTGCGCAGCGGCTTCCACCACCGTTGTTAGGATCTCGGACTCGCTCGTCGCGCTCCACACGCGGCGCGCGACCGAGCGCAGTGCGGAAATCGAGTTCGACAGGTCTTGCAATGCGGCGTCCGGATTGCGGTTCGCGAGTTCGGGCAGACCGAGCCGAAAGAGTGCGTCGCGACTCTCATCCGGCAACGCGAGCGCATCGGCAAGCCGCGCCAGGAGCCGTGGCGAGGTGTGCAGGGCGGCGCCCGACTCGAGCATCGCGTACCACACCCGGCTGACACCGATCGCTTCGGCGATTTCTTCCTGCGTCACCCCTTTGCCGTGCCGTACCGGTAGGCGCGGGTGCGGACCCAACGCTGTGGCGCCGCGGGAGATGAGCCGCCGGTGCTCTTTGAGGAACGCTCCCATGCTGGGCCAGCTGCGATGCATCACGGCCATCTCTATCACCCGCCGTCGGCCGTCGAAGGTTTCAGGACCCTATGGCGAGGGTGGTGAGTTATTCCATCCTTTGGGCGGCCGACCGGTCCTCCGGACCCAGCCGTCGGGCGGTACAGAGCCGGACTAGCAGCGGAGGGTCGTGGTCGTGCGGGCGTTCGCGCTCGGCTCGACGATGATGGCGCCGCAGAGGTCAGTGCGGTAAACGGTCGTGCCCGCGCGGCGTAGCGCCGCGAGCGTCATTGTCGCGGGGTGTCCGAACAGGTTGTGCCGGCCGACGCTGATGAGGGCGTACCTCGGTTGGACGGCGGCCACGAAGCCGGGCGCGGATGAATATGCGGATCCGTGATGTCCAACCTTCAGCACGGCGGTGATGTTTACCGGTTATTCGTTCTGTTACGGTTACCGCCCACGGGCGGCCCGCGGATCACGGTTATTCGGCCGAAATCGAAGCCGTACATGCGCGCCCCAAACTCCCTCTGCTCAGTT
>Ga0075522_10003085_pt1 | contig 12187 bp, 11 predicted proteins | sample NGEPerA_FD_74796 | JGI IMG/M metagenome (GOLD analysis project Ga0075522, IMG submission 74796) | Arctic peat soil microbial communities from the Barrow Environmental Observatory site, Barrow, Alaska, USA - NGEE PermafrostL2-A | ecosystem: Environmental > Terrestrial > Soil > Wetlands > Peat ... | reverse complement strand
CGTGTTGTGCTTGATCGTGATCGCCGGCTGGTCGATGATTTACAAACCGGAGCACGTGCCGATGACTCCCGTGAAGCCAGCGGCGACTTCGACGGCCCCTGCGACGGCTGTTCCGGGATTACCCGCCGCATCCGCTTCTGTTGCTAGCACTGGCACAAGCGCAAGCACGGGCAAAGCTTCCGCTCCGGCAGCGCCTATAACCATTCACGCCGCATCCGCGGAAAATTCCGTGGTGATCGAAAGCGATTTGTACCACGTGGAAATTTCCAATCTCGGCGGCGTGATGCGCAGCTGGCAGCTCAAAAAATTTACGGACGACAACAAGCCGCCGCGCACGCTGGACCTCGTTCATCCGGACGCCGCGCAGAAGTCCGGGATGTGGCCGTTTGCGCTGGCGCTGGACGATCCGCAGCAGGAAGCCGCCGCCAATGGCGCGCTGTTTGAAATTACTTCGTCGGGAAGCACGCCTGCCTCAGGCGTCGTCCTGCCCGCTCCCGCGGACATCACCATGAAGTGGAGCGACGGCCATCTGGACGTCACGAAGGAACTGAAATTTAATCCCACGAGTTACATTGTTGACGTGAAAACGACGGCGACGATGGATGGGCAACCGCTGCGCGCGAGCCTGATCTGGCCGGGCGGCTTTGGCGACATCACCGCGTATCGCGCCGCGTCGCAGACGCAGATTTTTACGAGCACCGCGGGAAAATTAAATACGCTGGCCGCGAAAAATCTGGGCAAACCGGGACAAACGACAACGCGCGCGGAGGTAACCGGCACATTTGATTTCGCGGGGATTGAAGATCTTTATTTCGCCGCTGCGTTTATGCCGCCATTCAATGCGCGCGGCGATCTGGTCGACGTTCCGCTGACGGTAACCGGGTGGACGTTTCCGCACGAAACCACGGTCGACGGCAAAACGGAAACGGAAATTGTGCCGCAGGTGGCGGTTGGGCTCGCGACTCCCGGGCCGCTGAATTTGCGTGTTTACGCGGGACCTAAAAGTATCGATGGATTAAAAGCGGTGCGGCCGCCGCTGAACAGCCTGGTGCAATTCGGCTGGTGGGGCTTCATTGCAGAGCCGCTGTTTTACTCGCTGATGTGGCTGCACAAGTACGTGAGCAATTATGGCTGGGCGATTGTGCTGATCACCATCGGCATCAACATGGTGATGTTCCCGCTGAAAGTGAAGAGCATGCGCGCGATGCAGAAAATGCAGAAGGTCGCGCCGGAAGTGAAGGCGATCCAGGAAAAATATAAGAAATATACGATGCGGGATCCGCGCAAGGCCGAGATGAACAAGGAAGTCATGGCCGTGTACTCGCGCGAAGGCATCAACCCGCTGGGAAGCTGCTGGCCGACGCTCATCCAGATGCCCATCTGGTTTGGACTGTACCGCATGCTGGCCAATTCGATTGAACTGCGCCACACGCCGTGGTTCGGCTGGATTCACGACCTCTCCGCGCACGATCCCTATTTTATTTTGCCCGTGGTTATGGCCATCTCCATGTACTTCATGCAGAAGATGACGCCCACGCCTGGCATGGATCCTGCGCAGGCCAAAATGATGGCCATTACTCCTTTGATTTTTGGCGGAATGTTTGCGCTTTATCCGAGCGGCTTGTCAGTGTATATACTGACAAGCAACGTCGTCGGCATCGGCCAGCAATGGTACCTCTATCGCACGACGCCGCCCCCGCCCAAGCCGTCGAGGGGCCCCGGCAAGAAGAAGTAGCTGTCGAAGTCCGCAAGCTGAGGGGAATCTCTTGACCACTGCGTCCCGCCCGAATCTGATTGTCGATGGAAAATTAGATCACGCCGCGATCACGGCGGAATTGCGGCGCTGCATCGATACCCTGCTGCAAAAGAGCCGCTTTCAATTGAGCTACGAAGTACGGGCCGCAGGTCCTGCCGCCGCGCGCGAGCTGGAAAATCCAGAGATCGTCGTCGAGTTCAAGGGCAAGGATCAGGGCTTGCTGCTGGAACACAACGCCGAACTGCTTCTCGCGCTGGAACATATTGCGCTGCGCTGGCTGTGGCTCGATCCGCAATTCTACGGGCGCATTCGCTTTGACTCCGCCGGCTATCGCGGCATTCGCATCGAAGAATTAAGACTTTCCGCGCGCGTAGCCGCCGGCCGCGTTCGCGAAACGCATGCGCCGTTCCGCTTTAACGCCATGTCATCGCGCGAGCGGCGCATTCTGCACCTTGTTTTAAAAGAGGAGCCGGGCGTGCGCAGCGAAAGCGAAGGAACCGGCGAAGATCGCTGCCTGGTCGTATATCCCGCGGATTAATTGGCGATTATTTGCGGCCGAGACTGGACTGTGGTTTGTTACTCAGGCTCTTTGAAGCCGTGAGAAGTAATATTTCCCGCCGCATCGAAAATAATCTGGAAGGTGAATCCTGCCGATCGTGCACGAATTCCGCGTGGGCGTGTTTTGTCCTCTGAAGAATCCAAGTTGTCCGGAACATCTTCTCTAAGAAAGCGAATATCGGAAATTTCCACGATGGACTGACCGTCAGGCGTTTGCCTCTGGTGCCACACGGGAAATCGAGCGAACCAGAGATACACCTGCACATCGCGCAATGTTTTGGATTGCTCGATATAAGAGCTGTCGGGAGCATTCGCGTACAGCTGCGATTTTTCGATCCTGCCGCTGGGCTCGTGAAATGTGGTGCGCCACACGCCTTCGGGCGTGCTGACCAGTCCCGCCCAGTGCGTTAGCGTGGGCGGCAGCGCAAGGGCCGCCACTTTATCTGCATGGAAGTGCTGCGTCGTGGAGAACTGTTGGATGTCCCGAATCGCGCTGCGATGCATGGCGGCCGCTGCTGCAATGTATATGCATAAAATGAGCAAACCCGCGCGAGCCCAATTTGCGCGCGTCCAGCGGAAGCCTGCTCCCTGCCCGGCCGGCAAAAATACGATGGCAGCGAAAATCGCGCTGATCACGGCCACAGCGATGAGCGGAAATCCGAATCCCGATGCGGCGGCGAACAGATAAGTTCCAAACGCTCCCGCCGTGAGCAGACACCAGATAAAAACCGAGCGCCGCAAATATTGTTGCGGTTCGCGAAAACACCACGCGGCGAGCTGCGGCACAAGGGCAATCGAAGTCAGCGTCAGATCGAGGATGAAGATCCAGTCCCATGCAGGACGAGAATCGTTCAATGGGCTCCAGATCATGGTTCCGAAATTCGTCACGAGATCGAGAACAATGTGCGAGGCCAGGCCCGCAGCATAGATCACGAAAAGCATTAAAAACGACGGACGATTATATTTAAGTAAATAACTAAGAGGTATCGACACGGCCGCCAAGAGAATTGCCCAGAGAGGCAGCATGATAATGGAATGCGTGATGCCTCGATGCCACTCCATAATCGCCAGCGGATTATGCGCGATCGGCCCCGCAAAAATATCGATGTCCGGAAACATTGCCCCAATCGTGCACGCGGCGATGGCTACGCGCGCGGTCGGAGAGCTTAGCGCCAGCAGTCCGCTGTTGTTCGGGCGGCCAGCTGGCAGATCGGCGCCGGCAAAAAACGCCTTGCCTAAGAGCGCGCCCACAATTCCGTGTGTGATGGTGTCCATGGGGCTGGCTGCTTACGGATTTCGGAAATAGATTATAGACGAGAGCAGGGAGATTGAGCTTCTTTACTGACCGACGCGAATCGGGATTGTAAGCGGTTTGGTGGATTCGGACGCGGCCAGCATGTGGCATTGGCCGTCGAAGATCCCGCCTGGCTCAATGACCATGCAGGGAGAATGCACTTCTCCGGTGACGACGCCCTTGGCTTGGATTTCCACGCGGCCCTTAGCAAAAATTACGCCGTCAAATTTTCCGGCAATCACAACGTGATTCCCTTCGATCTGGCCCTCTACCCGCGCGCCTTCGCCGAGGATCAGGCTATGACTGGAAATTACATTTCCCTTGACGTGTGCGTCGATGCGGAAGACGCCGGTGGCCTCGAGCGTTCCTTCAAAGCGGACGCCCTTATCGAGGAACCCTGTAAACTCGTGCTGATCGTTCTTCTTGTCACGGCCTTTAGAGCGCCATTGCATGCTGATCCCCCTGGGAGAGGTTACATTCGGGAAACTTATTGTAGCTGAATCTTCGGTGCCGGCGACGTCGAAATAACTTGGCGGTAGTTGATGCGCCAATTGTCCCGAAGGCCAGTTGTTGGGACGCGCTTCATGCAACTACAATAATAGTATTATCTGATGAGTCGCTCGTACAGGGCATTCAGCTGTTCCTCGTCGTAAAACTCGAGACTGAGTTGGCCTGGACGGCCCTTCGTTGGCATTTGCAGGGTTACGCGAGTACCTATATGTTTCTGTAGTTCATCAATGGCTGCCTGGCGATTTGGGTCGTGCGCCGCTACCCCAACTTGCTGATGGCGGGTTCGACCTCGGCGCGTTCCCAGCCGCTCCAATTGCCGCACCGTTAACTTCCCTCGCGAGGCTTTCAGTGCGAGTTCACTGCGCAGCTGGCGGTCTTCCACGGCGAGCAAAGCACGACCGTGCCCTGCCGTGATTTTTCCTTCTTCGATCAGCAATAGTAGTGGCTCTTCCAGCGAAAGCAGCCGCACGGAGTTCGCAACAGTGGCGCGTTCTTTGCCCGTCCTCGCGGCGACGTCATCTTGCGTCAGGTGGAATTCTTCCATGAGGCGGTCAAATGCACGTGCCTGTTCAATGGGATTCAGGTCTTCGCGCTGAATATTTTCGACTAACGTCAACTCAAGGGCTTGTTCGTCGCTGACTTCTCGCAGGACGACAGGTACGCGCAAAAGTTGTGCTCGTTGCGAGGCCCGCCATCTTCTCTCTCCCGCGATCAATTGAAATCGCGCGCCAAGCTTTCGCACGACGAGAGGCTGGATGATCCCGCTCGATCGGATAGACTGGGCCAACTCTTGGAGCGCCGGCTCGGAAAAATGGGTTCGGGGTTGAAAAGGACTCGGATCGATCAGGTCAATATCAACTTGGAGCGGCCCTCCCGTAACTGCCGGTGCCGAAGCGAGAACAGTCGCCGTCGCGGCCGTGGGACTTGCCGTAGGAGGCGCTGAAGCCGGCTGCGGCGGTTCAGGTTCCCGAATTAGAGCTCCCAGCCCCCTGCCCAATGCGTTTCTGGCCATTCAAGATGACCTCCTTTGCAAGATTTGTATAGGCTTCAGCGCCTCTACTATGAATGTCGTAGAAATGGATCGGTTTGCCATGGCTGGGCGCTTCAGCCAGTCGTACGTTTCGTGGGATCACGGACTCGAATACTTGTGCGCCAAAGAAGCTCCGAAGGTCGGAGGCGACTTGTTTAGATAAAGTGGTGCGCTCGTCATACATCGTCAGCACGATACCCTCAATTGCCAAGTCCGGGTTCAAAGTCCGGCGGATTCGCATGAGGGTGTCCAGCAATTCCGAGACTCCTTCGAGCGCCAGATACTCGCATTGAATGGGTACGAGCACTGAATCCGCCGCCGTCAAGGCGTTCAGTGTAAGCAGGCCCAAGGCTGGCGGGCAATCCATGATTACGTAGTCATATTTGTCACTAATCTGCGGAAGGACCTTTTTAAGCTGGTATTCCCGCTGTTCGGCGCTTACGAGTTCGACTTCCGCACCTACTAAGTTCTTATCCGCAGGAATAAGGTCCAAGCCATCGATCTGCGTCTTGATTATAATTCGTTCGAGCGGTTCTCCCAAGATCAATGAGTTATAGAGTGTACGACGACCGGGATCTTTCGGGAATCCGATTCCCGAAGTCGTATTGCCTTGGGGATCGCAGTCGATCAGCAGAGTACGCTGCTCCGAAAGGGCTAGAGAGGCAGCGAGATTGATAGACGTGGTGGTTTTGCCCACGCCTCCCTTTTGATTCGCGATTGCAATGATTCGGGCCAACGCCGATGCCTCCGGGCGCGAAATCTATCATAGCAACATGGAACTATGCAAATTGTTTCACGTGGAACAATCATGTTGCGCGCTAATTGTAACTCAAAAGCCTGGTAAGAGGGCGAGGCCTGGCCCGAACCATCCTACGGCGGCGAATGCTAATGCGAAATTTGAGTTCAGTCCAGGTTGAACTCGGGTCGAGAGTTGTTGGCCGACGATGTAATGCCCGAATGATTGAAATCTGCCAGCGGGCTGCTTGAAACAACGTCGCAGCTATCGCGGCGTCTTCTGCTCTGTAGCTGCTTCGCTTCCCACAAAGTCAGGGGATTCTCTGGTGAATTGCAAAATGTTCCACGTGGAACATTTTGCAATTTATTCTAGACGGTCCCGGAAATGTTTGCCATGGGACGCCCAATTAGGAGAAACCGTCGTTGAGAGTCTGGAATTTTGATCGCGGGCTCCCATATCCAGTCCTGATTCGCAGCCACTCGTGTGACATCTTCGGCCCCGACCCACAACAATAAATTCCCTGCCGGTGTCAAGGCTCTGGCAGACCATCGCAGTAATTCCTTAAATTCTCCCAGTGCTCGAGCCGAAACTAGATGCACAGGGAGCGTTTCCGGACGGATCTGCTCAAATCGTTCGGGCAGGACTTCGACCTCTTTTAATCCTAGCGTCCTCACGACCTCCGACAAGAATGCGTATTTCTTTTTATTAGATTCGATCAAAATTAATTTCAGGGAAGGAACCAATATTTTAAGCGGCAAACCGGGAAAACCCGGTCCTGTACCAACGTCGGCCAGTCGACAGTTTTCCACAGGCCTCACTTTGGCTGCAAACATGGATTCGCCAAAATGGCGGCTCAAAATCTCTTCGGGATCGGTGACGGTAGTTAGGCTGATGGACTGATTCCACTTTAATAAGAGGTGAATATACTCGCGCACCATGGCGACCTGGTCGCTTGCCAACGAAATTCCGAACTGGGAAGTCGCTTGGGTAATTTGTTGATCAGATATATGTCGCGAAGGGGGAGACGTCATCGATATCAATTCCTCTGCAGAATTTTGGAGGCATACAGACCAGCAACCAGGTCGATAGCAGCATGTGCGACCATGACAGGAATGAGGCTACCAGTCCAGATACGAACAGAAACAAGAATAAGGCCAACTACAAATGTAGTAATAAGGCCCCGCTTACCTTGATACAGGTGTGCCAACGAAAACCACACCGAAGATAGAAATCCGGCGATGCTATCGGGTGGCCCGTAGTTGACCGCCATCCGGTAGAATGCCATGTACACGAATCCGCGGTATAAAAACTCTTCCGAAATTCCCGCTGTCAAAGCCAAGGCCGAAAAAAAAACTTTTTCCTTGGAGCTGCGAGGCATGATTTTTTCGGTAACCGTGAAAAGCGAGCCACGGCTCTCTGCAGGCAATGCAGATATTTTCCGCAACCCGAAGAATTGATTTGCACAAAGCACCGCGGTCAGTACGCCTGTGGTCGACAGGACTCGCCAGGGATCAGAAGCCGTGAGTCCCAGCTCCTCAGGGCTGACGTCGCGCGCAATCACTCGCCACGCAACCAGCGCCACAAGAAGCCACTGGTAGAAAATCGTGGAGCCGTAGAGGGAGAGTCGATCTGAAGAGGATAATTCGGGCTTGCCCATCAGCCGCTTCATCCGTGCAGCGCCGCGCCAGGGAACGAACGTGCCCAAAAATAATAGAATGAGAACAAAGTCCCAAGGAATATAGATAAAATTCACAGAAAAGAATGGAAACATGTTTGAGACGTGCTTGCAAGAATTGATTCAGGCAGGGAAGAGTGTTCCATTTGGAACCGACAAGCGATCGAGCGCAATTTTGCCGGCCGAGATTGCATAAAATGGCCCGCGCAGGAGCCGGAACAGAAACGCTATGTCGTAGCTGGGCAAACATACTAATCTATCGGTAATGGAGACAAGAAATGAATCGCGAAAAGTTGGACTGGCCAGAGCTTTGTCGAAGCTGGGCTACTGCTCTCGCACGAATGCGGCGAAGTTAATCCACGCAGGCGAAGTGGCTCTGAATGGGACCATTCGCCGCGATCCCGAGTTTCCTGTCCATCTGGATAGTGACCGGATCGAAATAAACGGAGCCGCGGTGGCGGCGCGGGCGAGAGTCTATTGGATGATGAATAAACCGCGTGGCCTGGTTACAACCGCCTCCGACGAAAAGGGCCGCGACACAATTTATTCTCTGCTGGGCGATCGCTTGCCGTGGATGGGACCGGTTGGAAGACTGGATAAGGCAACGGAGGGTCTGCTCTTACTCACGAATGACTCGGAATGGGCGGCACGCATTTGCGATCCCGCGACGCATATCGACAAAACGTATCATGTTCAAGTGAGGGCGACTGGCGCGGATTTGCCGGTAAAACAGATACTTGCCGGCATAAGTGCGAACGGCGATGTGCTACGTGCGAAACGCGCACAGATCGTCCGCGGCGGGGATAAAAATACATGGATCGAAATTGTGCTCGATGAAGGGAAAAACCGTCAAATCCGGCGAATGTTCGAGTATTTCGGAATTGAAGTGTTGCGATTAATCCGAATCGCATTGGGTCCTCTTAAACTGGGAAAGCTGGAGAAAGGAAAGGCCAGAATTCTTACGAGGGACGAAAAAGAAGCGATAGATCGATGCGTAACGGCCTTCGTGAGACCTGCTCGTTTTCATAAATAATGCCATTTTGAAACGTGTTCAGAAAAGGGACGCTTCTATGAAGCGGATTTTTGCTGGCGGCCAATAATGCGGCTGCCGATCGTCGCGAGGAGGAGAAAGAGCGCGAGGGTGAGCCTGTCACTGGAGCTTCTGATCGCCAATCCGACAGGTGGAAAAAACCAAAATGCCAAGAGAAATGCAGAAATGACAGTGGCAATCAAACCGCTGATCAACCCTTCGATCTTAGAAATGCATAGCACCGTCAGCAGAAGGATAAGCATACAGGCGTCTTTTCCAATGTTCATGCGACGGCAAAATACGGCAATCAACAACAAAACAATTGTAGAAAGTATCGTGCCAGGAACAGATCGAACGCGGAAATAGCGCGCCCGGTCGCTGGAAAATGCGGTTCCGAGAGTCAGTAATATGAAAGTTCCACACACGCCAAGAAGGCAACCTGTAACCAACCCGGCGGTAAAACCTCCCATCGTTTCCTCCGTTTCCCAGTAAATTTTTTGGAAACCGACCCGTTCACGATGCAATCGGTTGCCTGTATTTAAAGACGAGAAATAAAATCTATCACGACACGGGCGAAACAAAATCTGCTTTTGGTCTTAGCAATCAAACATTAGGTTACCGGGAATCGTCCATCTGCCTGGGCGACTTCCGAAGACGAAAAAAGCGAAATCCCCGAGCGCCTCAATTGCTCCCATGGGCTGATTGCAACGGCACGAATCCTTCGCCCATACCAGATGACCACACGTTGAAGAAAAATAGCGCAAAGAAGCAATGCGATTCCCACAACGATGGTGTCATAGGATTGCCTCTCCACCAGCACGGTCCAATTAATATTCTCCTGCCAAAATGGGAGCAGCGCGTTCATTTTGCGTTGCAGGAATGCTCCGACGATCGGCAGTCCGGCCACATGGATGAATGCCGTGTGTTCATAATTGTAGGCGGGATCGTACCCGGGAAGATTTTGCGTCGCGTCGCGCAAAACATCGGGATTTGCAAGCTCGCGCCGCGTCAACAAGTGACCGTCATTCCCACGAAGCACGGCATGATAGGAAGGGTCCACGATCACCCATCGGCCGTCCAGACGAACTTCTGCCACCACGTGATTCGTACTTCGGTTTTGCGCGTCCAGCAAAAGCAGCCGGCGAGCCTCAATTCCGCCAGCCGAAGCCAAATTCACAAACGCGTTGGTGGCCGTGCCGCATACGGTCAGCAATTCCTTGTAATTTAAAGTATCGACCGGATCGCGATTTTCGCCGTCATCGCTGTAATAGTCCGTGGACCTTGCAGGTCCCTGCTCCATCCAGGAAAGAATGGCGACCACCTTACTTTCGGGAGTCGAGGAGAAGGGAAGCACCGCGTTTGAAAATCCCGAAAGGTACATTCGCGTGGAATATTCCCACGCCATGCCGGACAGAATTAGCAGGACAGACGAGATCAACAGCATATTGACCAAGAAGGTGAGGACTTGAAATAGCAATTCCTTCTTCACGCGATCTCCCTGAATTCCCGTGGCAACATCTGCCGGGACAAAAACAATCCATGACAAAAACAAAAATGGCTGAACCCGCCGTTGGGAGCCGTAGAATTTATAAAGTAAAACCTTACGGCCTTCATTACTTACCACTACTGCCACTCGGAAAACAACCCGGAGCTGACCCAACGCTGCTGAAGTGGATATCCTCCGAGTTTCCGCTGCTGGCACGTCCTTCAGAAGTTGACTGGACCCCTTTACGCGGTCCGGCCACTATTCCGGTCGCGAAGCGCTTTTAAGGCCAAGCCATGGGCCACAGAGGTAAATTCATGGCCCGCTCGTAATTTACCCGCTCCGAAGCGTTTCTCAAAGATATTCCTGACAGCTGGCACGAAAGATGACCCACCGGTCAGAAACACGGCATCGACCTCCTGCGGTTTGGCTCCTGAGTCCCTAAAAATGGAGTCGACACAATTCTCGATCTGGTGCAACTCGTCCGCGATCCATTTCTCAAAGCTGGCCCTTTGGACCTTGGCCTCCAAACGTATATATCCATCCGAGAACGCAAACGTCGCGTCGGGACGGCTCGATAAATCGCTCTTTACTTTTTGAACGGAGCGATGCAGTTGGTACCCGAGGTCTTCTTTAATCAAATGAGTGAGCGCCGCAATCTTGTCCGGTTCCAAGGCATGTGCGTGCACGCCCTTCAGCATTTCCATCACGTCGCGCGCCTTCAAAAAGGAAAGATGGTGCCAGTGCTCCAACTTCGCATACACCCATCCAGGCACGGAAAGGATTTTGTTCATGGAACGCATTTCCGAACCGGCGCCGAGAGCAGGCGCAACCAGATGGCGGATGATTTTTGCGTCAAACGCATCTCCGGCCAAGCCGACGCCGGCGTTTCCCAGAAGGTCTGCGGATTTTCTACCGTTGCGTTGAATGTCCGGCCCGACATGCAACAAAGAAAAATCGCTCGTGCCGCCGCCGAAATCGCCAATTAGAATCAGTTCGTCATGTTCCAGGGTCGATTCGTAATAGCGGGCCGCGGCCATGGGTTCCAGATCGAACTCTATAGACTCAAACCCCGCGGCGCGAAACGCTTCGCGCAACCGCTTTTCCGCATACGTGTCGTCTTCGGTAGAATTCGATCCCACAAAACGTACGGGGCGTCCTACCACTGCGGAGGTAATGCCCGCTCCAAATTGTTCCTCCGCCTTTTTTCGCAAATCTTTCAGAATCCGAGAAATCAGTTCCTCCAGAGCGTAGCGGCGGCCGAATACTTCCGTGGTCAGCAGGCTTCTGCTGCTTAAAAAAGATTTGAGCGATTGCATTAAACGCCCTTTGGGATCAGCGGAAAGATAATGCGAGATCCCTTCAGGGCCGCTCCAGGATTTAAGCGAGTTTACGTTCCCCTCTTTTACTCGCTCCAAATATAAAAGGGAGCGATAGGCGTCAGTCAGCTCGCCCATGGAGGAAAACCGGGCCAGTTCTACTTCGCGCGAGCCCTTGGCAAACGCGATGGAACTATTCGTGGTTCCAAAATCAATCCCAATGCTGTGTGATTTCATAGGGTACGAAACGAATGCCTTGAGCGTGGTGCAACCTGTGTGACGGATGTGGCGGCGCTTGAACCAGCGACTCGCCGCTTACAAATAATGGCTGCTGGTAAATTTAATAGATCAGGGTTAATGCGAACCAAAAATAGATACTAACACAGCCGTTTGGCGCGGCATGAAGTGCACGATTTTCAGAATGCATTTCGATTTTCTAAAGACGCAGCAAGTGGACACGGTATGGATTTTTCGATGCAATCTTGAAAAGTCTTGTGGATGAATTCGGGCAAATCGAAACAACACCGTTGCCCCATGATATTGATTCGTGCAGGAATTTGGTGGACGTGACAGGGTTCGAACCTGCGACCCCCTGCTTGCAAAGCAGAAGCCGGGAGGGCCGTAAACATTGCGATATTGTGATATCACGTAATATCCATGCGCCTTGCAGCACTGTCACCATGTGTGACAGAATGCTGTTAATTACTGTGTATAATTATTACAGTGTGTGCCATTTTGTGTGTCATGTGGCGGATGAGTGGGTGTAGTAATAACGGTCGCCCTCGCGCATGAGGAT
>Ga0075522_10003084_pt1 | contig 12191 bp, 10 predicted proteins | sample NGEPerA_FD_74796 | JGI IMG/M metagenome (GOLD analysis project Ga0075522, IMG submission 74796) | Arctic peat soil microbial communities from the Barrow Environmental Observatory site, Barrow, Alaska, USA - NGEE PermafrostL2-A | ecosystem: Environmental > Terrestrial > Soil > Wetlands > Peat ... | reverse complement strand
TCGCCGCTGGCGGGTTACACCAACCTGCCCTTTCGGCGGACGTTGCGGGAAATCGGCGGCCTGGACCTGGCCACGACGGACCTGGTCAACGCCCGTTCCCTCATCGAAAAAAATCCCAAGGCGTTCAAATTGATCGAAACCTGCCCGGAAGACCGACCGCTGGCCGTGCAATTGTTCGGCGCGGTGCCGGAGGAAATGCGCGATGCGGCGGTTTATTTGGAGTCAATAGGAATTTCTTCCATCGACATCAACATGGGCTGCCCGGTGCGCAAAGTCTGCCGGGTCGGCGGCGGTTCGGCCATGATGACCGAGATGGACAAAACGGCGGCGCTGGTGCGCGGCATGGTGGACGCGGTCAAAATCCCGGTCACGGCCAAAATGCGGCTGGGCTGGGATGACCAAAACTTGACCGCGCCCGATTTGGCCCGGGTGCTGGAAGACGCGGGCGCGGCGGCGATTTTCGTGCATGGCCGGACGCGCGAGCAAGGTTTCAGCGGAACGGTCAACCTGGCTGGCATTCGCGCCGTCGCCCAAGCTGTCAAAACTATTCCAGTCATTGGCAACGGCGACGTCACCACCCCGGCCGCGGCCCGCATGATGTTTAACGAAACCGGTTGCGCGGGGGTGAGCATCGGACGCGGCGCCTTTTATGATCCATGGATTTTTTTGCACACCGCTCATTTTCTGCGCGGCGGCGAGCTTCTGCCGGAGCCTGCCTTCGAGGAACGCCTGCGCATTATGCGCCGTCACATGGAGTTAAATATCGAAATTTTTGGCGAAGCTCGGGGATGCCTCATGTTTCGAAAAATCGGGCCGTGGTATTCCAAGCGTTTCGGCCCGGCGAGCGAATTCAACAAGCGCATTGTCAAACTTTCGACCCTGGCCGAGTTCCACGACATCCTGGACCACTACAGTCGCTGGCGTTTGCAGTTCGTCGATGAGACAGGCCAGCTAAAACCCAGCTACCGTCCGCCGCCCATGGTGGCGTCGTTCATGCGCGAACCGACGGTGGCCGACCGCGCGGCCATCCCAGTGCCCAAAGGCCCGGTGGAAGTTTGGTGAAGCGCCATTCCTGCAGGCTTGATTGCGGCCGGTTGATCGGCAAAACTCCGCGGCAGCGATGACGGATCCCTCCAGCTTAAGCGTGGCGGAAAAAAGTCTGCTTGACTCGAGCGCCTTGTTCAATGCGGATCTCGCGCCCGTGCCGCTGGAACGCCGCACTTGGCGGTACTGGAACTTCGCCGCGCTCTGGATTTCGATGGCGGCGTGCATCCCGACTTACATGCTTGCCTCGTCGCTCATCGGCGGCGGGATGAATTGGTGGGAAGCCATTCTCACCATTTTTATCGGCAATGTCATTGTGCTGATTCCAATGGTGTTGAACGCGCACGCGGGCACGCGTTATGGAATTCCTTTTCCGGTCTATTGCCGCGCGGCGTTCGGAACCAGGGGCGCGAATGTGCCGGCGTTGCTGCGCGCGCTGGTGGCGTGCGGATGGTTTGGCATTCAAACGTGGATTGGCGGCGAGGCCATTCACAAAATTCTGGCCATCTTCTTTCCAGCGATGGGCGGAACGGCGCACAATGCTCTCGGCATCACTTTGCCGCAGTTGATTTGCTTTCTCTTTTTTTGGGCAATCAACATGTTTGTCATTTATAAAGGAATTGATTCGATCCGCATTCTTCTAAGCATCAAAGCGCCTTTGCTGATTGTCCTGGGTTTGGTTTTGCTGGGATGGGCTTATCGAGCGGGGGGAGGATTCGGGCCCATTTTATCACAGCCTTCGGCCTTCGATCCAGGACAGCCCAAGGCCGGGCAGTTTTGGATGTTCTTCGTTCCTGGGTTGACGGGCATGATCGGTTTTTGGGCGACGCTCTCGTTGAATATTCCCGACTTTTCACGCTATGCGCGGAGCCAGCGCGATCAAATAATCGGCCAAGCGGTCGGGCTGCCGCCAACCATGGCGCTGTACGCCTTTATTGGCGTGGCTGTGACCTCGGCCACGACCATCATTTATGGCAAAACGTTGTGGGACCCCGTGGATGTTCTGACGCGCTTCAAAAATCCGGTGGTATTGATTGTCGCCATGCTGGCGCTCTGCATCGCGACGCTGGCCACAAATATCGCCGCGAATGTAGTCAGTCCCGCCAACGATTTCGCCCATCTCGCGCCGCGCAAGATCTCCTTTCGCATCGGCGGCTTGATCACCGGCATTGTGGGCATTCTGATGATGCCTTGGAAATTGGTGGCAGATCCGTCGGGCTATATTTTTACCTGGCTTCTCGGCTACAGCGCATTGCTCGGGCCTATCGGCGGAATTTTGATCGCCGACTATTTTGTTTGCCGGCGCTGCCGGTTGAATTTGGCGGCGCTCTATGACGAGGCGGGCGAGTACCGCTATACCTGTGGCTTCAGCCTGGTGGCGTTGTTCGCCTTGACAGTGGCAATTCTGCCCAACCTGCCCGGCTTCCTGGCGACCATCAACGTTTTGCCGAAGGAAAATGTCGCGCCGTTTTTTATTACCCTTTATAATTACGCGTGGTTCGTGGGATTTGCGGTGGCGTTCACTGTCTATCTTGCGGCTCGAAAGATGAATTTCCAAAAATGAAAACACCCGTTTTGCCACCTTTTGATCATCAACCGCAGCCTTATGCTGGCAAGTCCGCCGACGAAGTTTTGGACCTGCGCCGCAAATTTCTCAGCCCGGGCATTTTTCTATATTACAAGAAACCGATCATGCTGGTTGAGGGAAAGGGCCAATATATTTTCGACGAAAAAGGACGGCGTTATCTCGACGGCTTGGGCGGCATTGTGACGATCAGCGTGGGCCACTGTCATCCGCACGTTGTTGAGGCGGCTCACCGGCAAAACGATCTCCTGCAACATTCCACGACGATTTATTTGCATCCCAACATCGCCGAATTCGCCGAGAAGCTGGCCTCGAAAATGCCGGGGAATCTGAAGGTGTGCTACTTCGTCAATTCCGGCTCCGAGGCGAACGATCTGGCCATGCTGATGGCCCGCGCTTACACGGGCAATTTCGACGCGATCGCCCTCCGCAACTGTTATCATGGCGGCAGCATGTCGGCCATGGGACTCACTTCGCACAGCACCTGGAAATTCAACGTGCCGCATAGTTTCGGCGTCCATCATGCCATGGCGCCCGATCCCTATCGCGGCGCCTGGAACCGGACCGATCCCGAAGCCGGCAAAAAATACGCGGCGGACGTCAAAAGTCTTATTGACTACGCGACCTCCGGGCAAGTGGCGGCCTTCATCGCGGAATCGATTCAAGGCGTGGGCGGCGTGGTGGTTTTTCCCGACGGGTATCTCGAGAACGCCTACGCGCATGTGCGCGCGGCGGGCGGCGTCTGCATCGCGGACGAAGTGCAGGCGGGCTTTGGGAGAACCGGCACACATTTCTGGGGCTTCGAGACGCAAGGAGTGATTCCTGATATTGTGACCATGGCCAAGGGGATTGGCAACGGCTGCCCACTGGCCGCGGTGGTGACCACGCCGGAGATTGCGGCGACGGTGGCCAGGCGAATTCACTTCAATACTTTCGGCGGCAACCCAGTGGTCTGCGCGCAAGGCAAAGCGGTGCTCGAAGTCATCGAGCGGGAAAACCTTCAGGCGAACTCATTGAAACTCGGCGCGCATATTTTAGCCGGTTTGGAAAAATTAAAGGCCAAACATAATATTATTGGCGACGTGCGCGGCAAAGGGTTGATGCTCGGCATCGAATTGGTCAAAGATCGCGCAACCAAGGAGCCGGCCAAAGCGGAATGCGCCCAAGTGGTCGAAGCCAGCCGCGATTTTGGGTTGTTGCTCGGCAAAGGCGGCTTGTCGGGCCAAACGATTCGTTTTGCGCCTCCAATGTGCATCACCCAGGCCGACGCCGATTTTTTACTCGACGTGCTGGACAGCGCACTGGCGACCATTTAATGGACTCTCCACCGCCAAAATTATTGCGGCAGGCGCGCGCGGCCATGAAACGCGCCTACGCGCCCTACTCGAACTTCCAGGTTGGGGCGGCCATACTGCTGAAAGATGGACGCATCTTCAGCGGTTGCAACGTGGAAAACGCGTCCTCCGGCCTGACCATTTGCGCGGAACGCAACGCCATCTTTGCCGCCGTCGCCGCCAGTCCGAAAAAGCCGGAAATCGTGAGTGTCGTGGTGGTCAACCAGCGCGGAGCGCCTTGTTCACCTTGCGGCGCGTGTCGCCAAGTCATCGCCGAGTTCGGGCCGGAAGCGGTCGTCTGGTATTCGAGCGCGAAGGGAATGGTCAGCCGTCCCATGCGCGAATTGTTGGTGGACGGTTTTGTTTTGGGCGAAACCGGGCTTCCTTAACGGCTGACAGCCTCAACAAAGTCCCGCAATTGAACCAGTCCCCGCCGCAACATTGGAGGACAGTGTTCCGGCAACTTCGTATGATCCAACTTATGCAGATACTCGCCGGCGGGCCGGCAGTCTCGATCGGTGATGCGTGAAGCGCCGCCGGGCGGTTGCCGTTTGAAATCCGTCGTTTCGTCAATTGACGCTGGAATACCATTTTGGTGACATTTTAACCAGTAGAGCCACGTTTCCAGATTTCGTGTTGGAAGCAGCAAACAGCGGCCGTCACGCGCTGAAAGCGATCCAAGATTTTGCGCGGCTAATGCTATGACGATCTCATTTTCCCGACCAGAATCGCCATCTTCATCAAGCAACCCCAATACACCGCGACCTTCCGAAAATCGGGTTAAGTTGGCAATTTCATTTACAAACTGAGCTTTAACCCAGCCATGGCCGGAGCCGCGCGGGTTCACTTTAGGATAGATTCTTCGGTTGCCTGACATTTCCAAAAAGCCGCGAGCAAACGCGGAATCGCGCCACCCTTCGCAAACTAGAATGATGGTGCAGACTCGAGCCATTACCGGGCGGGCACGTTTGGCGCCTTCAGGGTTGAAACCCATCCGCGTGCCATTAAGTCGGACATTGTCATTGTGGACTTGTCCCCCAAGGCGGAATCCGTCAACTGCATGCGATGGACCCGCGTGGGACCTGTGGGATCTCTGTCCAGCCAGAGGCCATAAGCACCAGCCAGAAGATCGACGGCAATCGGATGGTGCGCTGTCAATATCACTTGGTAGCGGCCTTCCAAAGCAGCGTCTTGCAGACGAATAAGAAGCGGTTGAATCTCTGACAGGCCGAGAAAATTGCTCGGTTCATCCAACAGAAGTGCGCCGCCGCGTTCAGCGGCGGCGGCCATGGCGACTTCCAAAATAATCAGCGCGATTTGGCCGTAAGAAAGTTCGTCCAGACGAAATTTCAGCGGCTTTGGCTTCGCCTCGAATAGGCACTCAAGTATCTCGGCATCTCCGGATGGAACGGCCTGAAAAGCGCGAAAACCGGGGAGAGATCCTTGCGTCAAACTTTTTTCCGCCTCTTGCCTGACGAGCGCCTCCGCCATCGAAATATGTCGCAACCATCCGGCAAAATCGGAACAATCTGGCGAAGGGATTTCAACCGACTTTTTCGCTGGGGCAACGGCGCTTACCAAGGCAGGATTCAATTGCAAAACCAGCATGTTCGCGACAGCCATTCGAAATGCGGTCAGTTTCTTATTGTCGTGGCGTTCGTTGATTCGGGAGATGCCGGAAACATGCCAATCAGGAAGCAGTTTGACCGGATTTCCGCTCTGCCAGTCATTATGCAGCCGGATTTCTTGATCCGTTCCCTCAAACAAAGGTTTCCCGTTCAAAACCAATGTTTCTTCGATAACCTTATTAAGCCCGCGTTCGGGCGCTTCGTGCCGGACTAGAAGGCGATAGACATATTCGCCCTGTTCCTGGATCTTCACCCCCAATTCGAATGTCTGTTCAAACCGTTTATCCCATCGGCAAAGAGTCTCCGGAGGAAACAACTCAAGCGAGGTTCCCCGGCCGGTGAGAAAGTCTCGCAGCCTAGCAATCAGGCCGAGGACGGTCGATTTTCCGCTGCCGTTGGAACCCAAAAGGACAGAAAGCGAACCCAGTTCCAACGTAAACGATGAAAAGCACCGGTAATTGTCCGCATACAGACGCACAAGCATTGTCGGGGTTGATACTTTGGCTCGCCTCATAAATCAAGCCTGATCGAGAGTGGTTTAAACACCAGTTGTGCCATTTTGCGTTAAAGACTGAAATGCGGCTTCCCAGCTGTCGCGGGCGCTGTTAGTGTCGCGCATCGTGATGCGGCCGGTTGATCTGATACGCAAGAAGCGTGACGGCGGAGAACATTCCCCGAGGGAAATTTTTTCTCTGATCGAATCTTTCACTCGCGGTGATGTGCCGGATTATCAGATGTCCGCCTGGCTGATGGCTGTCGTCCTGCGCGGAATGTCCGAGGCGGAAACGGCGGCGTTGACGGAGGCGATGTTGCGCTCGGGTCAAGTGATGGATTTGAGCGCGCTGCCCGGGGTTAAAGTCGATAAGCATTCCACAGGCGGAGTCGGCGACAAAACTTCGCTGATCCTCGCGCCGATTGTCGCGGCGGGGGGGTTGATCGTGCCCATGATCAGCGGACGCGGTCTGAGCCATACCGGCGGGACGCTCGATAAACTGGAGGCTATTCCTGGTTTCAAAGTCAACTTGTCGCCCAGTGAGTTTATCAACATCCTTGGCAGTTGCGGCTGCGCGATTGTGGGGCAGACAGCCGAAATTGCCCCTGCGGACAAAAGGATGTACGCGCTGCGCGATGTCACGGGGACGGTCGAAAGCCCGCCGCTGATTTGCGCCAGCATCATGAGCAAGAAATTGGCCGAGGGTATTGACGCCCTGGTGTTGGATGTCAAGACCGGCTCCGGCGCATTTATGAAGCGGCAGGAAGATGCGGAGCACCTGGCCAGAATGATGGTTGAAACCGGAGAACGAATGGGCAAACGCATGGCTGCACTCATCACTGACATGGATCAGCCATTGGGCCGCACCGTCGGCAATAGCCTTGAAGTGCGCGAGTGCATCGAGATATTGCGCGGCGACCGGCAGCCAATGAGCGAAGACTTGCGCTCCCTCTCGATTGAACTTTCTGCCTGGATGTTTTATCTCGGGGCGCACACGGAAACCGTGGAGGCTGGCCGGGCGCGCGCGGAGGGATTGTTGAGCAGCGGCCGGGCGCTGGCAAAGTTTCGCGAAATGTGCCGGCAGCAAGGCGGGGATATTTCCAGCGATCTGGCTCCCGCAACCTTCGCGACGGAATTCAAGGCGGAGGAAGCGGGTTTCATCACGGAGATACACTGTGAGAAAGTGGGCATGGCCAGTCTTGTTCTGGGCGGCGGACGCAACAAGCAGGATGACTGCATCGACCATCACGTAGGACTAGAATTGCACAAAAAAACCGGCGACGCCGTCCAAATCGGCGAACGCATCGCCACCGTGCATTACAATGATGCCACCTATCTCGGAAATGCCTTGCAATTCTTGCAGGACGCCTACCCAATCGGCCCCCAACAGCCGAACCAGCCGCGTCAACTGGTCAAACGTGTCATCGAAGGCGAACGGAAAAAAACTTAAACAACCGCCATGCAGAGATTCACGAGCGTTTTAGGAATCCTGGCCATCCTGGCGGCTTGTTACGCGTTTTCGACCAATCGGAAGGCCGTCAAGTGGAAGGTCGTCGCCTGGGGGCTGGGGCTGCAATTGCTTTTTGGCTTTCTGGTGCTGCGGTACGCCTGGGGCAGGAACGTGATGGACGCGGCGGGCGCGAAAGTGAACCAACTGCTTCATTATGCTTACGACGGCGCGGCTTTTGTTTTCGGTTCATTGGCGGACCCCACCGGAGCGTCGGGATTTGTTTTCGCCTTCGCCATTTTGCCCACCATCATCTTTATGGCGGCGTTTTTTGCCATGCTTTATCACTTCGGGATCATGCAGGTGATTATCAAAGGCGCAGCCTGGATTATGACGCGCCTGATGGGGGTCAGCGGAGCAGAATCCCTGGATGTCGCGGCCAGTATTTTCATGGGACAAACCGAAGCGCCTTTGACCATTCGGCCCTTTCTCTCCAGTCTCACCCGCTCCGAAATGATGACCATCATGACGGCCGGGATGGCGCACGTCAGCGGCGGGATCATGGCGGCTTACATTGCCACCGGCGTCGAAGCCAAACATATTCTCGGCGCGGTGATCATGACCGCCCCGGGGACGCTGTTAATTGCAAAAACCCTCGTGCCCGAAACGGAAACTCCCGTCAGCGGCGACAAAGTGGATATTGTGGCCGCGGAAGAGGACAAGCATAGCAACGTGCTCGGGGCCATCGCGCGCGGAACGGGTGACGGTTTGAACCTGGCCTTGAACGTCGCCGCCATGCTCATCGCTTTTTTGGCGCTGATTGCTCTCTTGAACGGGATCATGGGATGGGTGCATGGCTACATCTCGTGGTTCCCCGGGAGTTTACAGTTGGTTCTCGGCTGGCTCTTTGCGCCGGTCGCCTGGCTCATTGGCATTCCATGGAAGGACGCATCTCACATCGGTTCGCTGCTGGGGATTCGCATGGTGGGCAACGAACTCATCGCCTTTGGCCAGCTTAAGGAAATACGGGATCACATTGACGCGCGTTCGTTTGTCATTGCCACGTATGCCTTGTGCGGGTTCGCCAATCTTAGTTCCATCGGCATTCAAATTGGGGGCATCGGAGCGCTGGCGCCCTCACGCAAGGATGATTTGGCGCGCCTGGGATTTCGGGCGATGCTGGCGGGAACAATGGCCAATCTACTCTCGGCGGCCATCGTGGCGATGCTAATCTAAGCGAGGAGAACTCGCTGCCATTCCATTAATTCCGTTTGATGGCAGTTCCAATCTTCGGCCAAAGCGAGCAACATGGCGCGGCTGGCGATCAGCGTGGGATCCAATTCCAATTCTTCGGCCTTCTTGTTGCGCTTGAGTTCCAATTCATTGAAGCGCCGGCGCTCGGCTTCGGTTTGGCGTTTCGGAATCGGGCGATGAAAAGCGGGATGCTCCTCGGGAGGAAGGGTCAGCGCTTTTTGAATGGCGTCGTGCAAACCGTCCTTGCGCCGCGGGGAAAAATAGCGCGGCAGCCACTTGTCCACCAGGCGATTCTCGGCCATGGCGAGCGTAATTTCCACCAAAGCCTCATGGCTGAGCACAAAATAAGGCGGCTTATTGGCAGCGATTGCTTCCTGTTCACGCCAATGCCAAATCTCGCGCAAAATAGCCAGCTCGGCGCGCCCCAGTTTATGGCTGCCTTTCACCCGCCACACCAAGTCAGGCTCGGGCGAGGTTGGGGTGGCGCATTCGGCGATCAGCCGTTCGCAGGATTGTTCGAGCCAGGCGAGACGGCCTTTCTCGCGCAACTGCGCTTCGAGTATTCCGGCCAGCGGCTTCAGATAACGGGTGTCGTTTCGGGCGTACTCTTCCATGCGCGGAGTCAGAGGGCGCTTGGACCAATCGGCTTTTTGCGATCCTTTTTCCAAGGCCACGTTCAGCCATTTTTTGACGAGGTTGACCAAGCCGAATTCGCGTTCGCCCAACAGCCGGCTGGCCAGCATGGTGTCAAAAATCCGGGCCGGCACAAAGCCATGGTTTTTGCGCAACAGCCGCAAATCGTAATCTGCGCCGTGCAGAATCAACTGGTGTTTTTTTAACTCAAGCCAAAGCGGTTGCAAATCCATCGGCGCCAGTGGATCAATCAACTCGTCGCCCAGGGCGGTGCTTAATTGGATGAGGCAAAGCTTTTCGGGATAGGCGTGCAAACTGTCCGCTTCGGTGTCCACCGCCAGCCAGTCGGCGGCGCGCAGCCGGGGCAGAAATTCACCCAGTGTACCTTCTGAATCAATCACAGTTCCCTATTATAGGGCGATGGCTCCCGACTTTTAAATCTTGAACTTGCATCTGGCGCAGCCGAATTTTGAGTCAATGAATTTAGCCCGCGCCTTTGCAAAGTCAACCCAGGGCCATTCGGCCAAAACCGCCCTGTTCTGGGGGGATGCGCAAATTTCCTACGGCGAACTATGGTCGAAGACCTTGTGGGTGGCGGGGGAATTGCGCTCGAACTTGGGAGTGCGCCCCGGAGACCGGGTCGGCATCTGGCTCAAAAACTGCCCGGAATTCATCCCGGCGTTGTTTGGCATTTTGCAGATGGGCGCGGTGGTCGTGCCGATTAACAACTTTCTCAAACCGCCCGAAGTCAATTTTATTTTGGCCGACGCGGGGATCGATGTGCTGATCCTCGACGAAACGATGCGCGAGAGCTTCGAGAAGCTGCGCGAGCAGCGTCCGGCATTGCAGGCGATGGCCGTCGAGAGCCTTGGAACTTCGGAAACGGGGGACGAGGAACAAGCTGCGGCGTCCGAATTGGCCTTGATCATCTACACCTCCGGCACCACCGGCCATCCCAAAGGCGCGATGCTCTCGCATGACAATCTGTGGGCCAATGTGCAAAGCTGCCGTCGCGTGCTGGAAGCGGTGGGGGAAGATCGTTTTGTGGTGCTGCTGCCGATGTTCCACAGTTTCATGCTGACGGTTGGATTGCTGCTGCCGCTGCTGATCGGCGGCTCGATTGTGCTCGTCAAAACCTTGCATCCGCCCAAGAACATCGTGCAGGAAATCATCCAACATCAAGCGACCCTGCTTCCGGCAGTCCCGCAATTCTTTCGCGCGCTGACACATCCTTCGGTGCCGGTCGATCTGCCATTGCGGATCTGCATCAGCGGAGGCGCGCCGCTGCCGGGGGAAGTTCTCAAGGAATTTAACGCCCGGTTCGCCATTCCGCTGCTGGAAGGCTACGGCTTGAGCGAAGCCAGCCCCGTTGTTTCCTTCAATCCGATTCACGGTCCATGGAAGGCCGGTTCGATTGGCGTGCCGGTGTGCGATGTCGAAGTCTCAGTGCAAACCGACGAGGGAGCGATCCTGCCTGCGGACGTGGTCGGGGAGATTTGCGTGCGCGGCAGCAATGTCATGCTCGGCTATTGGAATCAGCCCGCCGAAACCGCCAAGGCCATGCGCGGCAACTGGCTCCTGACCGGCGACATCGGCTACCGCGACCCGGACGGCTATTTCTACATTACCGACCGCAAGAAAGACATGCTGCTGGTCAACGGCATCAATGTCTATCCGCGCGAGATCGAGGAGGTGCTTTATAAATTCCCCGGCGTCAAGGAAGCAGCCGTCATCGGGACTCCCGACCCGCGCAAAGGTGAACAGCCGCTGGCCTTTGTCGCGGCGCACGACGGGGTTGAACTGCAGGAAGGGCCTTTGCTTCAGTTTATACGCGAGCGCCTGGCCGATTACAAAGTGCCCCGGCAAATTGTCTTTGTGCCCGCCTTGCCCCGCAATGCCACCGGCAAAGTCCTAAAAACCGAGTTGCGCAAGGCCGCGCCGGAGCGTTCTTTTACGAGTTGACGCTGGCGACGGGCGGCTCATACACTATTGCCCTGCATGGCGGCGTCTGAAGCGCCCTGCGCAGAACAATTTTATGCCTGAAGGATACTGCGTTAAGTGCAAAGCAAAGAAAGAGATTGCCGAGGCGGTGGAAGAAACGATGAAAAACGGCCGCAAGGCAATCAAGGGCAAATGTCCAACTTGCGGCGTGGTGATGTTTAAGATCCTGGGCGGCAAGGCGGCCACCACTTCCAAAAGCCCGACCCCACAAAGCTGATTTTCTATGGCGCAACAACTCGCGTACGTCATCATCACTCCTTACACGCTGCACAAGTCCCGCACCGGCGGCATCCTGGCCCGTTTGATCACCCGCACGGGGCTTGACCTGATCGCCGCCCGCATGTTCGCGCCCAGCCTGGAATTGGTCCAGCAATACTCCGACGTCATTATTTCCGCGGCGGATTCCCAGGACCGCCGCATCCAGGAATTGATCCGCGATTACATCCTGCGCAATCTCGCGCCCGATCCCAAAACGCGCCGCCCGCGCCGCGTCCTGATGCTTCTCTTTCGCGGCGAGGAAGCCGTGCGCAAAGTCCGCTCCGTCGTCGGCAATATCTCCGCCGAACGCCGCGGCGGCGAAACGATCCGCGACACCTACGGCGATCTGATTTTGGACGAGCATGACCAAGTCCGCTACTTCGAGCCTGCCGTCCTGGCCGCGCCGACCCCCGAAGAAGCCGGCATCAAACTCAAAATTTGGTCGCACTTTTCCGAGAATGACGGTGGATTGGTCAACGCCACGCTGGCCTACTCCCCGGAAGAAACCCCGCAA
>Ga0075522_10003083_pt1 | contig 12192 bp, 12 predicted proteins | sample NGEPerA_FD_74796 | JGI IMG/M metagenome (GOLD analysis project Ga0075522, IMG submission 74796) | Arctic peat soil microbial communities from the Barrow Environmental Observatory site, Barrow, Alaska, USA - NGEE PermafrostL2-A | ecosystem: Environmental > Terrestrial > Soil > Wetlands > Peat ... | reverse complement strand
GCGGCTATTGTGTTGGAGCGTGTTCGCGCCTTTGCTCGCGTTCGTGGCTGCGTAAGGGGACGTGCCGGCATAGTTGCTATCTGACATGGCGCACTCCGTCTACAGCGGTATCTGCAGGAGTAACGTGCACCAATATTCAAGGTATATCTGTAGGGGAGCACCCCTTTGGCGGCGACAGACCTTCCTACTTATCGACCGGCAGGCGGCCGATCTGCTCCTGGTCAAGTTCCGACCTTCAGTCGCGTGCATGAAGACGCTCATGACCAGCGCGGTCTTGACCATGGCGATCCCGACGGCCAGGATGGTATTGAGAGGTCCCAGGTTTGGCAAAGCGAGGCCGGCAGTGAGACCTGGCAGCACTGCCAGCACCCACAGGTATCGGGCGGTGCTCTTCCGGCGCGCCCCACGAGATAAAGCAGCGGATCGACAGAAATCCAGACAACGTCGATCAGGTGCCAATACAGGGCCGAAAATTATTTCGGTCGTATGCTTATGCGCAAAAATAGTGCCCTGCGCGCACGTGTTCTTCCTCACTGTAAGTCGGATACAATTTCCATGCAGATCATGATCTTCACGACCGGCGGCACCATCGACAAGGTATATTTTGATGGTAAGGGCGGGTACGAGGTCGGCGCGCCAATGGTACGAAACATTCTCGCCCAGGGGCGTGCAGAGGACGGGATCCAGGTCCGGGAGTTGTTGCGCAAGGACAGTCTTGAGATGACGGAGGCCGACCGTCTCGAGATTCGAAACGCCGTCGCGAGCTGGGAAGGGTCCCGCGTGATTGTCACCCATGGCACCGACACAATGGTCGAGACGGCGCGCGTCTTGAGCGAACTGAGTGACAAGACGATCGTACTCACGGGTGCGTTGCAGCCCGGCCGGTTTGCGGACAGTGACGCCTCGTTCAATCTGGGAATGGCGGTCGCTGCGGTCCAGACGTTGGCTCCCGGCGTCTACATCGCCGCAAATGGTCGACTGTTTACTGCGGATCGGGTACGGAAGAATCGGGAACTTAATCGCTTCGAGACACCGTAGGCTCAGTAATCACTTCTCAAGTCATCGCCGCTTTCCCGACCGTTTGCGCTCAGGGCTCACAGGTTTTTGGGGAGGCGTCAGCCGGCGGAGTTCCTTTGACTTGGAGACCCGTTTCCTGGCAGAACATTGGCTGCATAGTGACTGCCCTGTGAACTACTCTGCCGACCCGCGCGCGATATTCTTCGGTTTCCTGGCGGGTTGCAGCTACGCATTCGGAAGGCACAAAAATATTGAGGTATGTTCTACATGCGCTTAACAGTGGAAGTTTATAGCGAGTAGGCCATTCACGAGACGCGCGTCAGCTCTTGGATCCGGTGGACCGGCCGGCAATAAAGGCAAAGATGATCAGCGCCACGCCTAGCACCAAAAGGGCGTGTACAGCCACGAAGGTCAGCTTAAGTGCAAGCCAGAGAACGAGCCAGGAGACAATTAGTAGCGCGCCCAGTACATGCAGGATCTTCATATTTTGCGTTCCAGCGGTAAGCGAGGCAAAAGGATACAGCGATTGGCAAAGAGGCGGCTAGTGCGGTCCGCCAAGTACGGACTGTAGGGTGCCATCGGCAAAACGCTGGACAAGACCCCATAACGGAGTTTCAGCCGCCCGGCGTGGGCTGTACGGCGACATTGTGATATACGGCGGCACTCCAGGAAGCGCCATTCCTTACGACGCAAGAGCCCAAGGTAATACCATAGCCCGAGCGGCCCCGTGCTGGGCCGATGGGATAGAATAGTGGGGAAGTGAAAAGGCTTGGTCCGTTAGGCCAGTGTCGGGGGGAACCGTGCTGAAAGCATCCATCCGTGCCGTCGGTATCGCCGCTGCAACAGTCTTCGTGTCGCTCGCTGCGCCCTTCGCAGACTCCCAGACGCTTGCAGCCTTGATTCGCGACGGCAATCGCGATGCCGTCCTAGCCGCCATCACCTCGCCTGACATCGACGTCGACACCCGTGAACCAGATGGCTCTACGGCGCTCCTCTGGGCGACATACAAGGTCGATCACGAACTGGTACGGGCGTTGCTTAAGAAGGGCGCCAAGGCCAACGTCAGCAATGATTTTGGCTCCTCTCCGCTTATCGAAGCCGTCAAGCTCGGCGATGTCGATTTGACACGCATGCTGCTGGGCGCGCGCGCGGACGCCAACTCCCCCAATCCGGATGGCCAGACCGCGCTGATGCTGGCATCAAGCCTGGGCTCACAGAAGGTCGCGGAATTGCTCATCGCAGAGGGTGCGAACGTCAATGCAGTGGAGAGATTTCGGGGTCAGACTGCCTTGATGTGGGCGGCAGCGGAAAACCATCCCGACATCGTGGAATTACTGATTGCCCATGGGGCGGATGTAACGCGGCGCGCGAAGGTGGATGACTGGCCGCGGCAGATGACGTCGGAACCGCGCGCCCAGTTCCGTCCAACCGGAGGACTTACGGCGCTGCTCTACGCAGCCCGCTCCGGCTGCTATCGCTGCGCGGTGGCGATCGTCAAGGCCGGCGCCGACATCAACCAGCCCAATCCCGATGGCATCACCCCGTTGATCAACGCGATCGATGCCCGTAGCTTCGACATCGCCATGTTCCTGCTCGACCAGGGCGCCAATCCAAGTGCCTGGGATATGTACGGCCGCGCCCCCCTGTATTGTGCGATCGACGTGGATTCCTGGGTGCCTCGTGCGCCCGGCGGTGCAAGTGGCTTCGCAGGCTATCCTGACGCGACCGTGCTTCAGGGCACAAACAAATCCAGTGCCATGGATATAGCCAGCCGCCTGCTTCGCATGGGCGTGGATCCGAATCATGAGCTCACTAGAATGCGGCCCAATGGAAACGGTCGCGGCCGCTTCGAGGACTACATGATGCGCGGCGGCGCAACAGCGCTGATGGTGGCGGCGCTGAGCTTCGATACGGTGGCGATCAAGGCGCTCCTGGCGCACGGCGCAGAAGTCGATGAGCCCAATGACTTTGAGATTACACCACTGATGGCCGCCGCCAGCATGAGTGGGGCGGTTCACTCGTTGCTCGAACCCCCCGAGCGTGCAGACGTGCAGGCGGCTGCTCTTCGGGCAATCGATCTGTTACTGGATGGGGGCGCCAACGTCAATGCTCGCGTTACCGGCAGCCGGACACGTTCCACCAAAATCACTGCCTACATCCAGGGCCGGGACCACGAGGGACAGACAGCCCTCTTTGCGGCAGCCGAATCAGGATGGGATCAGGTCACCCAGCATCTCGTTGAACGCGGGGCGGACCCGACCGTGCGCGATGCGGATGGCAAGACCGCCTTCGACTATGCCAAGTCGCCCCGACCAGCCGGAACACGCACATTGTGGGCCGGCCCCGCGCGCCTGGCCGCTGCGCGGGCGGCAACGGTTGCCTATCTCGGATCCCTGACCTCCAAACCAGCGCCGAGCGCGGACACGGCCATGTCCAAGCCCTGATCGCGGCTGAACGTGGGCAAGAATGCATTATGAGCCGTGAAATGGCACCAGCTGCGATGCTTGTCGTGTACGGCACCGTCATGGCGGCTACCGACGAAACTTGGACCGCGGCCTTAAGTACATAAGACCACCGATGCCACGGTCGTTCTTTCGCACTCACTTGCGCACCGCCAACACGATACGATTTTGAAAGAGGAGCAATGGATGTCTGCGATAACCTATGCCGCATGGGCGTTTGCCGCCGGAGCGTTGATTCCGCTAATGGCGATGTTGAATGGCGGCCTCGGACGCGCATCCGGCGGCACAATTCAGGCAACGGTCATTTTGTTTGCTACGGGGCTGCTTGCGTCACTGGTACTCGCGGCAACAACGAAGACCCATATCCCCGCAATTCACATATTGGCTCGCATCGCCCCTCTCCAATATGCTGGTGGCTTAATAGTCGTCTTCTATATCTTGAGCATTACGTTTCTCGCGCCACGTTTGGGTGTCGGTAACGCGATTTTGTTCGCGGTCACGGCGCAACTACTCACATCGGCGTTGATAGATCACTTCGCCTTGGCGGGGGCAATTCGGCGACCGTTGACGACAATGCGAGCGGTGGGGCTGTTGGTAGTAGTAGTCGGCGTAGTTACCACGCAAGTCAGTGACCGTATTGCTGCTGGTGCTCGGTAACAGTACGAGTACCAGTAAGGCGAACTTGGTTTCTCGGCGTTGGAAGCATGGTCGCGAATGCCCGGAACGGTTTAGTCTCGCCGGTTAACGGATGGCGGCAACGAGTGGCAGTGCCCGTGAGACCACGGGGGGCTGACGCCAATTCGTGCCACTTGGAATTCAGTTTGCCAACGTCAATCGCGGGCGCTCGGGTTTAGGTTCGGTCCCGTTGGTGCCTGTGTATCTAGGCCTAATATTCGTACGGTGCATAACGAGGCGCATGTTACATGGGAGGTGCGCAGCCGGCCGGACCAATGACCGAATCGGAGGATGTCCGCCGGCCGCTGATGGGGCCCAAGCCCAGCCCGTCACCCGTTAGATATTTCGCCGATAAGCGGTCATTCATCGGGCGTCGATGAGCTTTACCGGCGAACGTGCCGGTGGCCGCAGATCGTTAGCCGCCATTCTCGTCGTTTGTCACCGTCTGATCTGATCTGTTCCGTCTATCTCGTCGATCTGTTCTACAGCTGGTTGCGCCGGTTTTGCACAGTCGACTCGCCGTGTCGCGGACCTGCTCGTATCAATCACGATCGTCTCCGCGAGCCGGTCATGCGCACATTGGCGGTTGCGCTGAACGAAAAATTGCGCAAACCCGAAGCCGGCTTCGAGAAACGATGCGGCGTAGCCCAATGACCGCTCCAGCGCCTGCCAAATTGTGATGTGGGTGTGTGTGAGCGAGATAACCCGTGTTCGCATGACGCGTTTGCCGATTGTCTGCCCGTTTCCAATGTACAGCGCTAGACAAAAATAGAGAATCAGTACTATGACATCAAGCACATGCAGTGGATTGATCAACGAGTGACGTTCCCACCGGTGAGGGGCATAGTTCTCCCACAGGAACTCGACCAGCTTTCTGACTAGCGAAATGAAGATAAAGTCGATGCCGAAGCCGGCAGCCCGGCGAGTGAACGTGGCTAGCTGCAGGCCATCGATTTCATCCTCCCGCGCGGTCTCCCTGGCACGATAGTACGTGGCATGACTGAGCATAGGGTCGTCTCCTAAGAAGCCGGCGCTGCGGCTTGGGATCTTGGCCAGGAGGCCGCAATCACATGACCCTCCTTGCGAGCGAAAATCAGCAGCGAAAGTCCAGCCGCTACGCAAATGACGACTGCGACGACCGAAGTCTCGATGCCGAAGGCGCCACCGGTCAGCCACACAGGGCCGACCAGCCTTGCCTGCATCAGGCCATTTGTGACCCCGCCGGAAACGGCGGCCGAGAAGACTCCTCCCTCTGTGAAGTTCCACGCGAGGTGAATCCCTATACAGAACCAAAGGCTACGGGTCAGCATGTAGGCCGCTGCCAGTAGGATTCCCGCCTCGACCATGACAGCAGCGGCACTCACTAGCGTGGCTCCGGGATTGAAGACGTGCAGCAGCCCGAACAGGGCCGCGGAGACCGCCAGGGCGGTCCAGCTTCCGAGCGATTGCTCCAGTACCCGGAAGAGTACGCCCCGCATTACCACTTCTTCCAGAGCGGCTGCCAGGATAAATCCGGGCAGAGTCGCCACCATTGCCCTCCAGCCGTTGGCGCCGGCAATCTGGTACACGCCCAAGACGGCCAATATGCCGATGGTTGTTGACAGCAGCAGCGCCCCCAAGAGCAAACCGGCGCCTACCTCGCGGATCGCGTGCGTCCTTGACAGCTCGGTTGCCGAGCGCCTTTCGACCACATTTACGTAGGTCCGATAGGCTCCCAGGATGATCACGGCGAGCAGCAACGCGCCCGCCTTTTTCAGGATCTTGTCTGATACGTAAAGATTGAAGGGGATGGCCACTATGGCGAACGGAATGCCGATCATCAGCAGCGCCAAGGCTATTCGGATGCCAGGATTGCGCAGCAACCGATCACGCCGTGTTTCGGACAGCGACGCGAGCGCAGCTGATCTCGGCATCGTATCCTCCAACGGGAATTTCTTGAAGCGCATAAACCCGCTCAGGACTGCCGCGACCTGGACACCCAGACACTATGGTGGTGAACGGCGCAACGGAGCTAAGCGCTCTATGATGGCGCGCACTGATGCGCCCTAGCTGTGGGCAGCGTGACAGATCCGATGATTCGACGCCACAATGAGTTATCCGGACCTTCGACGACATTAAGCCAGCAGCGCCGGAGTCGAGACCTTCGTATCGCGCTCGTTGGCAAAGCGGTGCCGCGCTTGGCTGTGGAGTGAAGCGCAGCGCCGGCAGGTTTTGTGAGCTTTGTCGAAGGCCCTCCGGGCTCACGAATTTGCCTTGGTTAAATACTCCCACCTTCCTCAGTTGCATTTTGGCGAGGCAGACTTGAAAGAAGCTATACTTAACAAGCAATTTCGGCCGAGGGACGTGTGATGGTGCCTGAAGAGCCGCCTGAGAGCCCGGTACGCGCGCTCATTGATGCAGCTGGCATATCTTGGCGGTCGCCACGTTCAGAGCTTGCGATACGTTATGGGGTTCGGCCCCACCCAGCCTATGGTTGGGACGTCATTGAAATGGAAACTTCCCGTTCTGTGTTTCCAAATCTGTTGTGGCCGCTATCTGTACAGGTATTTCCGAACTTCGCGCCGCAAATGCCTGCGACGGAATTCTCGGGCCATGTCTATGTGAATGCTGATGCTTACACAAACTTGTCAGTCGCAGAAAAAAGACTAACGGAGTTATTGGGAAAGGAAAGCACTCACGATTCAAGCTCCAACGCGCTCATGCGGTCTTGGAAATCCGGCGCCGCAAAGGTTGAAATTGTCGTCTGGCCGCCGGACTTGCAGCGATTGCCCATGACCAATACAGCTCATGATCGCGAACCGCGCCTTAACGCGGCGTGTTATCTGGGTATCAATACCGGCTATCGAACCATCTGCAGCGCAGAGGAACTGGCGATGTTCCGTACCTTCGAGGCTATCTCTCCCATTGGAGCCAAGGAAATCGCTCGGATAAGTGTCCGTGACAGCCCAGCTCAGGAATCCGAGCTGGAGTGGGTGCGGGAACCGCACCCGCAAGCCATGAACCTATTTGGCCTGCTCGGGCGCTCGGCAGATGGTGCGACACTGATATTCTTTGGCTCTCAGCTCTATCTCGTGCCGATGAAGGATGTCATCGGCTTGCATGTCGCGCGGGTCCTTCCGGCAAAGGGACCCGGAGGGTCGCAGCTTTGGATCGAGTGTCGAACTAGTTACGAGGCGGTTGCAACCAAAAGTTTGCTCGTTACTTCGGCAGACGGCGTGGAAGACCTGAACGGCGTTGCAGCGACAATCTCAAAGGCAACCGGAATACCGTTCGAAGTGGGTGACTATGAGTACGCCGCCTAGAAACGGGTGTCGCAACGCTGGCCGTTGCCTCTGTCCCGCGGATGCTTATGTAGATGTGTAAATGAAGCTGAGTACCTGCTAATTGATTTGGGCAATTTTCTTCCAGCGACGATAGAGTAATGGCGCTGGGAGAGCGGCCCATTGCCCCCGCTGAAATCGGCCCAACGGGCACTACGGCTGCTCTGACGCTTCTTCTGGTCGGGCTAGCGAACATTCGCGGTAGAGGGCTCCGCAATTCGTGCGGCGGCATTCCAGCGCCGGGCTGATCGCCCGGTGACGCCTGCGAGTCAGGCTAGGTGCAGGACGCTGCGTCGATACGCGTTCATCGACCAATTCTCGGCCGGCCGCGCCGAATCTTGACCCGCCGCACGCCTTAAGCCACTGACACATAAGCACTGCTGACGAGGGCGCAATGTGAATCCGTCCCCCTTGCCGCAATATTCCCTTCAGTAGGGTTCGTCATAATGATGATTTGCTGATCTCAGCGCCTGCCGCTGGCAGTTTTCAGGGCGGCCTGCCGGGAGATCGATGTGGTTCCAGTTGCATTAGTGCTGCCATAGGTCTATAAAGTAGACCAGTCTAACGAGGGCAGCATGAACACATTGACGGTCCGCAAGACCACCCTGTCGAACGCTACGAATTGGCGCGCGCGCGTGCCGATCTTCGCTGCGCAGCGCGCTAGGGAAATCGCCCTAGAAGTTCTGTTTAACTTCTTGCTGCCATTCGTCGTCTACGTTTGTTGTGAATCGCGCCTTAGCCCATCGCGTGCATTGATCGCTGCGGCGGCTCCGCCCCTTATCTGGGTCGTCATTGAGTTCGTCCGCCGCCGGCGCATCGATGCCTTGTCGATTCTGGTGCTGGCAGGAATCGGCTTATCGTTGCTGGCGTTCATAGGTGGGGGATCTATCCGATTCCTACAGTTGCGGGAGAAGTTAGTCACCGCAATGGTCGGGCTCATCTTCTTAGGGTCGGCAGCGATTGGCTATCCGTTGATGTACCAATTGGGACGAGCCGCCATTCGGCGCCGCAACCCAATCGAACTCGGTGAGTTCGAGGCTCTGAAGGACAACGTTCAGTTCCGCCGTACCCTGATGACCATGACTCTGGTTTGGGGCATCGCGCTAATGGCGGAAGCCGCGGTCGCAACCATATTGGTCTTCATGTTCTCAGTTCGCCAATACCTGCTGATAGGACCGGCGCTCGGTTACGCCACAATGGGTACTGTCGGAGGTTGGAGCTTTCTCTATGTCGGCCGGCAGCGTCGCAGGGCACTTGTACGCCGTCCGGTGGCCGAGGAGGCAGTAAACACCGGCGGAGGACCCGCATCAATCGATGAGCACTTAACCCACCCACCTCAGAGGCGCACATGACTCGCGATCGCGGCGAGCCGGCGATCGGAGTGACGCGGCGCAGTGCGCTCATGGCTGGGGCGGGTGCAGCGCTTGCGTGCAAGCCGCTCGGCGTTTTGGGCGCTGATAGTTCGATAAAGCTGGAATTCGCCTCTGCTACCGAAGCTGCCCGTGCGATCCGGAGCGGCAGGATTGGCGCACGTGAACTCACGCAGCGGATGCTCGATCGCATCCGGCTGCATAATCCGAAACTCGGGGCAATGGTGAACGTTCTTGCCGAGCAGGCCTTGGCCGAGGCCGCCAGGATCGATACCAGCCGATCCGGGAAGCAATCAGAACTCCCGCTGCATGGCGTTCCAATTGTGATTAAGGACGCCTTCGAAATTTCAGGTGTTCCGACGACGGGGGGTATCAAGCAGCTCTCCCAATATCGCCCCGCCACCGATTCAGAGGTAGTTCGTCGCCTGCGCGCGGCGGGCGCTATCATCCTCGGCAACACCAATGTGCCGTTCTTCCTGAACGATTGGCAGAGCTACAACGACATCTACGGGACGACCAATAATCCCTGGGACTTGGCGCGCACGCCTGGCGGGTCCAGTGGCGGAAGCGCAGCGGCGCTAGCCGCAGGCTTGGGCTACTTTTCGCCGGGCAGCGATCGCTCTGGTTCGTTACGGATCCCGGCGAGTTTCTGCGGGGTCTACGCTCATAAGCCCTCACGGGATGTGGTGCCACTGCGCGGCTGGTTCCCGTCTCCGCCCGGGAGCGCACCCCAACTTTCCGATCTCATATCCGTTGCTGGGCCAATGGCGCGGAGCGCCGCCGACCTCAAAATGGGTATGCAGGTGCTGGGAGGACCGGATGGCGATGCCGCGAGGGCTTATCGGTGGACCTTGCCGGCGCCGCGTCGCAAGCACCTGTCCGAGTATCGGGTCGGCTATGTGCTCGACGATCCAGCCTGCCCGCTGGACCCATCCGTGCGCGAACGTCTTGAGGCGGCCGTTGCGGCCTTGGGTAGGGCAGGCGCTCAATTGAAGCAGGGCTGGCCGTCCGGTATCGATCCGGCGGGTCAGCTGCGGACTTACCTCTATATCCTGTTCTGCGGTATCGGAACACCGCCCGGAATGAAGCCGGAAGACATGAGGTCGCTCGCGGCAAGGAACGATGGCAGCCTCGCTTCGATCTTTGCCCAGACAATGGTCGATCCCATCAGCCGCTTTATCAATCAGGAGCGTGACCAGCAGCGCGCCCGTGCCGCCTGGCGAGCCGCATTCCAGGAATTCGACGTGTTTCTGATGCCCACCAGTTTCGTGCCGGCTTTCCCGCACGATCACTCCGAGCCGCAACAGGCGCGGCGGCTCACAACCCAGGCCGGGCCACGCCCTTACACGGACCTGTTCTTCTGGATCGCATTTGCGAGTGTCGCTTGCCTTCCGGCCACCGTTGCCCCCATTGGCCGTACAGCTGAAGGCCTGCCCGTGGGGCTTCAAATCCTGGGGCCATATCTGGAAGATGCGACACCGATCGACTTCGCCGAGAAGACCGCCGAAGTGTTGGGAGGCTTCACTCCGCCGGCCGCCGTCGCCTGAGCGCGTGAAAACGATCCATAATGTCTTCACGATGAAAGGCAAGTCAGCATGACCGACAGTGAACAAAGTCTGAGCGATGATGTCGCCTTCCTGCGCGCCATGGCCGAAGGAGACATGAGCGGAGCTGCGCGTGCAGGTGCGATCTTAGTCGCCATTGGGCTCATTTTTGGCCTGGTGGCAGTGCAGTATTGGGCCATCGACTCCGGGTTTCTTACGGTATCGCCGCCGGTCAGCACATGGCTGTGGCTCGACGGGCTCATTCCGTTTCTCGTCTGCATGGCCATCATCTCGGCGAAATTCCGGGCCAATGCGCCAGGCGCAGCCTCTCGCGCCCTGGCCGCCACCTGGAAAGGCGTGGGGACCGCGTTCATCGTCGCCGACGTGGCGCTTTACGTCGCTTCCCGGGAACTCGGTATCCCGCTGCTGGTGAAATGGATTTTTCCCCTCGTCGTATTCGTCCTCATAGGCGGCGCCTGGGGAGTGGCGTTCGCGGTGCGGCGCCGCACAGCATTTGGGCTGCTTGCCGGCGGCAATTTCCTTGCTGCCGTACTGTCCGGGATGGCGATAGGCAGGCCGCAAGAGTGGCTGGTATTGGCAGCCGGGCTCATCTTTCTGGTCGCGATCCCAGGGGCAGTGATGCTGGTCGCCCGATCACGGCGCTGAGACCATGAGCCGAATCGACGTCGGCGAAATCGACAGCATTATCCACGGGCGACTGCGTCTCGGGATCATGGCCTATCTGGCCGACGCCGAGGCCGCCGACTTCGCGGAGCTCAAACGGTTACTGGATGCAACCCAGGGCAATCTCGGCGCCAATCTCATCACCTTGGAAGCTTCCGGCTACATCACGATCGAGAAGAGCTTTGTCGGGCGCAAACCGTTGACGCGTGCACGTATTACCCGCGCCGGGCGGGAGGCATTTCGACGATACCTTCTTCAGATGGCCTCGTTGGTGGAGCGCGGGCTCAAGAAACGCTGAATGGCATAAAGGCCGATCGGGCTGAATTTCCTGCTCGGACCTGCGACCGTGGTTCTCGCCGCAGGGGAGGGCACTAACTATAGCTATTAATTATTGTAGACATCTTTCGGGGAGTTTACAGTAGAACGCGTTGCGCACCAGTCGGGATGACGGTTTCAACCGTTGTGTTGTTCGTGCCTCGAGTTTAAAGAATAAAGGTGGATGCTTCAGTGCCTTCGGCCATGGCCTCGCTTGTGAACCTGCAATCGATAGGCGCCGGCCAGCGCGCCTCATTGTGGGCGCGCAGCGCCGTAGGGCTGTTCCCTGGCCTGTCCGTACGCAGGTTTAATGGCAGCCCCGAAGTGGGACGCATCAGCAGCCTCGACGTCGGTCCGGGACGCATCTGGTCGATGCTCTCACCGCCGCTCGTTGTGAGCTACGACCCCCCGCCCAGCCACAACAACCGGCATCTGTTTTCGCTAATGGTTCAGCTGACCGGAGCGACAGCCGCGCGACAACATCACCGCTCCTGCCTGATGCGTGCCGGCGATTGCAGTACGCTCGACAACGGCGCGCCGTTTGAAATCGAAGTACCGGAGGCGTCCTCGCACCTCATCATCTTGCAGATGCCCCGGCTATCGGTGCTGGGTCGGCATCCTCTCGTGGAACGCCATACGGCCGAACTCTTTGATCCGCGCGAAGCCGGGACGGCAATGCTGCGCAGCGTGCTCATGAATGTCATCGATAGCGCCGCAGACCTGGAGGACTTCCAGCGCGCCGCCGCACTAGCCTGTATCATCGAGCTGCTCGGTGTGTTGAAGCCGCAAGCCGAGCAGGTCGAGG
>Ga0075522_10003081_pt1 | contig 12194 bp, 11 predicted proteins | sample NGEPerA_FD_74796 | JGI IMG/M metagenome (GOLD analysis project Ga0075522, IMG submission 74796) | Arctic peat soil microbial communities from the Barrow Environmental Observatory site, Barrow, Alaska, USA - NGEE PermafrostL2-A | ecosystem: Environmental > Terrestrial > Soil > Wetlands > Peat ... | reverse complement strand
GCCACGCCCGCCCAGCGACCAAACCGCCGCGCCACCCGCAGCGTGCCGCCCCAGGCGATGATCTGCGGCGCCTCGAAGAATGGCGGCGCCAGATCGAGCACCGCGCCCAGCTCCAGCCGATAGCGCCGCGGTGGCGGCTCCCGCGGTGTCGGTGCAGGGGGTGTGGGCACTGGCGGCGATGTGGGCACCGGCAGCGGTTGTACGTCGATCACCAGCTCGGGTGGCAAGAGCGTGAGTACGATGAAGACCGCCGCGAAGCGGGCGCGCTGCTGGCAGTCGTGGCCGACGTCGCGGAAGATCCGAACCCGCGACACGCCCTCCGCGTCGACCCGAACCCGATAACTGTCGCCCAGATCCGCCACCTGCACGGCGGTCGAACCGGGCAACACGCTCAGATCTCCGCGCGGGATCAAGGCCGTGACGGCCGCCGAGAGTGTGTCGAGGCGCGGACAAACACCGTCGACCGCGACGGGAAGCGCTGCGACCGGCGGTGGCGCGCCCGCGGGCACCTCTGCGGGGGCGGCACGCGCCAGAGTCCCCACCGCCGATATCTCCACGGCCAATACTCCCACGGCTAACGCGGCGCAAAATCCTACCCCAGAGAAACGCCGGATCATGTCGCGGGACGCACCATAACGCCGTTGGCTTCCCCTTACTGGTATAGACTTATGCTTTCCGTGGCTACCAAGCAGGATCACATTGGAGCGAGCGGATGGCTGCGCGGTCCAACCGGGCCGGCCGAGCCAACGGCGCCGGCATTCGACGCCGGTGATTTCAACACCGTTTACGCCAACTGGTTCAACGACGTGGCGCGCTGGATTCGCGCCCTCGGGGCGCCGGCCTCCGACCACGACGATTTGCTCCAAGAAGTCTTCGTGGTCGTCTACCGGCGGCTGCACGACTTCGACGGGAGAAACCTAGCGGGCTGGTTGTACCGAATCACCGCCCACCAGGTGAGAGACTTTCGGCGTCTGCGCTGGATCAAGAACGTCTTCAAACGCAGCATCCCGGTCTCGCACCGGATGGCGTCGCCCAGCCCGACCCCGGTGATGGCGCTCGACACGCGCGAGCGGCAGGCCGCGCTCGACGGGATGCTGGCACAATTGAGCGAGCCGCTGCGCACCACCTTCGTTCTGTTCGAGATCGACGGCTACACCGGCGAAGAAATCGCGGCAGCGCATGGGGTCTCCATCAACACGGTTCGCGCTCGGATTCACCGGGCACGCAAGAAGCTCCTGGGCGCCATCGCCGCCAAGGGCATTTCCTCACGGGAAGGGGTTGGGTAGTGGAACGTCTGCGCGACATGAATCCGGTGCCGGGATCTCCGGAAGCCATCCTGATCGATGCCATCAACGCCAGCACGCCGATCGAGCCGACGGCGTTTCAACAACAACGCGTGCTCGAACGGGTGCTCGACCGGCAGCGCGCGCGTCACGGCGGGGCGGCGCGTTTCCTGCGACCGGTGGTGGCGCTGGCCATCTTGTTGGTGGCGGGCGCGACGGCGGCTGCCACCTTTGGTCACGGCTGGTTGGCGCGGGGGTTGCGTTCGCTGGGCGCCCAAGCGCCGACCGGGGCGCCGGCGCCCGAGACGGTTCCCCGCCGACATCCGAGGGCGGTCGCCGAGCCGATCGCGCCGACGCCGCCGGCCGAAGCCGCGCCCAGCCCGGAGCTGGCGGTCGCGGCCCACGCGTCCCGGCTGACCGCGCGGCCCCATGCGATCCACACCGAAGACCCGTCGCTGGTGGTGGATGCGATTCGGGCGCTGCGCACCGATCGCGACCCGGGACGGGCGGCCACCTTGCTGGCGGCCTACCTGCGGACGTATCCCCACGGCGCGCTTACCGAAGAGGCGCTGGCGCTTTCGATCGAGGCCTCGGCCGCGCAGCACGACCCGCGGGCCGCTACCTTCGCCGATCAGTATTTGCGCGAATACCCGCACGGCCGATTTCGTCGGGCGGCCGGGCAGGCGCTCGAACGCCGGCAGCCGTAGGCGCGATCACCTGTCAGCGGCGGGACAGCCGCCGCCAATCGATCGCGAACACCGCGCCGCGTTTGATCCAGCGCAGCGGACCGCGCGCCGCCGGCGGCGTGCCCAGCGCGTGGTGGTAGAGGTGATCGATGCGGGTGAAGAAGCCGCGGCGCCGCGCCTCGGCGCGAGGTACGGGGTCGGTAATCACGGGCGCGTAGCTTAGATCGCTTTCTGAAAGGTCGCTCGACGAAGGCGGCGCCCGATCGATTCTGAGCCGCATGAGCGATTTTCAGGTCGAACGGGCGCAATACGTCATCACCATCGATCTGACAAAGTTCGATCTCGACACGATCTGAGGGGCTAGTATCGTCGCGGGAGACCATGGCAAAGACGGCGCTCATCACCGGCGCGTCGGCGGGGCTGGGGCTCGAGCTGGCGCAGCTCTTCGCGGCCGACAAGCACGACGTGGTGCTGGTGGCGCGGCGGCGCGACCAGCTCGAGGCGCTGGCCACCCGCCTGGCCGCCGAGCAAGGCGTCGTGGCGCGCGTGATCGTCGCCGATCTGGCCGATCCCAGCGCGCCGCAACGAATCGTCGACGAGCTGCGCCGCCGCAACATCGAGATCGATTTTTTGGTGAACAACGCCGGCTTCGGCACCACCGGCCCCTTCGTCGAACGCGATCTGTTGCGCGAGCTGGCCATGCTGCAGGTCAACGTGGCCGCGCTGGTAACCCTGACCGGCTTGCTGCTGCCGGGGATGATCGCGCGCCGCAGCGGCCGGATCTTGAACCTCGGTTCGACCGCTGGCTTTCAGCCCGGTCCCTTCATGGCGGTCTATTACGCCAGCAAAGCCTTTGTGAACTCCTTCACCGAAGCCCTCTCGGTCGAGCTGCACAGGACCGGCGTCACCGCCACGGTGAGCTGCCCGGGCGCGACGGCCACCGAGTTCGGCCAGGTCTCCGGCAACGATCGCTCGCGCCTGTTCCAGATGCGCGTCATGCCGGCGCCCGAAGTGGCGGCGCACGCCTATCGCGCGATGCTGGCCGGGCGGGCCGTCGCCATCCCCGGGCTGCGCAACAAGCTGCTGGTGCAGATGTTGCGACTCGGATCGCGGGGGATGATCCGCAATATCGCGGCGCGCCTCAATCAGCCCCAGCGCGCGCTCACCGCCCGAACGCCATCTGGAAGCTGAGCTTGGATTCGCCGCCGCCGGCCGGTGGCGCGAACTTCAGATCGCGGAGCGCCTCGATCATGCACATCTCCGGATCGCCGCCGCCCAGCGACGAGGTGACCACCTCGCCCAGCGACACGCGGCCGCGATCATCCACGGTCAAACGAAAGCTGACCTTGCCGTGCAGCGCGGGGTTCTTGGCGTGCTCCTGCTCGTAGCAGCCGCGCAGCTTGGCCTTCCCGGCCGCCAGCGTCTTCTCGGCGTCGGCCTTGGCGAGATTGCCGTCGATCTTGAATCCGCCCGAGGCGCCGCGCGCGCCGTCGGTGCTCGGACGGTGGCGGGCGTGATGCGGCCTCGTCGGCCCGGAGGCTTCGGGCACCGCGTCCCCCACCTCGGCGGCGGCGTCCCTCACGACGACCGGCGCGGCCGGTGGCGCGGGTCGATCCGGAGCAGCATCCCGCTCGGCGGGCGCCGGCGGCCGCGAACAGGCACCCAGCAGGAGGAGCACGGAGGCCACGCCTATGGAGGCCAAATAAAAGTCACGGGGGACGGACATTCGCAATCTCCTCTGGCCGGACAACCGCCATACTATAGCGACGGTTGGCCATGAGTCTCATCCCCTTGCCGCCGGATTGATCGGGACCACGCCGATGGCCGTGTCGCTACATCTCGAGCTGCTCCTGCGCATGCTGGTCGGCACCATCCTGGGCGCCGCCATCGGCTACGAACGCGATCTGCATGGGCGTCCGGCTGGCCTACGCACCCACGCCATTGTGGCACTGGCGGCCGCGACCTTCACGGTCATCTCGACCCGCTTCGTTTATTTCCAGCACTACGCGCCGAGCGATCTGGTCAACGTCGATCCGTCGCGTATCGCCGCCTCGGTGGTGTCCGGCATCGGCTTCCTGGGCGCCGGCGCGATCCTGCGCAACGGCATCACCATCAAAGGTCTGACCACCGCGGCGGGCCTCTGGCTGGTGGCCGCCATCGGCATGGCCGCCGGTGCCGGCATGTACGTCGAGAGCGCGTTCGTGACGATCGTCGGCTTGGCCGCGCTCACGTTGCTTCGGCGCTTCGAGGACCGCGGTGTCCAAATGGTGCGGCGCCGCCTCTCGTTGACGATTGACCCGGCCCGCTCGTCGCTGGCGGCGGTGATCGACCAGCTCACCAAGCTGGGCGCGCAGATCACCCAGGAGGACTACGAGCGGCAGGTCGACGAGGGGCGCACACGCGCCATCTGCGAAGTGCGGCTTCCCGCCGCCCTCGGCGATCAAGAGCTGATCCGCGCGCTCGAGCTCGACGAGGCGATCCGCTACGTCAAGCTCGAACGCATCTGAAGGGCCGCTACTCGATTTCGATGATGCCCGGGCAGCGCCAGTGCGCCGGGTGCCACCGGCCCCGGGGACCGTAGTGCCCCTGGACCCAGTAGCCGCCGCGGCAGTGCTCCTGCCGCACCGGCCCCACGTAACAGGCCGACACGGTAGCCCCCAACATCATCGCCAATCCCAACGCAACCAACAGTCGTCGCACGGTGCTCGTCTCCTTTGGGTGGTTCGTCAGTGCTTCAAGGTAAGGCCGAATCCGGCCGTCACCACATGACTTTGCTCACGGGGTGCCTATCTGACAGCGACGTAGGTCTCCGGGGGTGAGCCAGTCGTAGATCGCGACCGCGGCCCGGGCGTAGAGGCCGTCGCCACGCAGCCGACCGCCCAGCGTGGCGCCCCGGTTGGTGGCGACCAGATGGCACTGGAAATCCAGGTTGACGTCGGGGAGCACCGGGACCGCGACCCGCACCGCTTTGCGCGGGCCGTGCAGCAGGAGATCGAGCGTCAGGTGCGGCGGGAGAATGCGGTACCAACCGCCAGTCGCCCGCGTCTTGGTCGGCTTGGCGGCGTGGGTCGCGCGGCCCCGCGACGAATCGTATGACCCGCCGGCCACCGCGATCTCGCCGGAGAGCTTCAACTCGCCCCGCGCGTCGCCGGTCAACCGCACGTCGGCGTCCAGATCGGGGATCTCGAGCGCCGAGGTCGGTCCGCCCACCACCAGATGCTGCCCGGAAAACGGCACGTCGACCCGGCCAATCCGCAGCGGCGACAGCGAGGCCAGCTCGGCCTGCGCCGGCGCCGACGGACGCCCGACATCGATCGCCCCGACGCCCGCCACGTCGACCACCAGCCCGCTCGTGCGCAACGTCGCGCCGTGGGCCTCGATCACCCCGCGCGCCCGCAGCGCGGGAAAGCCGGCCGGCGGACGCAGCACCAGCTCCTCGAAGCGGGCCTGGCCGTCGATGCGCGGCCCCGAGGCGTCGTCGGTGGCCCCGCCCAGCGTGCCCGTCACCTTGGCGTCCACCACCAGCCGCCCACTGAGGGAGGCGTGCCCCGGTAGCCGAATCGGAAAGCGCGCGGCATCCAGCTCCGCCGACAGCGTGAGCGCCAGCGCCACCGGCCCCGCCAGCTTTGATCGTCCGACGCCGCCTGGGTCCAGCGTGGCACGCCCCGCCACCTTGCCGTGCAGCCCCGGCGTGTCGATCGACAGCCCAGGGCTGCTGAGCGCCGCGCCGTCGAAGTCGAACGCGCCGCCGGCCGGCAACGTGATGGGCGCCGGCCAGCGCGGCGTGCGCAACACGAAATCGCGCGCGATCCGCAAGCGCCCCGAAACCCGCGGACGCCCGACCGCCGGAACGACCGTCAAATCGACGGCCGCCGTTCCGGCCACCCTCTGAAAATAGCGCGACCAGAGCGCCGGCCAGGCCGCCAGATCGATCTGGCCGCTCAGGTGGCCGCGGGCGTCGCCGCCACGGGCGTGGCCGTCCAGCGTGACGCCGTCGAGGCCGGGACCTTTCAACTGAAATGATCCGTCGACCGTCAGCGGCGCGCCGTCGGTGTAGGCAATGGTCGCCGCGCCGCTGGCGGCGATCGGCGCGCCCGCCAGCGGCGGTGGCAACCAGGGTCCGAGCGCCCGATCGGTCAGCGTCAGCTTGCTGTCGACCGCCAGCTTCGGCCGACGACGAACCGTGGCGTGCAGTACGACGCCAGGTTCCAGCGTCAGATCTGCCACGCCCCGCTCGGCGCCCATTCGAAGATTTATCGCCGCGTCGCCGAGCGGACGCCGATCGACTGCCAGCCGGCGCACGTCAATCCGCCCCTCCAAGGTCGGCTGCGCCAGCGCCCCCGACAGGGCGAGATCGGCGCCCAGCGTCCCGGCCAACTTCACGGGCAACCCGGCGTGGTCCAGCCCTGGCAGCTCGGCCAGTGGATAGTCGAGCACGCGCAGCCGGGCGGACACCCGCCCGCCCGCGTCGAGCTGGCCGCCGATCTCGGCCGCGCCGCCTCCGACGCGGCGAAGCCGCAGCGGCGAAATGGTCAACCCGACGTCGGTCACCAGGCGGGCGCCCAGACGCGCCGGCAGAACGAAGCGCTGGCCAAAGACGCCGACCGTGGCCGGCCGCGGGAACAACACCTGGAAGTCGACCTTCTCGAGCGTCCCGCGCAGCGACGCCGAGAGGCGCAGCGGACCGGTGACCCCGCCCCCAGGGATCCAATCCTCGAGCGCCGCCACCGACAGCGTGCCGTGCGCCTCGACCCGCGAGCGTGGGCGGCCCGCGGCGGTCGCCGGCGTACGGGCGCCGGGCTGGGCGATCGATGGTTGCACGGGCGCCGCGCGTTTCTGATCGGGGAACTCCACCAAGGCGTCGGCCCGGGCAGACAGACCGATCCAATCCAGGCGCAACGTCTCCAGCTTCAGGGTGGCGTCCGACAGGCCCACCCGACCGATCGAGGCATAGAGCGTGTCGATGGCGCCCGGCGTCCGCCGCTCGCGGCCGACGCGCAGCTCGTAGTGCCGGGGGCCGGACGGCACGCGACGCCGATCGAGGCGCAGATCGGCGGACGCGATTTCGGCCTGCATCCCGGCCAGCGTGGGGGCCAGCCGGGCGGTAGCGCTCAGCTGCCCGTGCAGGATACCGCCCAGCAGCGGGGCCAGCGCCGGATCGAGCAGCCAACGCGTGTCGACCCCCGCCAGCGCCAGCGTCAGATCCGCCGAACCATGCGCCAAGTGCGCCGCCAGATGGTTTCCGCCGCCGTCGGCGGTGAGCGCGAGCGCCAGCGACGTGAAGGGACCTTTGACGTCGATCGCCAAATCGCCTTCCAGGTGCGTCGCCCAGGCGCCGCGCGGGCGCCAGTCGGCCTCCAGCGCCGCGAGCGCCGCCGCGAAGTTGGTCCACCGCACGTCGGCGTCGAGACCGGGCGGTGCGGGCTTCGCTGGCGCCGGCGGCCGTGCGCCCGGCGCCGGGGGGAAGATGTTCTCGAACCGCGCGTGTCCCGACAGCCGCGCGCGGCCGGTCCGCGCGCCCGTGACGAAAAGCTGCAGATCGGTCGGCACCTCGGGGGCCACCGCGACCCTCTCGATCGCCACCGCGTCGAAGGGCACCCGCGCGGTCCAGGCGTCCCCGCTGCGTCCGATGCGCAGCGTACCGGCCGCCGCCACGACATCGCGGGCGTCGAAGAGGATCGGCGGCCCGTCGCCACCGGCGGAGAGCGTGCCGGCGGCGTTGGCGTGCGAGAGCGAGAGGCCCCAAGTGGGAAAGTCGAGCTCGACGTCGACGTCCTGAAATTCGAGGCCGCGGATGGCGATCTCGCTACCGCCAGCACTGGCGGCCCGATGCGGGCGCCGGGCGTTCGGATCCAGGCAGGCCGCCCGGCCGGCCGGCGGGACCGTGCGAAAAGCGTCCGCTGTCCCGATGGTGCCCGGGCCGAGCGCCAGGCGCCAGCGGCCGCGGGACATCACCGCGTCGGCGACCGCGAGGCGCCAGGGGAACGGGTGGATCTCGAGCGTCGCCTCGAAGCGGGCCGCCGCGAATACCACCCGGCCGTCGGCGCCGGTGATCTGCACGTCCTCGAGAACCAGCGGCATCGGCCGTCCGAAAGCCAGGTCGAGCACCGACGCCCAACCGAAGTGTCCGCCCCCGATCGCGAACGAGCCACACCGCGAGGCCGTGGCCCGCGCCAGCGCCCACCTCGCCACCGGCCCGCGCACGACGAACGGCAGCACGACCGCCAGCGCCAACCCGCCCGCGAGCGCGGCCGCGGCCACCCCCAGCAGCTTTCGCCACGCGCGACGCCCGGGGCTGCCGCCGCCCCCCAGACGACCGATCGCGCTAGCCGCCGCGTCGGCCATGGCTCGCGGTCGCCCGACCCATCCCGCCAGCGTAGCAGCTCCGATGCGGCAGGAGTGGTAGAACCCCCGGCAATCGGTCATGGCACGCATCCTGGTGGTCGAAGACGAAAAGGATCTGCAGGAGGTGCTGGCCTACAACCTGCGCCAGGCCGGCCACACCGCGATCGTCGTGGGCGGCGGTAACGACGCGCTGGCGGCCGTGACCGAGCACCGCCCCGACCTGCTGCTGCTCGATCTCATGCTGCCCGACGTATCGGGGGTCGAGATCTGCCGCCGGCTCAAGGGCGATCCGCTGACCCGCGAGATGCCCATCGTGATGGTCACCGCCAAAGGCGACGAGGTCGATCGGGTGGTGGGGTTCGAGCTGGGCGCCGACGACTACGTGGTCAAACCCTATAGCCTGCGCGAGCTCCTGTTGCGGGTCGACGCGGTCCTGCGGCGCACCACGGCCGGACCGAGCGGCGGCGAGCAGGGCGTGATGGTGTTCGCCAAGCTGCGCATCGATCGCGACGCCCACCGGGTGTGGGTCGACGACGAGGAGGTGACGCTGACGGCGCTGGAGCTGCGCCTGCTGTCGACCCTGCTCGAGCGGCGCGGCCGTGTGCAGTCGCGGCCGGCCCTGCTCGACGACGTGTGGGGCATGAACGGCGAAGTGACGACGCGCACCGTCGACACCCATGTCAAACGGCTGCGCGAGAAGCTGGGCAGCGCCGGCCCCTACATCGAGACCGTGCGCGGCGTCGGGTACCGGTTCACGCCCGCCGCCGATCACGCCGCCGCCATTGGGGGCGCCGGCTCGCACGACGACGGGACATGAACCTGCACCTCCGCGGCAAGCTGTTCGCGGTCTCGCTGGCGCTGGTCGCGGTGTCGCTCTTGACCGGCGAGCTGACGCTGCGCCCGGCCGTGGAGGCGAACCTGCTTGAGCGGATCCGCGGCGATCTCTTCGTGCGGCTGGCGCTGGTCGAGCAGGCCGCCGCCGGGCAGCACAATCTGCGGCGCGCGTCGTGGGATGCGCTGGCCGACCAGCTCGGCCCGCAGGCCCACGGCCGGGTGACCTTCATCGACGCCGACGGGACCGTGATCGGAGACTCCGAGGTGTCGCTGGCCGGGCTCGAGCGGGTCGAGAACCACCGCGACCGACCGGAGGTGGTGGCCGCGCTGGCCGGCGGCGCGCAGTCGTCGACCCGCTACAGCGCCACCATCCACCAGCGCCTCATGTATGCGGCGATCCCGATGACCTTGCCGGATGGCCGCCGCGGTGCCGCGCGACTGGCGGTTCCGCTCGACGAGGTCGACGCCGCCGTCGCGCACCTGCGGCACCTCCTGTGGGCGTCGGTGGGGCTCGCGCTGTTGGTGGCGGTAATCCTCTCCAGCGCGGCGGCCCAGATGCTGTCGCGCGCGCTGCGGGTCCTGACCGAGGCCGCGCGCCGGATGGCCGCCGGCGATCTCGACGTGCGGATGCGGCCGACGGGCACCGACGAGATCGCCGAGCTCGGGCGGGCGCTCGACGCGATGGCGGCCAGCCTCACCACCACGCTGACGGCGCTGCGCACCGAGCGCGATCTGTTGGGCGTGATCCTCGAGTCGATGCAGGAAGGCGTGCTGGTCCTCGACGAGAACAGCCGGATGCTGCTGGTCAATCCGGCCCTGCGCGCGACGCTGTCGCTGGGGGCGGACGCCGAGGGACGCGCGGCGCTGGAGCTGATCCGCAACGCCGATCTGCAAGCGATCCTCGAGCGCGCCCAAACCGGCGCGGGCTCGGTGAGCGGCGAGATCGAGACCACCGGCCCGAAGCCCCGGCGCCTCCTGGTCCACGCGGCGTCGCTGCCCAGCCTGAACCGCAAGCCCCAGGGTCTGCTGGCGGTGTTCGTCGACGTCAGCGAGATCCGTCGGCTCGAGACGCTGCGCAAGGACTTCGTGGCCAACGTGTCGCACGAGCTGCGGACGCCAATCACCGCCGTGCGCTCGGCGGTCGACACCCTCCGCCACACGCTGGCCCGCGACCCCGGCGCCTCGGAGCGTTTTGTAGATATCATCGATCGCAACGCGCAGCGCCTGGGCGCGCTGGTCGAGGATCTGCTGGATCTGTCGCGCATCGAATCCAAGGAATACCGGCCCGAAGCGACGTCGGTCTCGTTGCGCGCCGTTTCCGAACAGGTGCTGACCCTGCTGCGGCCGCGCGTCGATGAAAAAGGGATCGATGTCGCCAACGACATCCCGGCCGATCTGCCGGCCGCCCGCGCCGATCGCAAGGGTCTCGAGCAGGTGTTCACCAACCTGCTCGACAACGCCGTCAAATATTGCGGGACCGGCACCCGTGTGCGGCTGCGGGCCGCTCACGACGACGGCGTGCTGCGGGTCGAGATCGCGGACTCCGGGCCCGGGATCGAGCCCCGCCACCTGCCGCGGCTGTTCGAACGTTTTTACCGGGTCGACAGCGGCCGCTCGCGCGACATGGGGGGCACCGGCCTGGGCCTGTCGATCGTCAAGCACCTGGTCGAGGCGATGGCCGGCAAAATCGGGGTCGAGAGCACCCCGGGACGCGGCGCCACCTTCTGGTTCACACTCCCCACCGCCCCTTGAGGACCCGCCCGGTGGCACTACAACACCCTGCAATCCAAAGGGAAAATTAGAGCTCCCCTTTGTAACGCATTTGTCACACGACCGTAGCGGGCCTGTGTCATGGTGTCGGTTACCTGGGCACATGTCGGCAGCCAAGCGCACTCTCCGCAAGGTGATTCAGGCTTGGCTCGGCGGCCACGGCCCGGCGCCGCTCCTGCTTCGGCATTGCGAGACCTGCGGGGAGAAGTCCTGGCGACCCCTGGAACCGTCGATCCGCCGGGTCGAGATCGACGCCCGCTTGCCGAATGGCTCCCGGGCGGACGTGCTGCTCAGCGATGAGAACGGTGGCCTGCAGCTGATCATTCAATTGGACGGCGGCAGCCGCTTGACCAACCGGGTGGAGGCCCGCGCCGGCCTGCCGCTGGTGGTCCTTCGGGGCGCCACCCTCGCCGACGAGCCCGAGCGCTGGCGATCCCTGCGTGAGTTCGGGTTACCCGCCTGGCGCTGCCGCTGTGCCGGAACCCGCGCGTTGCCGGTCGACGATGACTTCTCGTTGCGCGTGATCGGCTGCCCGATCCACCTCCGCACCGACGGCACGCTGTACTACGCGCGCGTCATCGAGGACTGCGGGCGTTGCGCGTTCTTCGTGGGCATCGGATACGTGGGCGCCGACCGTCGGCGCATCCAGCTTCGTTGTGGTTTCGGCGCGCCGCCCAGCGAGCGGCGCCCGCCGCTGCCAGCGCCGGCCCTCGAGCCCGACCCGCGTCGCCAAATCGTGGCGCGACCGTAACCGCCGCACCTCCGCCGCTCGGGCATCATGTCCCGGTCAGAGGAGGTCAGCGACGAATGTTCGATTTCGACGTGCTCAAGATCAGCGAGGCGAGCGAAGCCGATGACCCCGTGGTCGGCGGAGCCAACCGTGGCGATCGCGACGGGGGATATCGTCACTGCGGCCATCCGGTCGGCATCGACACGCTTCGGCTCGACGTGCGGGTGACCGACATCCCGCGCGGACCGGCGCTCACGCTCTCGCCCGAGGCGGCGGTCACCACCGCCATCGAGGCCATGCGCCGCCGCACGCGCGGCGCGGCGGTCGTCGTGCAGAACCATCGGCCGGTTGGCGTGGTGACCGACCGGGACATCCTGGCCCAGGCCGGCGTAGAGATCGACGACCTGCGCGCCGTCCCGATCGCGGACGTCATGCTGCCCTGCCGGGAGCCCCTTCACGAGGACGACAGCGTGGGAACCGCCCTGCGGCGCATGTGCGCGCAGCGACAGTGGCACCTGCCCATCGTCTGCCAGCGCGGCCTGTTCC
>Ga0075522_10003078_pt1 | contig 12201 bp, 8 predicted proteins | sample NGEPerA_FD_74796 | JGI IMG/M metagenome (GOLD analysis project Ga0075522, IMG submission 74796) | Arctic peat soil microbial communities from the Barrow Environmental Observatory site, Barrow, Alaska, USA - NGEE PermafrostL2-A | ecosystem: Environmental > Terrestrial > Soil > Wetlands > Peat ... | reverse complement strand
GGTGCGGAAGGCGTCGCCGATGGAGTGCGCTGAGGATGTGCATGCAGTCGCGGTGGCCTCATTGGGGCCGCGCGCGGAGAAGCGGATGGAGACGTGTCCGGCGGCGAGATTGATGATGGAGCCGGGGATGAAGAACGGCGAGATCTTGCGCGGGCCGCCGGCCAGCATCGCCAAGTGCTCGCGCTCGATCACATCGAAGCCGCCGATCCCGGAGCCGATATGCACGCCGACGCGGTCGTGATTGGAGTCGTCGATCTTCAGGCCGGAGTGGTCCATCGCCTCTTGCGAGGCGGCGATGGCGAAGTGGATGAAGCGGCCCATCTTGCGGGCTTCTTTTTTTTCGATGAACTTCAGCGGATCGAAGTCCTTCACCTCGGCTGCAAAACGCACCGGGTGCCCGGTGAGATCGAAGGCCTTGATCTCCGCCATGCCGCTTCTGCCGGCCAGCAGCCCTTCCCACAGCTCCGCGGCGTTGTGGCCAACACCGCAGACGAGGCCAAGGCCGGTGACGACGACGCGACGCCGCTGCGCCTGCTGCTCCATCGCTTGCCCTGCCTGCATTTACTTGCCCTTCTGGTTCTTCTCGATGTAATCGATGGCGTCCTTGACGGTCTTGATCTTCTCTGCATCCTCGTCGGGGATCTGAATGTCAAAGGCCTCTTCAAACTGCATAACCAGCTCCACGACGTCGAGCGAGTCGGCCCCGAGGTCCTCCTGAAAGCTTGCGCCGGGTGTCACTTCGGCTTCATCCACCTGAAGCTGCTCAACGATGATCTGCTTTACCTTCTCGTCTACTGCTGCCATGCCGTTTCTCCTGTGTTGCCTTCAGTTTCTGCAAAGCCTTGCGATGCTGACCCCGTGCGCGCGGTCTCCGGGCGGTATTCCGGTTGTATGCGCTGGAGTTTAACTCGCCTAGGAGAGTGTAAAACAAAGCGGGCTCTCGCGCGGGGCAGGCGGTCAGACGTCATCATCCATCGCGGCCAGGGCCAGTCCCAGCGGCGGCAGATCGTCTTCGATTCCTGGAAGCCCCGGCGTCGGGTCCGATACCTCTCGCAAGGTGCGGTTGATGGCGCGCGTGCGGACTCCCAGCTTCTGGATGGTGTTCTGGACCGTGCCCACCTGGCTCTCCATCTTGGCCATCAACACTTCAAATGTCCGGAACTCGGTCTTGGTCGTCTCCAAAATCTTCCATACCTCATCGCCCTTCTCCTGCAGCGCGAGCATATGGAAGCCCATCTGGAAGCTGGTAAGAATGGCCGACAGAGTCGTGGGACCGGCGATCGTGACGTGGCACTTCGACTGGATCTCAGCCTGGAGCGCGTCGCGACGGATGACCTCCGCGTAGAGGCCCTCGGTGGGTAGAAACATCACCGCATACGGCGTGGTCACCGGCGGGTTGACGTACTTCGCGCAGATCTTCTCCGCCTGGATGCGGATGGAGTTTTCGAACGCCTTGCCCTCTCGCGCAATGGCGTCAGGATCGTTGGATTCATAGGCACCTTCCAGCCGTTCCCAGTCTTCCCTGGGGAACTTTGCGTCGATCGGCATCAGACGTTCGCCGGAACTGGTCGGAAAGCGGACTGCGAACTCCACGCGTTCCAGTGAGCCGGGCCTGACGACCGCGTTCTCGACGAACTGCCCCGGAGCCAGCATCTGCCGCAGCAGCATGCCCAGGTGCACCTCGGCGAAGCCGCCGCGCGATTTGACGTTGGTGAAGATGCGCGAAAGGCCGTCAACCTCTTCCGAAAGTTTGGACATCTCGCCCAGCCCGGCGTGCACCTTGTTCAACTGATCGGTCACCTGGCCGAAGGATTCGGTGAGGCGCGTCTGCAGCGTCGCGTGCAGCTTTTCATCGACGGTGGCACGCATCTCTTCGAGCTTGGTGGAATTGTCTGTGTTCAGTTTGTTCAGGCGATCTTCAACCGTGGAGCGCAGCTTTTCCTGGTGCCCCGCATTGCTCTCCATCAGGGTCAGGAGCTTGCCGTTCAGCGACTCTTCCAGAGCGCGACCTTTTGCGGCAGTCTCGTTCTTGAAGTCCGAGAAGCCCTGCGAGAGAGAGCGCATCTGCTGTTCGACATCGCCGCGCAGGGCGGTGGCGAAGCCGGCATTGTCCTCGCGAAAGTTCTTGAGATCATCCTTCAAGCCCTGGCCCAAAGTTGCGATATTGCTGAGGACTTCATTGCGCAGCGCGGTCGCGGCGGACGCATTGTCCTCGCGCGTGCGGCGGGCCTCTTCGGCGATCAGCCGCGTGAGCTGCTCAGGTAGCTGCGCGAAGTGGGGATCGCCCCCCGCAGCCGGAGGCTTGCGCATCAGCAGAACGCCAATGGCGATCAGTTGCAGGACAACAACGGCGATGAGGGCGGCAAGCATTCGACTTTCCTTCGCCTTGAGGATAGCATCGGCCGACGCGAGTCGCCGGTGGATTTTCGGTCAGGAGTGTGAAGAATTCGCCGCCGCCAAAAGCCGATCCGCAATGCCCGCAACCTGCCGCGCAGGCCCAACCTCATGCACGCGCAGGATGTGCGCGCCAGCCAGAAGAGCGGCCATGTTGGCGGCCGAGGTGGCGAGGTCGGGACCGATTTCAGAACCGATTTGGGCCACAGGTAAAGAAGCAGATTCCTCCGCATCCGCCGCAAGCGTCGAACGCTGCGGAATGACAAGGGAGGGGTGGGTTCTTTCTCTTAGGCGAGCCAGAAAGCTCTTGCGCGAGAGGCCCGCCAGCAGCGGAAAGCCCAGGGAGCAGAGTTCGGCAAAGCTCGCGAGCAGAGGCAGGTTCTCGTCCATGATCTTGCCAAAGCCGAAGCCAGGGTCAAGGACGATGGTCTCGCGGGCGATCCCGGCAGCAAGTGCGGCATCGGCGCGAGCACGCAGTCCGCGCAGCACCAGCGGCAGCACCTCATCCGCCGCCAGGCGCGGCTGGGTCCTCCATTCGGACGGACGGCCTCGCGTATGCATCAGGACGTTGCCGCAGCCCAGCGCGGAGCAGGTCGCTGCCATCTCCGGGTCCCACAGATGTCCGCTGACATCGTTCACGATCTCGACGCCCTCCTCCACGGCCATCCGCGCCGTCTCGGCGTGGTAGGTGTCGATCGAAAGAATCGCCCCGGACCGCGCGGCCAGGACCTGCCGAACCACAGGCAGCACCCGTGCCTGCTCCTCCGGCGGCGAAATGGCCGTCGAACCGGGCCGGGTCGACTCGCCGCCAATATCGATCAGGTCGGCGCCCTCATCCAGCATGCGCAGTGCGTGATCCGCCGCTTTATCCTGTGCAAAAAAGCGCCCGCCGTCGGAAAATGAGTCCGGCGTTACGTTGAGGATGCCCATCACCACTGTCCGCACGCCAAGCTCCACACTGCGCGTTCGCAGACGCCAAATGTGCCGGGAACGGGAGTTGGGAGGCATAATAGGACTCCTGCTAAGGCCGGAGAAAGCTGCGGAGGCAGCCATCTTCAGCTACATCATGTACTTACAAGTAAACACTCGGGCAGCGGCCTTTCCAAGAGTACTGGAATGCCATTAATTTTTTTGGTGCCACTTTTACGCAGATTGGTGCATAATTCTTCTAAGACTTTGCCACCACCCATAGAACAAGGCCGAAGCTGGCCAGCCTAGAGCGCCGTCAGAGCGTTCGAGGCTCGGAGGCACCACTTGAATCTTGCATTTCTTCCAGATCTGTCTGCTCTGGCGATCCTCATCCTGATTCTGGCGCTCGTGCGCCGGCGCCACTCCGATGCCCGCGCCGACGCATGGCTGCTGGGGCTGTCGTTTACGCTCGTCGAGTCGACCGCGCACACCTTTTATAAAGCCGGCAAGATTCCCGATGCATTCCTGCACTTGCTGGTGCTGAACTGCTATCTGGTGGCCGGCCTGATCTTCAACTGGGCCGCAAGCGACCAGCGCGAGGCCGACCGGTCACGACTGCTCTATTTGACCCTGAACGGTCTGACCCTGATGGGGCTGACGACGCTCTACGGCCTGAACGTGCGGATCGCGAAGCTCTACATTCCTTCCATCGCCGTCGGCATGGTCGTGGGGGTGGTCAGCTCGCTGGCGCTGCGCAAGAAGTGGCGCTATGCGCTGTTCCAGTTGGCTGCGTGGACCGTCATCGCTGTGCTGATAGCGCGCGGGCAGTTACGCCCCGCAGTGTACTGGAGCCTGGCTTGCCTCTATGCCGTAGCCGCGGTCAACTTTTACCGGCGGCTGGAGGGTCGCAGTGCCGGCCGCGTTGCGGTTGTGCTGGGCTTCTCCATCTGGTCGCTGTGCTTCTTCGCGCATCCCTGGATCGTAGAGAAGGTCGCTTACGCCGACATCGCATCGCACATCTGGAACTTGCAGAAGTCGCTGATCTCCCTCGGCATGATCCTCGTGATGCTGGAGGAACAGGTCTCCAACAACGAGTGGCTCGCGCTGCACGATGAGCTGACCGGTCTGCCCAACCGCCGCCTGTTCGCGGCGCGGCTTACCAACGCCATCCAGTACACGGAGAGCCGCAACACCAGCCTGGCGCTGGTGGTGCTCGACCTTAACGACTTCAAGAAGATCAACGACACGCTGGGCCATCCCGTAGGCGACCAGGTGCTCCGCGAGGTGGCCGCGGTGCTGCGCAAGAACATCCGCGCGACCGACACGGTTGCGCGGCTGGGCGGCGACGAGTTCATCATCGCCGCGACGGACATGCCGAACGCCGGCGCCGTGGAGCGCTTTACCGACGCGCTGCGCACGGCCATCGAGCGGCCTGTGCTGGTAAACGATATGCCGCTATCGGTGGGCGCGAGCTTTGGCTTCGCCATGTATCCCGGCGACGCGAAGGACGCAACCAAACTGCTGCGCCTGGCCGATCAACGCATGTACGCCCTCAAGCGGCGGCCCGTATACGCCGCGCAGATCGAAGCGCCGAAGATGGTCGCGCAGGCGTAGAAACTCCCACGAATGTCCTGAGCGAAGGCCGCGCAGCGGCCGCAGTCGAAGGATCGGCTTTTGTCCGTTTACGCCCAGAAACCTTAAGCGAAGATTACTGTCTTGTTCGCGTACGAGAGGATGCGGTGGTCCAGGTGCCACTGCACCGCGCGCGAGAGGACCATGCGCTCCAGATCGCGGCCCTTCTGCACCAGCGAGGGAAGCTGGTCGTTCTGTGAGATGCGTGTCACGTCCTGCTCGATGATGGGACCTTCGTCCAGCACCTCAGTAACGTAGTGGCTGGTGGCGCCGATCAGCTTGACGCCGCGCGCGAAGGCCGCATGATACGGCCGCGCTCCAGTGAAGGCGGGCAGGAACGAGTGGTGCACGTTGATGATGCGGCGCGGGTAGGCGTCGACGAACTTTGGCGAAACGATCTGCATGTAACGGGCAAGGATGACGAGGTCGATCTTGTGTTTCGCCAGTAGCGCTAGTTGCGCGGCTTCTATTTCGGATTTCGTCTCGCGCGTGACCGGCATGTGGTGGAACGGCACGCCGTGGAACTTCGCCAGCGCCTCGGCGTCGGTGTGGTTCGAGACGATGAGGGCCAGATTGCAGCGGAACTCGCCTGTCTGGTGGCGTTGCAGCAGGTCAGCGAGGCAGTGCAGGTAGTGCGAGACGAAGAGCGCCACGTTCTGCACCTCGTTCGCGAACTCGATGCGCCAGTTCATGCGGAACTCGGCGGCGACCGGCGCGAAGGCGGCGCTGAATGTAGCTTCGCTGAAGTTGGCGGCGTCAGTGGAGAACTCGACGCGCATGAAGAAGAGGCCTAGCTCGGCGTCCTGGTGCTGGTCAGCGTTGAGGATGTTGACGTCATACCGCTGCACAAGGAAGTTGACGATGGCCGCGACAAGGCCCTTGCGGTCCGGGCAGTCGATGAGCAGGATAGCGGTTTGGGAAGTGAGCATGGCGATCGCAACCAAGATTACCGGAATCGAACGGTGATCTCCGTGCTGGCTCCTTTCTTGGGGGACCCCCCTGGGTATCGATTGGTGCATGATCTTCCAAACAAACCACTTACCGACGATGGAATCTGCATGATCTTGAAAATAAAGGGAAACGCTTTGCAAGATCATCAAAACATTGGAGTTATATTTTTTGGCAGCTTTGGGGAGACACAAGCCTGAGGCTGGCGGATTCTGTCTCGACCTAAGGTTAATTATATGCGGGGTGTCAAGGTGATGTGCTGCGGTTGTTCCTGACCGTACCGATTACGATGCGACCGTCGTGCATGGGGCATCCGCTTCAGTGGACACGATGAGATGTGGATCGCCCGCCGGTCTTGCTCGGGACCGGTCGCAATCCATCCACTGCCAACTGGTCGAGCAGCCAGAAGACGGCTTCCTTATGCGCGGCCCACGCCCCGCTCAGATAGTCCACGCACAGGGCCGCCTCCTCTTCGCTGCCCGGCAAATACATCTCCGGCGGGTGCTTTGGCAGCGGTTTCCGCGCGGTCAGATAAAGTTCCACATACCGGTTTGTCCGGCGCGCCTCTTTAAGCGCGGCACTTGTCTCGTCACTGTTTCCCACCAGGAACCGCTCCAGCACGCTTGCCCAGGCAAAGTTGGCCGACGCATCGTCCTTGTATTTCTCCAGCAACTCGCGGGCTCCTTTCAGATCGCCGGTTTCCAGGTAAAGGCCCAGTAAGGGATCGCGCACGCCCTGGTTGTCGTTCGGATTCAGCTCCAGCATTCGCTGGTAAACCCGGGTGGCGTCCAGACTGATGCCTTCTCCGCGCAGCAGGCCTGCCAGTTGCTCCATGGCACGCATATATGGGCGCGTTTCCAAGAGCAGCCAGAAATGCCCCTTGTTCTCGCGGATGAACTTTTCGCCCAGCGACCTTTCGCCGGCGGCGACAGCCTCTTGCAGGCACTCAATCATCTCTCGCTGCGTCTGCGCGTCCAGATCGGCCAGCGCCACCAACGCGTCTACGCAATCCGAGTCCAGGCGGAGAGCGCGTTTGGCCAGCTTGCGCACTTGCGCCGCGCTGGTGGCTTCCATTGCCTCGAACGCCCATTGCTGCGCTTCATCCCGCGCGTTCGCTTCCGTGTCGCTCAGCCCCTCCCGCGCCGATGGGCCAGCCAGCGAAGCCATTAGCGCATCCAGATCGCCCTTTGTAGCCATACCGCCGGAGATCAGCATCTCTTCAAGCTGACCCATCGCGTCTTCCATCCCGGCAGGCGGATCGGACGCCTTCTTTTTCGCAGTGGATTTCTTCGACGGCTTCTTCGGCATTGCTTACCTCATTTTGCGTCGGGCCGCGCAGAAGCTCTTTCCGTTCCGGCGCGCCGCTCCATTCAAGGATCGCATACGCCCGGCGAGAGGGCGGGCTCGTCGAACCTGGGCGTCGGTGGAGAACTCGACGCGCATGAAGAAGAGGCCCAGCTCTGCATCCTGGTGCTGGTCGGCGTTCAGGATGTTGACGTCGTAGCGCTGCACCAGGAAGTTGACAATGGCGGCGACGAGGCCCTTGCGGTCCGGGCAGTCGATGAGCAGGATGGCGGTCTGAGAGGGACTTACCGGCTTCGACTCTTATACGGCGAACAGCCGCTATTTTCAGCTTGTTAGGCCTGTTCGTTTGAGGATTTGCTTCGTGAGAGCTGCAAACTCCTGATAGCACGTCTCAACGTATTGGGCATGGCTACCAATTGCGCCATCTGCCGGACGCAATTCAAACATTGGCTTCCTTGCGTCTTGGGCTAAAGGCATAAGACTTCGATAGTTTCGCAAACTGGCAATGCAATTTGGATCCGAGTAATTTGGGCCAGTCCAGACTGGGACTTCGTCTCCGAGCACAGACTTGCGATATTCGGACGGAATACGATCGAGCCATTTTTTATAAGCTTTTACTGGCCTATCGAGGCGCACAGCATGCTGCAATACTACATATCCAATGGGGTCCATCCCTGCTGGTGGAAGAGAGAAACTTACATTGGCCCCCTCTAAATCAAGAATTCGCGTCCAACTCGCCTTCCATTTTCTTATGGTAGGGCCCAAATTGCGCAATCCCTGCAACGAATACAAGTCTGCAGCAAGTGGGATGAGCAGGTGATCAGCAGCCAGCAGCGAGGCGCGATTTATGGCGCCCAGGTTGGGGCCGACATCCATTAGTACAATTTCTGCCGATACGGAACATCCCACATCGCGGATAATGCGATGAAACGCGCTGGTTGCTCGCAAAGCCGCCGGGTCACCCGAGAAACCGTTGGACCAGCTTTCGGAAAGCTTGTCCTCGAATCTTGAAAGGCCAAGGTCCCCGCCAATCAAGAAAAGGTTATCTCTCGGTTCCAATGGAGTGATAGAGGCAATATCCCCAATGCCCTCCAAGATGGGGTCGACCGCGCTCAGAATGGTGCGATCCTTGCCGCCTGATGCCCACAGCTTTTCGAGGGCCGTTTCGTCGAGGAAAGCCGAGGTCAGGTTTGCTTGCGGATCAAGATCGACCGCTAACGTCTTAATCCCCATCTCTGCCAACATGCAAGCGACATGGTAGGTAAGTGTTGTCTTACCTACGCCACCCTTATTATTGAAGAGCGCTATGCTAATCAAGGTTTCACCCGAACGACGACAGATATGAACGTTGGTTCGAAGACGAAGTCGGGAGGCGGATTCCCGTTTTGTTCTAAAGCAACCCGCGCCCTGCTGATGCCCACCCCAAATCGCTCTACGTAGCCAAGTCCCTTCATCGCCTCAGCGAGAATTGGATTTCGATAATCGCTCATCCTGTCGAAATTGCTCGATGTCACCTGTCCGTATAGTCCCCCGGGGTTTTGTATCTCGACCCGATCCTCAAACCAGTTAATACGAGTGGGGGACGAGGTGCCTTCATATGCTCGATGCATTATTGCGTTAAGCACAAGTTCACGTATCGCAGCAGACGGGTAATCGGGCAGATCTTCATGATGTAGCGCAGAATCTTGCTTTCGCCCAATTCGGATCTGTAGTGCGAGAATCTCTTCGAGTTGACGAAGCTGAGTCATCAAATTGCCGGTGAGCGTTTTATGATCGACGACGGGATCTGCAAGGCCGGTTCCTTCAAATCGTACGAACTGGACATACGCTCCAGGGAAAAACTCTATAGGATCGCGTCCTATCAAAAGTATTCCTGCGTTTGTCGGATGTTGGGAACCCAGATCGAAGAGCCTAAGGGAAGCTAATTGAGACCTGATCTCTCTGTGATTCTCGGCAATGATATCTCTGCTAATCACAGACGGAAGATATTCGCTACGAAATGTTTCCAAAAGCAGGTCGTCGAGTGTCCCCCCATAGCAAGGTCTGCGGTCGAAAGTCTTGTTCTGGGATGTACTCTTCTCTGTTAGCCGCCGTTCTTCTTCCGCAGTCGCAATAGCGCGCCGAGGACCTACGCGAATCCAGACCTGTCCATCCAACCGAACCGGGGGACTGTCCGACGGGTTGACGCGAATAACCGCAACGGAATCCTCACCTATCTTGACTTTGTGCACATCCATATGCGGAATCGGAAGAATCTTTCCCTGGCCCCGCATGTCAGCCAGCGTCAGGAGCAATTGGTCACTAACGTCGAGGCCGACGGGCTTTCCTGCGTCGGTTGCTCCGATTACGACATAGCCGGGTTCTCGATGACCTGGCAAGTCGTTCGCATAGGCACAAATCGCTTGCATGACTTTAGCCTTGTCTGTCAACGATTCTTTCCGCTCCACGCGGTCTGACTCGGTATCATCTAGCAACGTCGCGATGTAATGAGGGTCAATCATCTAGTCTGAAACACATCATATCGGAGCCACCTTACTTAATGTCCCGCCAGTTGGGGCCGAGGCCGAGTTCGGCGACGATGGGCACGGAGAACTCGGCGACGTTCTCCATCTCATGAAGGACAAGCGAGCGCAACTCGGCTTCTTCTTCCGGTATTACGTCGAAGAGCAGTTCGTCATGCACCTGGAGGGTCATGCGCGAGCGGAGTTTTCGTTGAATGATCTCCGCGTCGATGCGCAGCATGGCCAGCTTGATGAGGTCGGCGGCGGTGCCCTGCAGCGGCGTGTTGATGGCGGTGCGTTCGGCGAAGCCGCGCATGTTGGGGTTGCGCGACTGGATGTCCGGGATGGGCCGGACGCGGCCGAAATAGGTGCGAACTGCCTGGTCGCGACGCACGGTTTCTAATGTCTCATCGATGAAGCGGCGGACGCCCGAGTACCTTTCGAAGTAGCGGTCGATATAGATGCGCGCTTCCTTTTGCTCAATGCCGAGCTGTGCGGCGAGGCCGAATGGCGAGATGCCGTAGACGATGCCGAAGTTGACGGCCTTGGCGCGGCTGCGGGTCTCCTTATCGAGCTGGGCGACGGGAATGCCAAAAACTTCCGAGGCAGTGAGGGTGTGGATGTCCTGGCCGGTTCGATAGGCGTTGAGCAGCAGCGGGTCCTGCGAGAAGTGGGCCATGAGGCGCAGCTCGATCTGCGAGTAGTCGGCGGAGAGCAGCAGGTTGCCGGGCGCGGGGATGAACGCGGCGCGAATCTCGCGGCCGAGCGCGGTGCGGATGGGGATGTTCTGCAGGTTGGGGTTGGTTGACGAGAGCCGGCCCGTCGCGGTGCCCACCTGGTTGAAGGTAGTGTGCACGCGGCCCTCGGAGTCGACGAGCGCGGGCAGCGAATCCAGATACGTAGACCGCAGCTTGGCGAGCTGGCGATAGTCGAGCACCAGGCGCGGGACGGGATGGTGCTCGGCGAGTTCGTCGAGCACGTCCTGCGCGGTGGAGATGACCTTGCCCTTGCCATACTTCAGCGGCTTGGGGAGTTGCATTTTGTTGAAGAGCACATCGCCAAGCTGCTTGGGCGAATTGATGTTGAAGCTGTGGGAGTCGGCGCCCATCGCGGCGCCGACCAGAGAATAGATGCGGTCGGCGAGCGAGTCCATCTCGACCGTGAGCCGCGAGGACATGGCAGAGAGCTGCGCAGGATCGATGCGGACGCCGGCCTGTTCCATGCGCAGCAGCACCGGGACCAGCGGAAGGTCCATCGATTCGTAAATGTGACGAAGAGGCGGTGGGAGCGAAGAAGGAGCAGATTCCTCCGCATTCTCGCTGGGAGCGCGAACGCTGCGGAATGACAAATAAGAGGGAATGGCTGAGGCAGAAGCTGCGGCTGTTGCGTCGCCCTCTGCCATCTGTTCGGCGAAGACGCCGGCGAGGCGGACGATGGCGGCGGCGGCCTCCGCGAGGCGGTTGGGGTCGTTGGGATTAGGCTTGGTGGGCTGATGCACCAGCGCGCGATTCGTCGAGCGCGCGGCGATGTCCGGCAGCGTGTGCGAGGCGTGGGTGGGATTGATGAGGTAGCTCTGGAGCATCACATCCGTCACCGCACCGCGGAGATCGACGTTGTGCGGCGCAAGTGCGCGCAGGACAGCTTTGAGGTCATGGACGAGCTTAGGCAGCGAGGCATCTTCAAGTGCCGCGCGCAGGCCGGGCGCATCGAGTGAGGCTTCGAGCGCGAGGTTGCCGTCGACGCAGAGACCGAGGCGGCAGCCGATCTCAGAAGAGGGAACAGGGATCAGGGAAGAGGGAACAGGGGTGACTGCTGGTGCCGCGAACAGATCCATCGTTGCGGCGGGCGGAGGCTCGGGTTCGGCAGAGTCAGCATCAGGCTCGGCGGCGATCTCTTCGGAGAGGGCCTGTGCGTCTTCGAAGAGCGCGATGGCGAGGCCCCTCATCCCCTGGTCCCTGTTCCCTGATCCCTGTTCCGTCGCTGGCGCCAGCAATGCGGCGATCTCTGCATCCGCCGGCTTCAGGTTGTAGGTCAGCGGGGTGGTGTCGGCGGCGGGGGCGAGCTCTTTCAGCAGCGTGGTGAACTCGAGTTCGGCGAAGAGGTCGCGGCAGGCGGCTGCGTCGGGCGGCTGCGTGCGCATCTCGTCGAGTGAAAATTCAATTGGCACTGCGGTGTGAATGGTGACGAGTTCCTTGGAGAGGAGAATGTTGTCGCGGTTATTTTGCAACGATTCGCGATACGTCTTGCGCTTGATCGCATCGGGCGTCTCCACTGCGGCGTCGAGCGCGGCCTCCACTGATCCGAACTGCTGGATCAGCTCGACCGATCCCTTGTCGCCGATGCCGGGCGCGCCGGGGATGTTGTCGACGGAGTCGCCGCGCAGCGCCATCACGTCGATCACGCGCTGGGGCGCGACGCCCAGCGCCGCTTCGACGCCCGCGGGATCGAGCACGAGGTTGTCCTTGGTCGGGTTCAGGATCGAGACGTCAGCGTTGACCAGCTGCATCATGTC
>Ga0075522_10003077_pt1 | contig 12202 bp, 12 predicted proteins | sample NGEPerA_FD_74796 | JGI IMG/M metagenome (GOLD analysis project Ga0075522, IMG submission 74796) | Arctic peat soil microbial communities from the Barrow Environmental Observatory site, Barrow, Alaska, USA - NGEE PermafrostL2-A | ecosystem: Environmental > Terrestrial > Soil > Wetlands > Peat ... | reverse complement strand
GATCGCCGGCGCCGTGGCTTTCCTGGTGTCCGACGCTGCTTCGTATATAAACGGTGAGGTGCTGGTTATTGACGGGGGCGGCGGGGAGCCGTAGCTCTTACTCGGCGTCCAGACGATGCTTCCGACTCATAGGGGCGCCTCGTCTGCTGGGGAGCATTGCGGTGGCGGGGGCGAGCCTTAGGCATTTCGGCGTCGCCGTTTCCTCGCTCCCGGCCTTCCGAACCTGGCGCCCGGCTGTGGATGAAGTCCTCCAGCTCCTTCTCGTACTGGTAGCCATGGTGGTCCGGCTCGTAGCGCAGCACGCGGCGTTGCGAGACGAACTCCTCGTAGGCGGCACGCGTGTCGCGGGCCGCGCGGAAGCCCAGCAGGCGAGCGGCCTTGGAGGTTGAGAGGACGCGCCCCCAACGCAGCAGGTCGAGCAGCTGAGGCGAGAGAAATGCGACCCCGGTTTTTCTGAGGGCGAGAGCCGCGAGCTCGATCCCAAAAGGCGGCAGAAGTGGTGCGTGCAGCTTGCCCGCTTTGTCGAGCAGCGTCGACAGCTGCTCGCCCCCGGGCGCGGCGATGTTGTAAGCACCTGCGGGCCCGCGCTTCGCGGCCAGCCGTAAGGCTTCGACGCAGTCATCGTTGTGCGTGAGCTGAAGGGTCGGGTCGTAGCCCGCGATCGTGGGCACGACCTCCAGGTCAAGGTACCTGGCCAGCGGCTGCGGCTCGTCAGCGTTGAGGCTGTTGCCAAACCGCAGCACCAGGATATCGATGCCGGGATTGCGGACCGCGAAGTCGTTCACGTAGGACTCGACCTCGACGATGTCGCGCACGAACTGGTGCCGCGAGTTGCTGTCCAGGCGGTGGTCTTCGCGGACGCCGGCGGGCAGGTCGATGCTTGATCCGTAGACGTGGCCGGAGGACTTGAGAACGAACCGGGTCACCGGGCTCCCGGCCCCGGCACAGCCTGCCAGCAGGTTGAGCGTGCCGATCACGTTCATCTCGTGCGCGCGACGAGCATCCATGTCGAATGAATCGACCCGCGTCAGCGTGTGCACCACCGTGTCGATCCCAACCGAGCGCACCAGCTTGCCGATGAGCGAGTTGCGAATGTCGAGCTTCAGATAATCGGCGCGACCCAGGTCGTAGTGCGGCTCGCGAGCGTCGATGCCGATGACCTCGGCGACGTCGGGATCCTCGACGAGGCGCTGCACGACCAGCGCCCCCCACCACCGAGCCACCCCGGTAACGAGGATCCGCCGCTTCTTCGATGCCATCTGTCTCAGTCTAGGTAACTGGCGTTGCGGGTTCCGTCTCAAACGGCCTAGGTTCTCTTAATCACATCTCGCTCCATCTGGGCGACAGCGCGTGCCACCGTCTCGAACAATGGGGATTTGGCCTGGCGGACCGCCCACTCCAGCTGGCGCAGGAGCGAGTACAGGGCCTTCATCGACTTGATGGCATCCCCGATGTCGACGTTGGGCGGCAGAGGGATCTGGTCAAGAGGCTCGCCCGCCGACCACCGGTAGGCGAAGTCGATGTAGTCGTGCGAAGGCTGGCGAAGGTTGGGTTCGTCGAGATCGTTCTCCATGTCCGCGAAGCGGAAGTAGAGCGAGCGCACGAGCCTTGCCGTCTGTGCGATGGCGGGCGTGGGATATCGGCGCGGCGCTCGCGGCTGGCGATCCCGGCCGCGCTCGCGGTCCTCTACTGCGAGCATGACCAGCACCGCGCACAGCTCTTCGGGGGCAAGGCCTTCCAGCCAGCCGAGCCAGATGGCCTCCGCGACCAGGATCGTGTTCTCGCCGTAGATCCTGGAGGCGAAGAGTCCCTTTTCGGTCGGCCTGTCGTGCGCGAGGAAACCCGTCTCCGTGAGGATCCGGCAGAGCCTTCGAAGCTTGCGCGCGTATTCGTCCATCTGGCCGGTGATCTCGCGCTCCCCGCCGTCCAGCTCCCTCTGCAGGGTGCGGATCTCGCCATATCTCTGGAGGTGCTCGCCAAACCGCGGCGATCGAACCAGCTTCAGCTTGTGCTGCCGCTCGAGCAGCCCTTTCGCCTCGATTTCCAGCCTCTGCACAAGGCGCCCGGCCGACCCCATGGCGCGAGTGTGCTTTCCGCGCTTCGCTCGCCGCTCGGAGCCCGCCTCGCGCCGCAGGCGCTTCAGCTCGATCCGAATCGCCCTCCGGCGATCCTCGAGCTTGAAGTACTGCGCGACGTCGTCGATCGAAACCTCGCGGTCGTCCCACATTTGGCGGATGTCCTGCAGCCGGGCCCGCACGTTGACGAGGCGCTCCCGGGTGCGTTCCTCGGCCAACCGCTTTTGAAACTGGCCGAACGATCGCTCCATTAGGCCCTCTGCCTGCTCGGGTGTGTAAATGCGGAGCAGGTTCAGCGCCATGTTGTAGCTGGGCAAGAACTTCGACTCGACGACGAGCGTCGGGCCCATGGCGACCTCGTAGATCGTGCCCACCTCGACGTCGGATTCTTTGAGGATCACACCATGGCCGATGACGTCGATCCCGCGCCTCCCGGCGCGCCCCATCAGCTGGGTGAGCTCGCCAGTGGTGAGGTTCGAGAAGTTGGCGCCGTCGAACTTCGTGAAGGACGAGACAACCACTCCGCGCGCGGGCATGTTGATACCGAGCGACAGCGTCTCAGTCGCGAAGACGACCTTGATGAGGCCGCGCTGGAACAGCTCCTCGACCATCTCCTTGTGGTACGGAAGAAGGCCTGCATGGTGCTCGGCAAGGCCGCGCCGCAGGAGGCGCGCATCCACCATCCGGCGAAACAGAGACTCCTCGTCGTGGTCTGTCAGCCCCTCCAGCCGCTCCGCCGCGACCCGGTCGATCGCCTCCTTCTCCGCCGCAGTCGTGAGGTCGATCTCGTGGTACGAGCATCGCTGCAGCGCTTCGCGACAGCCGCGGCGCGAGAAGATGAAATAGATGGCGGGAAGCATGTCCCCGCGCTTCAACTCTTCGATGACATGCAGCAGGTCGTTCGAAGGCAGCCTGCTGTAGCCGCCGACTCGATACGAGGCTTCCTCTTCCTCGGCGGCTTTGCTCCAGGTGCGCTGATCGATCGCGCCATCCCCTTTGAAGAGGGGCAGAAATCGATTATTCATCGCGAGCCACAGCCTCAGCTCCACCGGCCTCACGTCGTGGAAGACGGTTTCCATCCCGCCGCGGTTCTCCGCCATCCATTCGGCCATCTCGCGGTAGTTGCCGATGGTCGCCGAGAGCCCGACCAGCTTGATTGTGGACGGCGCCTGGATGACGATCTCCTCCCAGACCGAGCCCCTCGGGAAATCGTCGATGTAGTGGACCTCGTCCAGGACGACATAACGAACCATGTCCAGCCGCTGCAGGTCCTCGTAGATGAGGTTGCGCAGGATCTCCGTGGTCATGACGACCACAGGCGCATCGGCATTGATCGAGTTCTCACCCGTCACCAAACCGACAGTTGCCTCGCCGTACTCGCGAACGAAGTCGTGGTACTTCTGGTTGCTCAGCGCCTTCAATGGTGTCGTGTAGATCACCTTGGAGCCGTCCCTCAACGCTCGGAAGATGGCGTACTCCGCGACGACCGTCTTGCCGCTCGAGGTCGGGGCGCTGACCAGCACGCCGCCCGGCCCTCCGTCCAGCTTCTGGATCGCCTCTCGCTGGAATTCATCGAGCTCGAAGGGCAGCGTCGCCTCGAACTCGTCGACGAGTGAATCGGCAGTCTTCAAACGCGTATCAGCTCTGTGGACACATCGGTGATGCGGGCGCCGTCGCTGTGCGCCTCCACGTACGAGAGCACGGTGGCCAGCACTTCGTCGGCGTGCCGCCCGCTGCTGCTGACAGTGGCGACCGCCAGCTCGGCCAGCTGCCATTGATCGAGCTCTCCAACCTCGGCCGCCGCAACATGGTGTTCCTGCCGAACCCGTTTGAGCAGGCCGCTGATCACCTGTCGCTTCGACTTCAGCGAACCGCTCTCGGGCAGGTGAAGGACGACCCTGAGCAGGCCGACGGTCAAGGGTGAGGACATGCATGGGCTAGATTACGTGGCATGGACACGCAAGCATCCGAGCTGCGCGAGCTCGGGCGTGAGCTGGTCAAAGCTTCATATCTCAAGGGCGATTTCATCCTTCGCTCAGGCAAGCGCTCCAACCGGTACTTCGACAAGTTCCTGTTCGAGACCGAACCCGCCCTGCTGCACCGATTGGGCAAGCAGCTGGCGGAGCTGGTGCCCAAAGCGACGCAAAGGCTGGCCGCCCCGGAGCTTGGCGCCGTGCTCCTTGGTGGCGCGGTGTCGATGGAGACCGGTATCCCCCTGGTCCTGGTTCGCAAGGAGCCAAAGGGCTACGGGACGTCAAAACAGATCGAAGGGCGTTTCGAGCGTGGCGACCGCGTCACCGTGATCGAGGACGTTGTCACCACCGGCGGGGACTCGTTGCGCTCGGCCCAGGTGCTGCGGGACGCCGGCGTGGAGGTGATCCACCTCGTGGTGGTGCTCGACCGCGGCGAAGGGGGAGAGGACAACATCCGCGCCGCCGGGATCGCCTACTCGCCATTGTTCCGAATTGCAGACCTCGAGCTTGACTGACGCTCTGGTGATCGCGGGAGGCACGGTCCACACTCCCGACGGTCCGCGCAAAGTCGACGTTCACGTGTTGGACGGGGTCATCACCGCCCTGGAGGATGGGGAGTCAAAACACATTGAAGGCGCGCGGGTCGTTGACGCGCGCGGGATGTACGTGTTGCCAGGCGCTATCGACGTTCACGTGCACAGCCGCGATCCAGGCTTCCCCGAGAAGGAGGACTTCGGAACACTGACGTCGGCGGCGGCCGCCGGCGGCGTCACGACTGTCATTGACATGCCCAACACCGTGCCTGGCGTGGATGCGGGCGGAGTGCTCGAGTCCAAAGCTGCGCTGGCTCACAGCAAGGCCAGGGTCGACTTCGGGCTCTGGGGCCTCATTCGCTCCACCACGACCGCCGAGCAGCTGGAGGGCCTGGCGCGCTCAGGCGCGATCGGCTTCAAGGCCTACCTCGGCTACGCCTTCAGCCTGAGGAGGAAGCAGATCCTGTACACGCCGGACGCGGACGACCCGGACCTCGAGGCGCCACCGGACTACGGAACGCTGCTCAAGCTGGCGCCTGTGGTCGCAACTCTTGGGCTCCCCCTGGTCATCCACGCGGAGGACCCTGGCATCCTGGGCGCTTTCCGCAGGCCCCTGGACACGTACGCCGACATGCTGGCTTCGCGGCCGCCCGAGGCCGAGGCAGTCGCCATCTCGGCGGCATCGGCGATCGCCGATTCATTCGGTGCCCGCCTTCATATCGCCCACCTCTCGAGCGCTCTCGGCCTGGTGGCCGGGGAGGCTGCGATCAGGGATGGGTCCCGGTTGACTCTCGAGACCTGCCCCCAGTACCTGTGGCTGTGCGACACGGATTTCACCAGGCTGGGGACTGCAATGAAGATGTTTCCACCGGTGCGCACCGCGCTCGATCGCGACGCGCTGGTCGATGGCGTGGCGCGAGGCGTGATCGGGATCGTCGCCACCGACCATGCTCCACACACGGATGCGGAGAAGGCCAGGTCTCTCGATGAGGCGGCCGCCGGCAGCCCGGGGGTCCAGACCCTCTACCTCAGCTGCCTCGAGCTGGCCAAGAGATTGGGAGATGTGTGGCAGGCTCCGAGGTGGGTCTGCGAAGGGCCGGCCGCCCTGGCGGGCCTGCAGGAGAGCAAGGGAAAGATCTCACCCGGCTTCGACGCCGACCTCGTCATCGTCGATCCGCAGGGCCACACAGTGGTCCGGCCCGCGCTGATGCGATCGCGACAGAAGCACGGTGCCCTCGACGGCCTGGAATCGAGCTTTTCCATCGGCGAGGTCTACGTGCGCGGTCACCTGGTTGCTCGCGACGGACGGAAGGTGGGCGTGGCGAGGGGTCGTATGGTTAGTCCAACGTGATACCTCTGCGCCTCCGCGTTCTCGTTCTGGTGATCCTCGCCCTGTGGGTTGGGTCTGCGTGCAGCGCATCGAATTCGACGGCCGTTGGATCTCCGACGCCGTCGTCGCCATCGTCGTCACCTTCGCCGTCACCCCTGGCATCGGCGAACGGCACTCTCGGGGCAGAGGTTCCCATGCCGAGTGGCTTTCCGAGTGACTTCCCCATCTATGCGGGCTCCAGGCTCACCGCGGCCGCCATCAACTCAGGCGGGAATGGCTGGACCATGGAGTGGCAGACACTCGACAAGGTGAGCAAGATCCAGGCCTTCTACATCGGCGCGTTGGATGGTAGCGACTGGATGCTCCTGACCTATTCGGGGACTGTCGAGACCACGTTCTCTGCGAGCTTCCGCCGCAAGAGCAACGCGAAGGCGACGGGCAGCATGCAGGTTGCAATCAGCGGCGGCGTGACCAAGATCTCGCTGACGCTCACCACCGCTTCCTAGGTCGGCGCGATTTGGAGATCTGCTGACGCTGCGTTGAAAGCGCCTGCTCGCATCGCAGTGGTCGCGGGAGTCATGGTCGCGCTCCTGGTTGTATCGGGATGCAGCGCGTTCCCGTCGAAGTCAAGCGCATCTCCGTCGCCATCAGCCAAGCCGACTCGGTCGCCGGTCACTTCACCCAGCCGGCTCGGCGCCGTGGTCCCGATGCCTGCCGCGTTCCCCAAAGACTTTCCGATCTACCCTGGCGCCCGCCTGACGCAGGCCGCCAACTTCGGGGCCAACGGGGCAACCGTCTGGGGGATGGAGTGGCAGACACTCGTCGGCACGAGCAAGGTCCAGACCTTTTTCGTGCGCGCGCTCGACGCGGGCGATTGGGTCCTTCTCACCTACTCGGGGACAAGGAACACCGCATTCGCGGCCACCTTCAAGCGCAGAAGCAATGCCAACGTCACCGGCACCCTCGGGGTCGCGGTCAGCGCGAAGATCACGAAGATCTCGCTCGTCCTGACGGTCAGTTAGGGGCGGATCCGCCGGCCGACGTCAGGCCCTGGTCCCGGCTCCCCTGAATATCGGGTTCTGGGCCAACTCACGTTCCAGGCTGGTGGCCGGCCCGTGGCCAGGGTAGAGCGCGGTCGTCGGCGGCAGGCGCAGGAGCTTGGTGCCGATGCTCATCATCTGCCGGCGCAGGTCGGTCTCCGGCGTCTGCTTTCCGATGCCTCCGGCGAGGATGGTGTCGCCGACGAAGGCGTGGTTGGCGACGAGGAAGCAAACGCTGCCGGGCGTATGTCCAGGTGTGTGGACGACCGACAGCTTGAACTCCCCGAACTCGAGCTCGTCGCCGTCGAGCAGGTACCTGTCGGCCGAACGCAGGAATTGCTTGGCATCGGCGGAATGAAGCGCGGTCTGGCCGCCGGTCAGCTCTTTGAGGTCATCTTTGCCGGCGACGTGGCCCGGGTGGCAATGGGTGGCGACTATGAAGCGGACGGTCAGGCCCTTCACCTGTTCGACGAGCTTCTCGACCGGCAGGCCGGGGTCGATGACTATCGCCTCCTTGGTCGATGCACACGTGATCACGTAGGCATTGACCTCGCGGTCGAGCTTGACCTTGACGATCCCTAACTTCATACGCCACGAAATCTACCGGACTTGGAGCAATGGGCCACTATTGATTCGATGCACAACGCCCCAGTCGTCGTGTTTGGGGGCGCCCTGCTGCTGGTGTGTCTGTTCTGGACCTATGGGTACATTCGCCGGAGAGCCCGAAAGCATTAGCGCTGGTGCCGCAGGGTTGGCCGGGGTCTGGGTCTTCTCTCATCGGCGCTCTACTGAGCGCCGGCTTCTCCCTGGACCTTGATGCGGAGGGCGTCAAGCGAGTCGAACTTGTCGAGGGCGGGCTTGGCGCGAGCCCGGTCCGGGTACTTGGCGGTCTGGATGGCCTCAAGCACCAGCTCGATCTCGTCCGGCGTGAGCTGGAGTGTCCGGAGAACGACCTCCTTAACCTTCGCGGGCCGATCCACAGCTTCCCTGATCACCTCGTCCGTGTCGGTGACGACCTGCGGCCGGGTGGGCCGGAACAGCTCCTCCGAGCCGGCAAGTGAGACACGCTTGAAAGTGGTCATTACCGGTGATTCTCCATCACTTTGGCGGCGAGCGCACGGTATGCCCTGGCGCCATCGGAATCCTTCGCGTACTCAAGGATTGACTGCCCGGCCAGAGGGGTCTCAGCAAAACGGATCGAGTCGGTGACTCCGAAGTCGTAAACCTTGTCTCCGTACTTCTCTCTTACCGCCGCCAGCACCTCCTGTGAATGAAGTGCGCGCTTCTTGTAGAGAGTTGGCAGGATGCCGGTGAGCTCAAGTCTCGGGTTCAGCCTCCGCTTGACCCGCTCCATCGTTATGAGCAGCTCCTGCATGCCCTTGAGCGCGAGGAACTCCGCCTGCAGCGGGACCAAAACCTCATCGGCTGCAACCAGAGCGTTGATGACGATGAGGTCCAGCGATGGGGGGCAGTCGATGATGATGAAGTCGTATCGCTTCTGAGCCGCTTCCAGCTTGTCGCGAAGGATGCTCTCGCGGCCGATCTCGTTGATCAGCTGGTTGTCGGCGCCCGCCAGCTCGACGTTCGCGGGGATGTAGTGGACGCCCATCTGGGGGGCTTCCTGGACGACATCCATCACCGTTGTCTCGGGGTTGACCAGCAGGTCGTAGATCGTCTTCTCGAGCTCGCCCGTCGGCTTCATGTACAGCGTCAGGTGGCCCTGCGCGTCGAGATCGATGAGCAAGACGCGCTGACCCAACTCCGCCAGTGCGGCGCCGAGGTTCACGGCGGTGGTGGTCTTGCCCACACCCCCCTTTTGCATCGCCACCGCGATCGTTCGGGCCAAGAGTGCCCCGAGTCTAACCGAAGGCGGCCAGGAAGGGCTTTCGCGGGCCTTGCTTCTACAATTGGCCGCGGTGTACGGGAACCTCCCGATCGTAACTTTGCTCGGTGGCGCCCCGTTCGGGCTGATGCCGTGATCATCGATATCGTCGTCGTGCTCGTTTTGGTCTTGGCGGCGTTCGTCGGGTATCAAAAAGGCGTGATCCAACCCCTGATGGCGGAGATCTTCTTCTTCGGCACGCTGCTGGCGATCTTCCGCTTCCACGACCAGTACACGTCCGAGATGCAAAAGATCGCTCACCTGAGCCCTGTGCTCAGCATCTTCGCCGCGATCATCCTGGCCATCGTCATGGGTTTCATCGGCGGCGCGATCGGCGGCGCGTTTCATCGCATCGAGTCGATTCGCGGCATCGATGGGCTGCTCGGGGTGGTCGTCCACATTGCGGTCACGCTCGTTGTCGTGTACCTGGCCGTCTCTGCGCTGGTCGTGCTCGACAACGCTTTCGAGCCAACGTTGAACAAGGCCACGATGACTCTGGCGCAGGTGAACCAGCTCGAGTCATGGATCGAATCCAACCCGATCACCGCGGCAATGGTTTCCAAGTCGGACCTGGCAACGCTGAAGAACGCCGCCGGGGGTGCTTCGGGCGCAAATCTCAATTCGGTTCAGGGCATCCATCAGCTGCAGCAGATCTACACCGGCTTCCTACAGCCTCAGCTTCATAGCTCGAGGAGCGTGCCGGTCATCCTCAGCATCGGCAGCCACCTGCCTTTCATCGGCCACGTCGGCCCAAGCGACCTCAAGCCGCTGCCAACACCGGCCCCGTCGCCGAGCCCAAGTCCGACCCCTAAGCACTCACCGACCCCGAAAGTGACCCCGAAGCACTCACCGACCCCCAAGAAGTCACCCTGAAGAGGTAGTTATGCTTGACCTGTCGCTGACGCCGGACCAGGAGCAGCTGGTGGACACCGTTCGTGACTTCTGCGCGCGTGAGTTTGCGCCCACGATTGGCGCCAACGACCGCGCCGGGCATCACGATCCCGAGATCTTCGCCAAGCTCGCCTCCATTGGGCTGCCCGGGGTGTGCTTCCCGCAGCGCTACGGGGGCTACGGTCTCGACTACCTCTCGCTCGGCCTCGTGTGCGAGGAGCTCGAATACGTGGATACCGTCTTCCGAACCGTCCTGTCGGTCCACGTCGGCCTCGTCGGCATGGGCCTGTACACCTGGGCTACCGAAGACCAGAAGCAGCGGTGGCTGGTGCCGATGGCAAGGGGGGAGAAGCTCGCCTGTTACGGCCTCACCGAGCCCAACGCCGGCTCCGACGTCGCATCGATGCAGGCGACCGCGGTTCGCAAAGGCGACACCTACGTGCTCAACGGGCAGAAGATATGGGTCTCAGACGCGGACACGGCTGATTTTTTCCTCGTGTTCGCGAAGACCGACCCCAAAGGGGGACACCGTGGAGTCTCCGCTTTCATGCTCGATCGCGCCGCGTACGGCGACGCGCTGCGTACAGTGCCGATCGAGGATCGTCTGGGCATACGCGCCGGCGACGTCGGATCGATCTTCCTGACCGACGTCGAGGTTCCGGAGGCGGATCGTATCGGAGACGAGGGCGACGGCTTCAAGATCGCCATGAGCTGCCTCGACAACGGCCGCTTCACGGTCGCCGCCGGCGCCACGGGCACGGTGCGCGCATCCCTCGATGCCTCGGTGAAGTATGCCCGCGAACGGAAGACCTTCGGCCAGGAGATCGGCCGCTACCAGCTGATCCAGCAGATGATCGCCCGGATGTCTCGTGACTACGAGATCTGCAGGCTCCTCTACTTCAAGGTCGCGTGGATGAAGAACACGGGGGTGAGGCACACTCGCAACGTATCGATAGCCAAGCAATACGCCACCGACGCCGCCTTCAACGCCGCCCATGACGCGATCGAGGTACACGGGGCCTACGGCGTATCGGCCGAGTACCCGGTGGAGCGCTTCTTGCGCAACGCTCGATCGCCGATCATCTACGAGGGCACGCGCGAGATCCACACGATCCTTCAGGGCGAGTACGCGCTTGGCTACCGCGAGGACCGTCCGGTCAAGAAGTCACTCCCTCCCTACCAAGCGGATTGATTCACCTCGCGGCCGTCGCTGGACCGGTGACGGCAGTCGTCAAACCGGCCCGGCGCAACCTGAACCACCTCGACTTCGTCGTCCTCTCTGTCTACTGGGTTTCGATCGGCTACCTGTGGACCAGCCTTGGCGGCCTGATCCTGCCTGATCTCGTGATCCAGCTCGTGGGCAGAAGCCACGAGGGTTTTGCTCTCGGCACGCTCGAGGGGTTCGGAGCCATCGTGGCGGTGATCTGGCAGCCGGTGGCAGGGGCGTTCTCCGACCGCACACGGACCCGGTTCGGCCGGCGCCGTCCCTACATCGTCATCGGCACGATCGGCGACGTCCTCTTCCTGTTGGGACTCGCCCTATCCGGCACCTTCGGGATGGTCCTCATCTTCTACTTCCTGCTTCAGACCGCATCGAACACGGCCCAGGGGCCATACCAGGGCCTGATGCCTGATGTCGTGCCGGAGGCGCAGCGTGGCACCGCTTCGGGTTATTTCGGTGTCGCGAACGCGGTGGGACTGCTCGCCGGCACGGTCGGCGCGGGCTTCATCCTGCGACATGGCGGCCGCACGGAGGCCATCCTCAGCATCTGTGCGCTCCTGGTGCTCACGATGCTGCCGACCGTCCTCTTGATCCCGGATCGTTCGGAGCCGACCACGAGCCAGTTCAAGAACATGAGAGAGGCGATCTCCACCACCTTTTCGCGGCCGCTGCGCTATCCCAGCTTCATGTGGCTCATGGCGTCGCGACTTCTCATCCTGCTGGGGTTGGTCGGCGTCCAGAGTTTCGTGTTCTTCTACTTCAACAATGTGTTCTTCCACAACGACCGCAACAACACCATCACGGCAAGCTACACGCTGCTCGGCCTGGTGGTTCTTGCGGCGTTCCTCGTTTCGTGGCCGGGCGCGCGCGCCTCGGACCGCTACGGGCGGCGACCCTTCATCCTGATCGGCGGGCTGCTCGGTGCGGCCGGCGTTCTGATGCTCGTGTTCAGCCACTTCCAGGTGGTACCCACACAGGTGTTGGCACCGCTTGCTCGCATGTTGAGGGTGCCGCCGCTTGCGGCGCAGGCCACACTGGTCGGAGTCGTGATCGGTATCGGCTACGGCCTGTTCTTCTCGGTCGACTGGGCGTTCATCCAGGACGTGATTCCTTCTGAGGAGGCAGGGCTGTTCATGGGCTTCAGCAATATCGCCACCGCCGGGTCCGGGATCATCGCGCGGTTCATCGGCGGGTTCCTTCTCGATCCCTTCAACCGCGGGCCACAACTGCTCGGCCTGCCCGGAGGCTTTCCGGTC
>Ga0075522_10003076_pt1 | contig 12202 bp, 13 predicted proteins | sample NGEPerA_FD_74796 | JGI IMG/M metagenome (GOLD analysis project Ga0075522, IMG submission 74796) | Arctic peat soil microbial communities from the Barrow Environmental Observatory site, Barrow, Alaska, USA - NGEE PermafrostL2-A | ecosystem: Environmental > Terrestrial > Soil > Wetlands > Peat ... | reverse complement strand
TGCATTGCCACGGCCGCGCACCAGGGCTGGTCGTCCAACCTGCTTTCCACACCGTCGGATATGTTTCCCTCCGGGTCAGTGGGTACGGTTGTTGGTATCGGCGCTGCAGTCGGCTCCATCGGAAGCTCACTCGCCATTACAATGGTCGGAATCCTATGGACAAAGCACTCCCTGATGATCTTCTTTGTGGCGGGCTTCGCCTATCTTCTGTCCATGCTGGCATTTCAGCGCAAAGCTCTGGCTTTCGTTCCGGACGATTTAACCACCACGCCGGCATGAGGAGTTGTTGCGCCAAGCTCCTAATGGTGTCTGCAACAGCTATTCAGAGATGCTGGCCGGGCGTGATCCGGTTACGTTGGCGTGTTGCAGATTTGCCTAGAAATGGGCGGCCGCGAGCTGGCCTGACCGCTCGGAGTGCTGCTGATCCAATTGCTCGAATTCCGCGCGACGGAAAAGCACCTTGTGCAACACCAGTGCCGCGGCACCGCGCAGCCGCGCCGCATCGCCGTCCATCGCAGCCACAACCCGTGGCGTCTGCGGCGTGAGAGACTTCGCAATCAGCTGGCTCTCCAATAGCGGGCGGATGCGAGGCCACAGCGCCGTGCAGTCCCCAACGATGATTACGACCTCTGGGGCCAGTCCGGCGACCAGAATGGTTAGACCGCGCGCCAGGTACGTCATCATCTTGTCGATCGAGCGCAGAGCCCGCAGGTCCCCGCCGATTGCCAGTTCCAGCAACTCCTTGAATGAGCCAATCATGGTCTCAGGCACGAGTTCCCGGTAATATCGCAGGCCGGCGCGATTTGAAGCGAAGGTCTCCCAACAGCCTGTGTTGCCGCAGCCGCAGAGCGGTCCTGAAATTTCAAGCGGCATATGGCCGAACTCGCCTGCCATGTTGTCTCTGCCCCGCGCCAGGCGCCCATCCACCAGCAAGCCGGTGCCGATTCCGTCCGAGACACCAACGACAATCATGTTCGACGCTTCGCCGAAGTCTCCAAACCAGCGTTCGGCAAACAGGCAGGCGTTGGCGGCGTTCTCAAGTTCGATTGGGGTCTCGAGGACTCTTTGCAATTCGCCGTAGAGATCGATTTGGGCCCAGGGCACATTTGGCGAAAAAAGTACCTGGTGCGTCTTCTGGTCGACGCGCCCTGAAACACTTACGCCCACGCCTGTGAACGAGCGCTCGCTGAAGGTATCTCGAAGCGAACGCGCCGCCTTTGCGATCTTCATGACCGCCTGCTTCACTTCGGCTTTTGAAGTCATTTGAGCCGACAGAGGGACGGTCTCCCGGGTCAGGAACTTCCCGTTGATGTCGATCACCGCGAGGGTTGCGTTGCCTGGCCGGAGGTCAATTGCCAGCGTCACATGTTTGTCGTTGAGCGTAACGAACGTCGGACGCCGCCCACGTGGAAGCCGTCCCAGCGTGCCCGGCAGCACCCATCCCTCGTCGATCAGCAGGCCGATAATTACGGAGACAGTGCTCGGCTGCAAACCGGTCAACCGCGCCAGATCCGCGCGACTTACCGGCTGGTGCCGATGAATGGCATGCAGAACAATGTCGCGATTGATTTCGCGCGCCGTTTCGCTTGATGCGACACCGCGGCGCTGTCGATTCGTCTTCTCGGCCAAGTGCGTTCCTGCGGATCTTTCCGGTTCGGCACCAATTATAGGTCGGGCCACCTGCTCTGGCAGACAGGGCAAAGCACTGGAGATTGAAAAATGTGACGAAGCAAGAGATGTCGGCCGTGTTCGCAAGCGCGGATCTTAAAGCTGCTTCGGTGCGGAGCGATACAATTCCAGCGAATCGGATGTGGCGAACTTCTTTGCGGCAGAACTTGCCTTCGCCCACCAACCATGAGGACGAAGATATGAGCATGAACCGCCGCCAGGCAATCCAGTTAATCGCTGCAGCAGTCCCAGCCGCAGCCGCCGCACCTGCCGCCTTCAGCTTTGCGGGGCAAGCCGTTGCCCCTGGGACTTCCGTCTTCGGTGCAAGAAAATTCACCTTCGACGGCGTCTATTCCGAACTGCGCATTTCAATGAAAGAGCTCGGCCTGGATTCTCCCGCGGACCTGTCGGCCTATTCCCATCTGGTGATGGAGATGCGCGTCAGTTCACCTCAGCGCATGGGACTGTGGGCCTATGCGACCCATGGTCCGCGATCCATGGGTCTCATCGCCTTCGGACAAAACGCGTGGCTGCGGGCCTCTGTTCCATTGCATTTCTTTGTGGGCCAGGATTCGAGTGGCTACGACCTCGCTTCAGCCGGAAACCGGCGCACACACTCCTGCTGGTTTTCAGTGTGGGGTCCGTTTGGCAATCTTCAATCGGTCGAGGCAATTGCCATCTCGATGGAGTATGCGCTCAACAAGCCGTCGATTGAACTGCGCAACGTTCATCTTTCGAAGAGCGACGAAGGCTCGGAGTTCCTGGATCCCGGTCCGCAGCTCGATTCCTTTGGCCAGTGGGCGCTCGCGGACTGGCCGCGCAAGGGCCGCAGCCAGGAGCAACTCACTCGCGAACTGGCCGCGGAGGGCAATGCCTTTTCCACTTCGGGAAACGGCCGCTACGGGGGCTACAAAAACACTCAGGCCAGGGTCACTGGATTCTTCCGCGTCGAGCAAATTGACGACCGCTGGTGGTTTGTCGATCCGGAGGGCCATCTGTTCCTGTCTACTGGAATCAACGGAACGCCCGGCGGAGGCGCAGGCTTCGGCAGCGAACCCGGTTCCGAGCGAACCAATCGCCGCCTCGATTCATGGGGCTTTACTACCGGCGGACAGCAGCGACCGGCAACCGTGATGCTTCGATGGCCACAGGGCGTCGGCTTTCTCGGGCTTCCGGACGTGTATTCGCCCCAGTTCGCAGCAGATATTGACGCTGCGGCCAATTCTCAGTGTGCTTCACGCAAAGACGATCCCTTGCTGCTCGGTTATTTCATTGGCAACGAACCGCCATGGAACGGGCGCGAGACCGAGCTGTGCGGCTTGATCCTCGCCGGGCCGGAAACTGCGACAAAATCTGCGCTGAAGGATTCTCTCGCCCGCGGCGACACGCCCGTGCGACGTCGCGAGTTTGTCCTTGCCAGCTTTCGGAAGTATCTTGAGATCGTTTGCGGTGCGGTGCGCAAATACGATCCCCACCATCTCATTCTCGGAATTCGTTTCGGGGGCCGCATGGCCGACGAGGCAATGATCGCCGCCCAGATTTTCGACGTCTGCAGCATCAACGTTTATGAGTACGAACCGACCAGGCAGCTCCTTCGCGCCGCCCGTCTCTCCGGCCGCCCCATTCTTATCGGCGAGTTCCATATTGGCGTACCAGCAGACGGACTTGCAGCCGGGTTGGTACAGGCCAAAGATCAGTTCGAGCGGGGAATCGCCTACCGCTATTATGTCGAGCAGGCCGCGTCGCTCCCCTGGTTTGTTGGCGCCTACTGGTTCCAGTGGCGCGACGAACCCGTGCTCGGCCGCATGGACGGCGAAAACTACAACATTGGCTTTGTCGATGTCACGGACCGACCCTACGCGGAGCTGATTGAAGCGGCCAAAGCAACCCACCAGCGCCTGCAGGATGTGCACTCCGGCAAGCTGCTTCCGTTTGCCCGCCACCCCATGGCTTCCGACGCCGGAGCGCCCTCATCGCCTTGGGCGGTGTAATGAACTTGAGACGTCGCGCCTTACCGCCGCACCTTATCCGTGACAGTCAGGTTGGATTCGCGATACCCTCATAGATACGTCGCAAAGCAGTTCAAGGAGTTTCTTAACCCCACCATGCCTATCCAAACGACCGCGAAAATCTGGCACAACGGCAACCTCATTCCCTGGGAACAGGCCACCCTCCACGTGATGAGCCATGTAATTCACTACGGCTCCAGCGTGTTTGAGGGGATTCGCTGCTACCGCCAGCCGCAGGGCTCGGCCGTCTTCAGGCTTCCTGAACACATGCAGCGTATGCTGGACTCGGCCAAAATCTACCGCATGGACCTGCCCTTCACGCTCGAGGAACTCTGCGCCGGCGTGGTGGAATTGATTGAGGCCAATGGAGTAATGCCGTGCTACATCCGACCGATCGCGCTGCGCGGCTACGGCGAAATTGGGGTCAGTCCGAAGGGTTCGCCCATCGAGGTCTACATGGCCAACTTTCCGTGGGGCAAGTACATTGCCGGCCACGATGGCGCCGATGTGTGCATCTCGAGTTGGAATCGCCTCGCGCCGAACACCATGCCAGCCATGGCCAAGGCCGGCGCCAACTATATGAATTCGCAGCTGATCCACATGGAAGCCGAAGTCAACGGCTATGCCGAGGGCATCGGGCTGGATGTGAATGGGCTGGTCAGCGAGGGTTCGGGCGAGAACATCTTCGTGGTCCGCAACGGCGTTCTGTACACGCCACCGCTGGCCAACGCGGGACTCTCGGGCATCACGCGCGACAGTGTGCTGACCATCGCCCGCCACCTTGGCCTGCCGGTTACCGAACAGGCCATGCCTCGCGAGCTGCTTTACATCGCCGACGAGGTCTTCTTTACCGGCACGGCTGCCGAGGTTTCGCCGATCCGTTCCATCGACCGCATCCTGATCGGCGACGGCAAGCCGGGCGAGATCACCAGGAAGATTGCGGATGAGTTCTTCGGCATTGCCAACGGACTGAAGCCGGATCGCTTTGGCTGGCTGACGCCGGTGAAAGTGATCGCCACTGAACCGGTTACTGCGTAAGGGATTTCAAAGCTGTATCCTACGGGCGGCCCGAACAAGGCCGCCCGTAGCATTTTCGGGAGAAGAGAATCCCGCACTGAGCAGAGAACGTGAAGCACGCGAAAGAAACTGGGAAAGGATCTGGATCGAATGGAAAGAGACTCTCACAACGTTGGAGTTGGCCCTTCCGGCCATTCCAATCTGGCAATTGCGCGGTTTGTGGATCACGACTCCAAGCCGGATACCAACCCCGATTCCAAATTCTGGGCCGATGCCTCGCGTGTGGTTGCCGCAAATGACAATCTGGGCAATCCGGTTCCCGGCCATGAAACCAAAATCCTCATCCGCTGGACGCTCAAGAACCTGTACCTCCTCTTCATTTGTCCTTATCAAGAGCTCAACCTGAAGCCCGATCCTAATCTCAAAGCCGAAACATACGAGCTATGGAACTGGGATGTGGCTGAAGTCTTTGTTGGCTCGGATTTCAAGAACATTCGCAGATACAAGGAGTTCGAGGTCTCTCCTCAGGGCGAGTGGGTCGACCTGGATGTGAACCTCGACAATCCTCCCCATGAAGTTGGCTGGGTATGGGAATCGGGCTGCGAGGTTGCGGCAAGGATCGATGAGTCTCAGAAAATCTGGTATGGTTTCATGCGCATTCCCTGGCGGTCCATTGACAGCCGGCCCATTGTTGCCGGCAACGAATTGCGGATCAACTTCTATCGCGGCCAGGGGGCTGCGCCGAATCTCAAACTGATCGCCTGGCAGCCAACCCACAAGGCAACTTTTCACGCTCCGGAATCGTTTGGCGTCCTGAAATTAGCTGCTCGCGAGGTGTAGTTTTTCAGGCATCATGCGGTCCGACGCCAGATGCGAGCTTCATCGCAAGAAACTCCAACAAGGCAACGGCATTGTTGCATTCAGAGTCGTGGGAGCTGTAAATCAGCGTGACTGTGCCGTGACGCGCGGCTTTGAGAAGCGGCAACCAGGCAGCTGGTTTGTCTTCAAGCTCGGTGAAGTAGCGCGTCCGGAATTCGTTCCATCGCGCCCGTTCGTGCCCAAACCACTTCCGCAGCTCAGTACTGGGCGCTACATCTTTGAGCCAGGCTTCAATCGGGAGCAAAGATTTCTTGATCCCTCTGGGCCAGAGGCGCTCGACAAGGAACCGCCCGCCGTCGGAGGCGTTGGGCACTTCAGAGACGCGCTTGAGCCGGATCATTCAGCTCCCTCACGTTCAGAATACACGCTCCAAAAAAACATGCGACAGCTTTATCGGGGGCACTTTCATATCGAAGAGGATGTTTTGTGTTCCCGGGCGGCAAATGCGCTGGAGTTCGATGCCGTCATCGCGGCGGGCTCGGAGTTCAAGCACCGACGGGAACGAGCAAGAAGGCAACGAGTTGAGCGCAGAGCCATTCATTTTCCGGTTTCCGACCTTGGGAAATGTTGGAATCCACTGCGTTCTCATTCAGTTTGACGCGGGATCCTGCCGTGTTATCAAATTGCAGGCGAATTGAAAAATCACCACTCCCGTTTGCGGGATTTTCCGGGCAAGACCGGCCGGGCGCGGAGATCGATGTGTCCGGTCCTGGGTGGCGCACTGTTGTCAAAAGGCACCGCATTCTACATTCGATCAACCAACAAATGTTATAGGAGCTGCAAATGAACGTCTTCATGAAGATCGTCGCTCTGGGCCTCTTGTTGCCAGCCGGAGCGTCAACGCTTTCGGCTCAGCAGGATTACTTCAGCAACTGGCCTGCCGGGAGTTCTCCAAAAGAAGTTGGCAAGCGCGTTGCCGAACACTTCATCCCCACCCCGCACCAGGGCAACGGCACTATTTTTTATGGCGAAGTTGCCACATGGTACGGCGGATTAACCTTCGCTCAATTGACCCACGACAACGATTTGCGCGACCGGCTGATCAAGAAGTTCGAGCCGCTGATGCCAGGCGGCGCCGAGGAGGCCAGGATTCCCAAGCGCCATCACGTGGACGACTCCATTTTTGGCACGGTGCCCTTGGAGATCGCGATTCAAACCAAGGACCCAAAGCATCTGGCCTACGGAACATGGTGGGCCGACCGGCAATGGGAGAATCCGCAGCCGGATGGGCTCTCGGCAGAAACCCGTTTCTGGATCGACGATATGTATATGCTGACGATCCTGCAGTTGGAGGCTTACCGGGCCACAGGAGACAAAAAGTATCTCGACCGGGACGCAAATGAAATGGCCGCTTATCTCGATAAGCTGCAACAGCCGAACGGCCTCTTCTATCACGCTCCGGATGTGCCCTTCTTCTGGGGGCGCGGGGATGGCTGGGTGGCCGCTGGCATGGCGGAGACGCTGCGCGATCTGCCGGCAGACTATCCGCAGCGTGCCCGCATTCTGAAGGGCTACAAGCTGATGATGGCCGCGCTGTTGCAGTACCAGGGCAAGGACGGGATGTGGCGGCAACTCATCGACCATGACGAAGCCTGGCCGGAGACTTCAAGCTCTGCGATGTTCACCTTTGCCATGATTACGGGAGTCAAGAACGGTTGGCTTGATGCTGGCATGTATGGACCCGCTGCCCGGAAGGGATGGCTCGCGGTAATCGGCTACATCGACCAGAACGACAACACGACCAGCGTGTGCGAGGGCACCAACAAGCTGAACAGCCTGGACTACTACCTGGCGCGCGGGCGTAAAACCGGGGACTTTCACGGTCAGGCCCCGATTCTATGGGCCGCTTCAGCGCTGTTGCGTTAGAGAAGTGCGACGCCGAGCGGTCAGTGCGCCGACTTTGTTATGGCTGGTGCCCCATCCTTGCATCGTTGTTAGTTTCAAGGATGGGTTTGCATGAGATTTAAACAGTCTTTCGAGAATCCAGGTAAAGCCGCTCCAAAGCATCGCACGCTGTTCGTACGCCATCTTCCAGGGCAAGCTGCTTTGCCACTCTCTGCGCCTGCAGCGCAAACTGCGGCTCGGCCAGTATTGCTTTCATTTTGCGCGCCACCCGCAGTGGCGTGTAGCTTCCCTTTTCAATCGACAACGCGACCTTCAGCCGTCGCATGCGGCGCGCATTGTCGGGCTGGTCGTGTGAGTACGGCATGATGAGCATGGGCTTGCCCGCGCGCAGGCACTGCGCGGTTGTACCCACTCCGCCCTGGTGCACCACGAGCGACGCGCGCGAAAACAAGGCTGAGTAGGGCGCATACTCCGCCACGCAGATCGAGTCGGGAAGCGGCTGCTTAGGCCGGTTGCGCGGGTCCGACCCGATGAGCAGCACAGCACGCACGCCAAGCTGTATGGCCGCCTGCGCCGAGTGCTCGTAGAAGTCTCCTGCCGCGAGTACGGCAGCCGACCCCAGCGTGAAGACCACAGGGGCTTCGCCAGCACCCAGAAATTTCTCCAGCTCAGTTGGCAGCGCCGCGTTTCCCGCGTCCGCGTCGTAGAAGCAGAAGCCGGTGATAAGGGTATGCGAGGGCCAATCCTTCTGTTCAACGCCCAGTACGCGCGAGAACAGAGCCAATACCAGGTTCGGCGAGTGCTTGGCGTCAAAGAGGGGATTCGCGCCCCTCGGCAGTCCCAATTCCTGGCGCAAATCGTAAATTGGCTGCGGCCACTTGCGGCTCACAAATCGCGCGACCCGCCTGATCACCCGGCCAAAACCCGGGACCAACTTATCCACCCGCGCGAGCCTCGGGAATGGGGGAAGCACAGGTGGGTCAAATGCAGAGAAGAACGAAAGAGGGGCCAGCAGATAGCTTGCCCAGGGAATCCCCGTGACCTCGGCGACCAGCGGCCCAGCATAGTTAAGCTCTCCGAGTATCAACAAGTCGGCACGTTCAGGCTTGGTAGCGGCAGCAAGAAGATCGTCGTAGGTTTGTCGCAGCACCGGAAACAGGAATTGGCGCAGTCCCGTCTCCGTGCCCTTGTTTATGTCGTAAATCATTTCTATCAGGAGGCTGTCGGTTGGGTCGATATTCGGCCGGACAGAGCAGAACTCGAGTCCGAGCGGCCTGATTCTCGACTCATATACCGCCGGCAGCGCCAACACCGGGACATGTCCACGCCGCCTCAACTCCAGCGCAATCGCAACCAACGGATTAACGTCGCCAAGAGTACCGATATTCGAAAGAACGATGCGCAAGTAGAATCCCCAGGAGCATTGAAAATGCCGCAGCGATAAGGGTAATGCAAGGGGCTGGTCTCTGCCGCACACTCCCCGATTTCTGCGTTCTTCGAATCGGCTGAGGGGAGATGGGCTTTTTATTGCTCTTTATTGATTTCATCGCACTCCACTCGTGCGATCATGAAAGCGCGATGAAGATTCTGCTGGGCATTGTGGTGCTGCTGGTGGTTCTCGCATCGGTGTTCGCTGACTATAAATGGCGCCAATGGATGGCCGCCCGCCGCCGCGAACGCCAATAGCCGCGCCTTTCCCGCATCTCTGCCGTTACAATGGGGATAGGGAGTCGTCCAATTAATATGTCTCGTTTGTTTGCTCTTGCACCTTCAATTCGGAATCGCCGCAACCGCATTGGCCTGTTTCTGGGACTCGCCGGAACAGCGTTGCTGATGGCAGCCACCGCGCACGCGCAGTTTGGCGCTCCGCCGACAACTCAGGTTCACGATCCCTCTGCACTTCGACCGCCCGCAGGCGCACGCGTGGCAATTGTCGAATTCGAAGACATGGAGTGCCCCGACTGCGCCCACGCCAACCCGCTTCTGAAGGAAGCCACGGAAAAGTACCAAATCCCCTGGGTACGTCATGACTTCCCGCTCCCCATGCATAACTGGAGCTTTAATGCGGCGGTGAATGCGCGCTGGTTCGACACCAGGAGCAAGAAGATCGGCGACGATTACCGCGACTATATCTTCGCCAACCAGATCTCGATCAATAACCCCGGCGATTTGACTCAATACACTGCAACCTACGCCAAGAGCCGCAGCCTCGCACTGCCGTTTGCTCTCGATCCACAGGGCAAGCTCGCCAACGAGGTCAAGGCCGACTACGCGCTGGGACAGCGCATTGGCATTGAGCACACGCCTACCATCTGGGTGGTCACGGCGAACAGCAAGGGCGCTCCATTTGTCGAGGTCGTTGACCGCAGCAAGCTCTATCAGCTTATCGACCAGGCTCTTGCCGATACAGCCTCAGCGGCCAAAGCGCCAGTCAAGAAGCCGGTGTCGAAGGCGCCAGCGAAGTAGCGCGGTGCCCGATGTATCGATATGGTAAAAGAGGAGCGCATCCTGCAATGGGCGCGCCGTGTTGTTTTGCGTGCACTTCTGCCAAGTGTCCGCTTCGAGAACACTAATGGCATCTGATCGGTCACTACCCGAACGAGGTCATCTTCCCGGGCACAAATGTAAGATGTCAGAATAAGGATCTTCCCCAATGCCTACAGTTCCAGCCGCGTCTCGTCTTGTCCTCAGCCAACTTGCCCCCGGAGCAATGCAGTCGGAGATTCGCGCCATGACCACCGAGTGCGATCGCATCGGCGGCATCAACCTTGCGCAAGGTGTATGCGATACACCCGTGCCGGCGGTGGTTGAGGCTGCTGCTATCCAGGCCATCAATGACGGGAACAACATCTATACGCGTTGCGACGGGATTGAGCGGCTGCGCAAGGCTATTGCGGACAAGCAGCTTCGCGACTACGGGCTCAACTATGACCCGGAGTGCGAGGTGATGGTGGCGTCGGGAGCGACGGGAGGCCTGCATGCGGCGGCCATGGCGCTCTTGAATCCCAAGGACGACGTGTTGCTGTTCGAGCCCTTTTACGGCTACCACGCGGTCACTTTGCAATCGATGCGCGTTCATCCAATCCTGGTGCCGCTGGCGGAGCCTGACTGGTCGCTCGATGCCGATGCGCTGAAGGCCGCCGTGACGCCGCGGACACGGGCCATCCTGCTGAACACGCCTGCCAATCCGAGCGGCAAGATATTTACGCGCTCGGAGCTTGAGGTTGTGGCAGCGGTCTGCATTGAGCACGATCTGTTCCTGATTACGGATGAGATTTACGAGTACTTTGTGTACGACGGCGCGGAGCATATCTCGCCGGCTACGCTGCCGGGGATGAGGGAACGGACGATTGTGCTGTCGGGGTTCTCGAAGACATTTTCGGTGACGGGGTGGCGGCTAGGTTATGCGACGGCCGATGCGCGCTGGATGCCGGCGATGGCGCACTTCCACGACCTGACCTATGTGTGTGCTCCGGCGCCGTTCCAGCATGGCGCGGCTGCAGGGCTCGAGCAGCTTCCTGCCAGCTTCTACAAGCAGGTGGCGGCCGACCACCAAGGGAAGCGTGAACGGCTGCTGAGCGCGCTTGAGGCGGCGGGAATGGAAGCGGCGGTGCCTCCGGGGGCATACTACGTGCTGGCGCGGGCGACACGGCTGCCGGGGAAGAAGTCGGCGGAGAAGGCGCGGCATCTGCTGGCGACGACGGGTGTGGCTGCGGTAGCGGGGTCGGCGTTCTTCCGGCCGGGGCGCGGCGAGGATCTGCTGCGGTTCTGCTTTGCGAAGCAGGATGCGGAGCTGGATGAGGCTTGCGATCGGCTGAGACGGCTGTAGGTCCGGTTCACAGGTTCACAGTTTCAAAATATGTGTGGGGCGTTGCGCGGCTCTGAAATGTGCCGTCTAAACCATTTATTATGATGCGGTTGCGGAGATCTCCACAATTTCACCAATTTACAGGCACTGTATTTCCGTGGATTTTAGCGAGTTAAACTATTGAATCTAATTGCTTTAGATGGCTCCACAGTTTCACACGCCCTAAAATGCATTTTATGGGGGAGGGGGTAGTTGGAGTTTCCATGGATAAGTGTTTTGTTTTATATGTTTGCATGGAAATAATCCTCTCAGAAGATGGCATTCAAGCTCATGCATTTCCGGTTACAGGCGCGGTCTTTTCGGGCGAAGAGGCTGCCGGAGCCGGTGTTTCGGGCGCGGAGGAGCCAGTATTGGGGACGGGGAATGCGCGTGTAGCCCGGGCCATGGTGGGCAGCGTGGAGATGAGGTACTGGACGATCCGGGATAGGGATGTCTCGCGCTGGGCTGCCCAGACCCGCGCGTTGCGGTAAGCCTGGTCGCTCACAGTTACGGTGATGTTCTTCATGGGTTAGCACTCCTGTTGGCGCAGCGTAGTTCTCTTGTCGTCTCTCTATCTATCGATTGTGCGCCGGGGAGAGCTTATTTTCTGCAAAAGGAGCGGGGGGCCAGGAGCGAGCCCAAATTGAAGGAGAAATGAAGGCTACGGAATTGGGCCGTCACTGGACCGAGTGAGGGGCTTGAAATCGATACCGGGCACTGAATAAGCTTCCGGAGGAGCCGATTTACCGAGAAAGTGAGTTCTCCAGGCGATGTTCAGAGCGAGTTTGGAGCCTGCTAACTGAGAGGACACCTCCGAGTAGGCGACATCCATGTAAGTCCGTGTCAAGCGAAAAGCGCACGATTTCTGGGCGCGCTCTTGAGAGCGCGCTACACGATGTGATCAGAACGTATCCATACGCAGTAGTTGCCTCTCGGC
>Ga0075522_10003075_pt1 | contig 12203 bp, 13 predicted proteins | sample NGEPerA_FD_74796 | JGI IMG/M metagenome (GOLD analysis project Ga0075522, IMG submission 74796) | Arctic peat soil microbial communities from the Barrow Environmental Observatory site, Barrow, Alaska, USA - NGEE PermafrostL2-A | ecosystem: Environmental > Terrestrial > Soil > Wetlands > Peat ... | reverse complement strand
CGTATGAATTCCTCCTTAAGCAACGTTCCCGTGAGCCGATAGGCATGGCCCGCGCTTTGCACAACCGCGCGGCTCGGCGTGGTTTCTCCACCCATGAACAGTGACACGCCAATAACCCCTTCATTGCCGACCACGGCAATCTCGGCCGACGCGCCGTCCGCCATCACATACAGCAGAGAGATGATCGAATCGATGGGGAAATACACCTGCCGCAGGACAATGCCGGATTCGTACAGGACTTCGCCCAAGGCCAAAGGCACGAGCTTTAGATGCGGCAACAGCCGGTCGTAGTCCGCCGCCGGTAAAGCCGCGAGTAGATGATTTTTGTTTGGGGACGGGACCGCTTCGATGCCAATACTCCCAGTCAGCCACGGACATTGTACGGCTTCCGGACGCGTTGTGTACGCTTACGTACATACGCTCCGCAGCCATTTCGGCGTTGCAGCAGCGCCCGCCTAGGGCCAGTGCTTGGAAAAGAACGCCTTAACCTGCTTGAGCGCCTCGTCGCGGGTGATCGCGTAGCGCTGCTGGATCAGGCCACTGAGTTTCTGCTCATGGCCATCGATCTTCAGCAATTCGTCTTCGGTCAGTTTGCCCCAGGCGATCTTGGCGGCGCCGATACGCTGTCTCCATCGGCCCCTGAGTTCTGTCGAACTGGGTAGCGCGGGGGTTCGTGGAACACGCCGCGCGGTGCCTTTGGGTTCCGGCTTGAGCGCGGGGCCGGCCGGCGTGAGATCACCTTTCAGTTCGTCGTGTTCGTTGGCAGTGTTCATGGTAATTCTCCATGAACCGTAGCAGGCAAGCGCCGCCAGCGTCGGTACGCTAGCGCGCAGAGCGCGATCTTGCGCGCCGCGCGCGGCGGGCTAAGCCGTGGCGTGAATCAGCAGTCCGGCGCTTTGCGTGCTGCCCTGCGTCTGCAGGTTGGTCAGCAGCGTTTGCAGAAAGCCCTGCAGGCTAGGAGCACTCGATTGGCTTGCCGAGGTCCCCGCCGCCGCTCCGGGCGACAGGTCCTGCATCAGGCTTTGAAATGAGCTTTCCAGATTGGACACGCCCTGGGAGCCGGTGCCGGCGAGGCTCGCGGCTGTGCCGCCGCCGGTGCCGGTACTGCCATCGATTTCCTGCAGCAGTGATTGCAGCTGCGTCGAGACGTGGCCGTGACCACCGTGCCGGCCGTGACTGCCCTGGGTGCCGGCGGCGCTGCCGCCGGGACCACCCGCCTGATGCAGGGCCTGAATCAGCGTCGCCATGAAGCTCTGCAGATCCTGAGCCGACTTTGAGGCAGTGGCCGCCGCCGGTGCTGATGCCGAGGCCGCGTTCACCGCCGCCGCGCCATTTGCGCTGCCGGGAAAAACCACATGCTGCAGTGTCGAGACGATGTCACGCATCAGGCTGCCGCCGGTGGCCGGGCTGGAGTTACCGGTCGCGGCTTTTGGAATGGCGCCCGCGAGATTAGCCATTGCGCTTGAACCGGTGAGCTGATGACTCCAGGCAGAACTGCCCGCAATACTGGCAATCGACATCGTCGCTTCCTCCTGCAAAAAACTCCAGAGGTCTCCAGCGGCCGATCTGTGCCGCTGTCGACCACCGATACCGGCAAGCATTTGCCGTATCGCCCGATCGCGCGGCAACTCATGGCCGCGCTAGCTGTATCAACGCTATACGTGGTGGAAGCTGCAATCGGGATGCCGGACGTGAGAACCCACGTCACAGAATGATGGCGTGGTACAGCGATGCCCCGCGCGCGATCAGTTCTTCTGCAGCTTGGCGGCGGCGTTTTCGTAGTTTGCGAGCTTATTCAGAAAATTGTCGGTGAAGTCGGGCCGGCGATTGCGAAAATCGACGTAGTACGCATGCTCCCACACGTCGAGCACCAGCAGCACCTTACCCTCACCGGTCGCCAGCGGCGTGCCGGCATTGGGTGTCTTGGTGACTTTGAGCTTGCCGTCGCGGGCCAGGACCAGCCAGGCCCAGCCTGACCCGAACTGACCCACGGCAGTGGTTTTGAAAATGTCCTTGAATTTATCGACGCTGCCGAAGTCTTCAATGAGTTTTTTCTCCAGCACGCCGGGAATGGCGCCGCCGGCCGGGGACAACGACTCCCAGAACACGCTGTGATTCCAATGCTGGCCCGCGTTATTGAACACCGGTTGCAGATCTTCCCGGCCGTAGGACATGCGAATCAGCTCTTCGAGGGATTTGCCTTTCAGCGCATCGCTCTTCTCCACCAGGCCATTGAGCGCCGCCACGTACGCCGCGTGATGTTTGTCGTGGTGCAGCTCGAGAGTTTCCTGGCACATGCCGCGCGCGGCGAGCGCACCGGCAGCGAAGGGCAGCGGAGGCAGGGTAAAGCTCATGATCGTTCTCCGATTCAGCGGCGTGGGCAGCATCTATCATACTGGGGTCGCTCCGGCTTGCAATATCGCGCGCCCGGGATAGGCTTGGCGTACGTTATATAAGAATTTATATCACGAGTCTGGGTTGCACTCCGACAGACACTTAGGACAATTACACATTGACACGCGCCCGACGCAGTTCACTGCAACTCGAAGGTAAGCTGCAACTGTCCCGCCGGGGGCGAAAGTACCTCGGCGGTGACCGCATTGACCTGCTTGAGGCGATCGAGCGGCTTGGTTCCATCTCGCAGGCCGCCAGACATTTGGAAATCAGCTACAAGGCGGCCTGGGACGCGGTCGAGGCCATGAACAATCTCGCGGAAAAGCCGCTGCTGGTGCGCGCTACCGGCGGCGAGCACGGCGGCGGCAGCTACCTGACCGGGCACGGGCGCGAAATCGTGCGCCTGTACCGCCTGCTCGAATCCGGACAGCGGCGAATACTGACGCGCATGCAGACCCAGATCCACGACATCGAGCAACTGAATCTACTGCTGAGGGCGATTGCCATGAAAACCAGTGCCCGAAATCAGTTTCGCGGCAAGGTCAAGACGCTGCGGCGGGGCGCAGTCAACGCTGACGTCATTCTCGATCTCGGCGATGGCCTGGAGATATTCGCCAATATCACCAACGAGGCGGTCGATGATCTGCAACTGCAGGTGGGCCGCGAGGCGCTGGCGCTGATCAAGGCCAGCTTCGTGCTGCTGTCTCCCGATCGGGATATTCGCATCAGCGCGCGCAACCGGCTGGCCGGCGTGGTCAGCAAGGTCATACCAGGCAGCGGCAATTGCGAGATCAAGCTCCAATTGCCCGGCGGACGCATGCTGACGGCGATTGTCACCAATGAGGGCTGGCAGGAATTGGAGCTCGGCGAGGGCAGTCAATGCGTGGCCCTGATCAAGGCATCTCACGTGTTGCTTGCCGTCACCGATTGAACTCAAGGAGCATCCGATGCGAAAGATCATTGCCCTATTGGCGGTACTTCTTGGCCCGGTGCTACTGCCAGTGCACGCCGCAGAGCTGCACGTCGCGGTGGCCGCAAATTTTTCCGGCCCGCTGCAAAAACTGGCACCGCTGTTTCAGCAAGCCAGCGGCCATCAACTGATCATCAGCGCCGGTTCCTCGGGCCAGCTCTATACCCAGATAAAACAGGGCGCGCCGTTCGATGTGTTTTTGTCCGCCGACACCGACAAGCCGCAGCTGCTGGAAAAGGCAGGCCTGGCCGTAGCAGGCAGCCAGTTCACCTACGCGGTGGGATCCCTGGTTCTGTGGAGCGCAAAACCTGGCGTCGTGGACGGCGATGGGAAGATATTGCAGACGCAGCAATACCACCTGATCGGCGTTGCCAATCCGCAGACGGCCCCCTATGGCACCGCAGCTCAGCAGGTGCTGACCAAGCTGGGCCTCTGGGACAGGCTCAATCAGGATCACAGAGTCGTGACCGGCGAGAACATCACCCAGGCCTGGCAGTTTGCGGCCTCTGGCAACGTGGACCTGTCGTTCGTGGCGTTGTCACAGGTCCTGGGCGCCGACGGCAGCATCGCCGGTTCATCCTGGCTGGTGCCGCAATCGCTGTACCATCCGATCGAGCAGGCGGGCGTGATCGTCGCAACGACCAAACAGAAGGCCGCCGCCGAAGCGTTCATGGCCTGGCTGCACAGCGACCCGGCGGCACTGGCCGCTATCCGATCAGCCGGTTATCGCACCGGGCATTGAGCTGAGGCGACGATGGACGGCGCCGATCTGATCGCGTTATGGATTTCATTCCGGCTGGCGGCCACCACCACGTTGTTGCTATTGCTGCTGTGCACGCCGCTGGCATGGTGGCTGGCCATGGGCAATTCGCGTTGGCGGGTGGTGGTCGATGCCGTGGTGTCATTGCCACTGGTGCTGCCACCCACGGTGCTGGGATTTTACCTGCTGGTACTGCTGGGACCTTTTGGCGGACTCGGACGGGTACTGCATTGGCTGGGGATGCCGGCGCCCGCCTTCACTTTCAGCGGGCTGGTGATAGGCTCGATGCTGTACTCGCTGCCATTCGCCGTGCAGCCGCTACGCGATGCGTTCCTGGCGGTAGGCGCGCGCGCACTGGAAGTGGCCGCCACGTTACGCGCCTCGTCCTGGAACCGTTTCTTCACGGTCGCCCTGCCCCTGTCCGCGCGCGGCGTCCTGAGCGCGGTAGTGCTGTCATTCGCGCATACGCTCGGTGAATTCGGTGTGGTGCTCATGATCGGCGGCAACATTCCGGGGCGCACGCAGACTGCATCGATCGCCCTGTTCAATCATGCCGAGGCCCTGGAATACGGCGCTGCCTACCATCTGTCGGCGATCCTGCTGGCGGTCTGCTTCCTCCTATTGCTGGCGGTCTACACCGCCAACCGCCGGCTACGCGCGACTGGAATGCTCGCGTGAGCCTGAGTCTGCGGGTGCAGCTCGCGCGCCCGGAGTTCGCTCTGGATGTGACGTGCGAGCTTCCGAGCCGCGGCATTACCGCACTGTTTGGCCGCTCCGGCGGCGGCAAGACCACGCTGCTGCGATGTATTGCAGGACTGGAACGCTCGGCCCGTGGACGCATCGATTTCAACGGCGAGAGCTGGCAGGGCAACGGCCGATTTGTGCCCGCACATCGACGCGCGGTGGGCTACGTGTTTCAGGAATCGAGCCTGTTCCCGCATCTGGACGTGCGCGGCAATCTCGAATTTGGCCTTCGCCGGGTGCCGCCCGCCCAGCGCCGAATGGGGCTGGACGAGGCGGTAGCCTTGCTGGATCTTTCCGCGCTGCTGCGGCAGCGCGCACAGCGTCTTTCCGGCGGTGAGCGTCAGCGGGTCGCCATTGCGCGCGCACTGCTCACCAGTCCGCAGCTGCTACTCATGGACGAGCCACTGTCCAATCTCGACCAGGCCAGCAAAGCCGAGATCCTGCCGCATCTGGAACGGCTGCGCGATCAATCGGCGATCCCGCTGATCTATGTCAGTCACGCCCTGGGCGAGGTCATGCGGCTGGCCGATCATCTGGTGCTGCTCGAAGCCGGGCGCGTGCAGGCGGCCGGTCCGCTGCAGCAGCTGCTGGCGCGCAGCGATCTGCCGCTGGCGGACTTCGAAGACAGCGGCTCGGTGTTTGACGCGGTAGTCGAAGAGCACGATCCGGCTTATCACCTGAGCTACGTGCGCATTGCCGCCGGACGACTGGCCGTTTCGCTCAAATCCGTGCCGGTTGGCGGCCACATCCGCGTGCGCATTGACGCGCGCGATGTCAGCCTGGCGCTGAAGCCACCCGAACTGACGAGCATCATTAACGTGCTGCCGGCGACGGTGCTGGACGTTCGCCGCGATCGCGATCCGGCACAGACCCTGGTGCGGCTGGAGGCAGGCAACGAGCCGTTGCTGGCGCGCATTACACGCCGTTCGGCGGTGCAGCTGGGTATCGTCCCGGGCACGCTGCTGTATGCACAGATCAAGAGCGTCGCGCTGATGGAGCGCTAGCGCTGCCTCGATTAATTGCTACACTCGTCTCATCGACCCCAACGGCTGGCTCATGAAACCCGTGATCGCGATCATCGCTGTGGCGGCTCTGATTGCGATCCGCGTGGCGCGTCTCGTGATCGGCACCATCGGTCTGCACTATGAGCTCGGTATCGCTTGCGCCATCATAGGCGCAGCCAGCCTGCTGCTGTTTCGATTCACCTGGTTCATCCGTATAGGTGCGTTCATGGCGCTGATCAGCCTCTGGCGCTGGCCGTGGTTTGCGGCCCTGGTATTCGCCGCACCCCGATTGGTATTGATGATTCCGGGGGTGGTATCCACTGCCCTGGCGAAACGGCGTCACCCGCGGCCGCTGTGGCGCGGCGTGCATAGCCGCTGATCGTCGGCACCGTGTTTCGCTATTGCCTGCCACAGGTGCGCCGCAGAGGCTATGGCCTCGGCAATGAAATGATTCCCTGGGCCCGGGCGTTTCTCGCCGCTCAGCTGCTGGATGCCAGGCTGTTGCCGCCGGCATTTGGCTTGAATCGGCGCGGCTATTGGCAGGACTTCAACACCGGCCCGGATGACTGGATCTACCACCGCGCGATGCAGCGCATCCTGCCGGTGGTGCAATTCACCGAGGCGGACTATCTGGCCCATGGCGGCGGTAATGCAGTCAACGCGCTGCGCAGTTTTGCGCACGCCCACCGGTTGCGGCAGCGACGCTTGTTCCTACTGGTGACCGGAGGTTTGTGGGGCGGCTATAGTCACGTACAGGACGCGCGCGAATTCATCCGCTCGACGCTTTATCAGAGCCGTTACGCTGCACGCAATCTACTGCAGCTGCAGCAGCGGATCGATCCGGCCAAGGTCCTGGTCGGCATGCATGTGCGGCTCGGAGACTTCGCTGCGCCAACCGATATCAGCAGCTACCGGCGCGTGCCGAATGCCTCATTGCCGATCGATTGGTTTCACAACGTGGCCACTGATCTGCAGAGCGCATTTGGCAACGACTGGCAGCTATTGCTGGTCAGTGATGGCGCCCAGGAGCGTCTGCAGAGCCTGCTCGGTCAATTCCCGTGCGTGATTACGGCCGATATTCCTCACGGTGACTGTTCCGATGTGCTGGCGCTCGCCGGCGCCGACCTGCTGGTGTGTTCGGCCTCGAGCTACAGTTCGCTGGCGGCGTTTCTGTCCGACTCTCCTTATCTGATGTTTGCCCCGAGCCTGTTCGCGCACGCGGAAGGGTGCTACTCGATGCATGGCATGCCCGACAAAGCGGCGCCCCACGCCAGCCCGACACCGGCGGCTGTGCAGCATTTCATGAGTCATACCGGCGGCGACGCGCGCGGTACGGCGGTGAACGCCGACGGCCGGACTCCGCTGACGGTACTGCAGAGCGCCGCCAGGCGCCGGGACTGGAGACGCTGGGAGCTGGATCTGGTACGCGGTGGGGTCACAAAGAAGGATTGACCATGAGTGCGCAAATCATCGATGGCAAGGCAGTCGCGGCGAATCTCCGGCGCGCACTTGCCGTGCGTGTGGCGCAGTTGTCCGGTAGACACGGGATCCAGCCCGGACTGGCGGTGGTGCTGGTGGGCAGCGACCCGGCGAGTGAGGTGTATGTGGGCAGCAAAATCCGCAGCACGCTCGAGGCCGGCATGCGTTCAGTCGAACATCGCCTGAGCGCTGAGTCGACCCAGGAGCAATTGCTGTCACTGATTGACCGGCTCAATGCCGACCCCGAGGTCGACGGCATTCTGGTGCAATTGCCATTACCACGGCAGATCGACAGCAGCGCCGTGATTGAGGCCATTGATCCGGCCAAGGACGTGGATGGTTTTCACCCGATCAATGTCGGTCGCGTGGCCACCGGCGCCGGCGGCATCGTGCCGTGCACGCCCCTGGGTTCATTGATGCTGCTCAAATCACTCAACATCCCGCTGGTCGGTCTGGAAGCCATCATCGTTGGCCGCTCCAACATCGTCGGCAAACCGATGGTGCAATTGCTGTTGGGCGAGCAGTGCACCGTCACGATTGCTCATTCCCGGACGCGCGAGCTGCCGGACCGCTGCCGGAGCGCCGACATCCTGGTGGCCGCCGTGGGCCGCCCGGAGATGATTCGCGGCAACTGGATCAAACCGGGTGCGCTGGTGATCGATGTGGGAATCAACCGTCTGCCCGCGCAGGCCGGAGCCAAGGCGCGCCTGGTCGGGGATGTTGCCTTCGACGAGGCGCGCAGTATCGCCGGCGCGATTACGCCGGTACCGGGTGGCGTCGGCCCGATGACGATTGCCTGCCTGTTACAGAACACACTGGATGCCGCGGTGGCACGCCGGCTCGACTAATACAAGCCAGCGCCTCAGCGGTGACCGCTGCCATGGCCGCCGCCGCCTCGCGGCCCGCTGGGAATCGATGGTGCACGCCCGCCGCCGCGACGCCCGCCGCCGCGACGCCCGCCGCCGCCACGCGCGCCGCCGTGTCCGCGGGGCGGTCCCACGCGGTAACCACGGCCCCAGCCGCCATACTCGTAGCCGAACGGCTCGTAGAAGTCTCCGTAGTAGGAAACGCCGACGTCCGTGCCGCCATAGCCCACGCCCTCTACGGCGCAGGCCGCAAGCGCGGCCGCCGCGGCGCCCAGGAAAGCCAGGATGCCAATCTTCCACATTCGCGACCGGGCGGTCATTGCGGCTGCTCCTGGCTGTCCGTGTCCGACCATTCCATGAGCCCGACCGGGGCCCCGCTGGGATCCGCTACCACCGCCAGCTTGCCGCCGTGCCGATCCATTCGCGGTTCGACCAGCACGCGTCCGCCGAGCTCCACCGCTTTGGCACTGGATGCCTCGGCATCTTGCACTCGCACAAAGTTGAGCCAGTGCGGGTGACGGCGCATCGAATCGCCCTGCAGCGCGGTGACACCGGCGCGCGCAAAGTCGCCACTCGAGAGAATTACATGCTTCGAGTTGTCGTCACTGGGCAGATCGAAAATGTCATAGGCGAACAGGGAGTGATAAAACGCCACCTCCTGGTCGGCATTCTTGACCAGCAGCGAACTCCACAGCCATTCTCCCGGCGCCGCCAGTACGTCCGGCGGATCACCGCTGCTGGAAGCAAGTACCGCAAACACCGCGCCATCGGGATCTGCGAACACCGCCTGGCGGCCCCGCTGCGCATAGGTTTTCGGCTCGGCCAGGACCTTGGCGCCGTGGGCCAGCGCGCTACGCTTCACGGCATCGACATCGCCGACTGCGATAAACGTGAGCCAGGCCGGCTGACGATGCTGGCCGGCTGGAATGGCCCGCTGCAATAGTCCGCCCACCGCCTCGCCATCCATCAGCGCCACAGCGTAGTTGGGATCTCCGGCGACGGACTGGAATGTCCAGCCGAACAATCCGGCATAAAAATGCTCCGCCTGATTCAGATCCGGGGTCACGAGGTCGGCCCAGATGACTTTGCCGGGGTGATGCTCGTCATTCGCCGGCTGCACCAATGGCGGCAACTCAATGCCGGCTGCAGGAGCCGCATTAATGGCCGCGGTGCTGGTCGCCAGCGTCAGCAGCGTGCACCAGAGCGCCAATCGCACCGGTCGCATCCAATGGCCAAAGCGATTCATATATAGGATCTCCGTGGGTACTGGATTATGCGCGGCCGCGCTCCGCACAGTGCCCGGATTCTGTGCCAGCGGAATCTGACACTACGTGCGCCGGCGCACTCAGCGCTGGCCAGAGTCATGTGTCAGGCCACAGCGTGCGGCAGACCAGCCCGGCCATCATCTGTTCCTCGTCGGTGCGAATGAGGCGCACGGCGACCCGGCTGGCTGCCGCGGAAATCACCGGTTCGTGGTCCGCATTGCGCGCCGGGTCGAGTATCACGCCCAGGAATTCCAGTCCCTGGCAAATCTGCGCGCGTACCGGTGAGGCGTGCTCGCCAATGCCGCCGGCGAACACCAGCGTGTCCAGGCCACCCAGCGCGGCCGAATAAGCACCAATGCACTTTTTGATCTGGTAACAGAACAAGGCAATCGCTTCCGCCGCGCGCACATCCTGTGATGCGTGCTCGAGCAGATCGCGCATGTCGGAGCTGGTCTCGGACACGCCGAGCAAACCGGATTCGGAATTGACCAGCCGGTTGAAACCTTCCGGCGTAAGCCCTTCGCTGCGCGCCAGGTACCACATCAATCCGGGGTCCACGTCCCCCGACCGTGTGCTCATGGGCACGCCGGCCGCGGGCGTGAAGCCCATGCTGGTATCGATGGATTTGCCCGCAAGCACGGCCGCCAGGCTCGCGCCATTGCCCAGGTGGGCGAGAATGACGCGGCCCCGTGCTGCCGCTTCTCCCGCCAGTTGCGCCAGCCGTTCCATCAGGAACGCATACGAGAGCCCGTGAAATCCATAGCGTCTCAGGCCCTGCGCCTGGTAGCGCCGCGGAATCGGCAACATCTGCGCCACGCGCGGCAGTTCGTGGTGGAAGTCGGTGTCAAAGCAGGCGACCTGGGGCAGGTGCGGAAAGCGCCGGTGAAATGCTTCGGTGAGCAGCAGCTCCTCGGGCAGATGTTCGGGATCAAACGGGCTCAGCCGGCGCAGCTCCGTGATCATCCCGGCAGTAATACGCTGGGGCGCGCTATACCTGGGACCGCCATGTACCAAGCGGTGTGCCACGGCGCTCAATGCCTCGCGCTCGCCGCGCGCCTCAATCCAGTTCATGAGTTCGGCTACCGCCGCGGCATGGGTGGGTGCCTCCACGGGCCGGGAAATCGAGTCCGCCGACTCGAGCGCCTCGACCTGGAATGTGGACCGCGGCAGGCCGATGCGCTCAATCGAGCCTTTTACGATCCGTCGCAGCACGCCATCGGTCTCGAACAGCGCGAACTTGATGCTCGAGGAGCCGCCGTTGATGGTCAGTACGTGTCGGGACATGAGCTAGGCGGACTGTAGGCTTCAGCCTGGCAACCGTCCAGCGCGCCGCTACTTCAGCAGTGCCGCATCGATGATGCGCTGTGCCTTGGAGAGAATGCGCCGCAGCTGGCCCGCTCCGGAAAGACCCTGCGCGTAAATCTTAAAAATGTCGCTCACTTGTTGCGGCGTGAACTGCGCCAGGATTCCCCGATGCTCACCGGTGGCACGCGTCTGCGCACAGTCGTAGGCCGGTTCGCCGAATTCCCGCACCAGCTCCTGGTATATTTCTCCGGGATCGCGTCCCGTGAAGGCGGTGATCTCCGCGGACAACAGCGCCGGCACAATGCCATCTCTCTCGGTACTCCAGACGCTGCCATCGCGGCGAACCAGCGAGGCATCCAGCTTTGCCTTGTTCCAGCCGGATCGATGCTGCAACAGATAGAACGTCGCGACATCCAGGTAGTGACCGGAGGGCATCAGACCTGCCGTGCGCGTGACGATACCGTGGCGATCGTGGGCGGTATCACAGGCAAAGGCGACATCGAAACGATCCTTGAGGCCGATCAGACGCTGCATCGCGTAGCTCGAGGACGGGTCCATGCGAATTTTGCCGTCCCAATCGACGGTCATGAAGCGGAAAGTCGGATCCACGACTTCGCTCACGACTTTCAGGTTCAAGCCATAACGATCGGCAATGGGACCCCAGTAATGCACAGCCGCGCCGCCCAGTGGATCCACGCCCAGCTTGAGTGCCGCGCCACGAATCGCATCCATGTCGAGTACGTTGCCGAGATCGGTGACATAGGCGGTCAGAAAATCGTGACGGTGAGTGGTGGCCGCGCGCTGGGCGCGCTCAAGAGGAATTCTCCTCACGCCCTGCAGACCCGCAAGCAGCAAGCCATTGGCCCTGGTTTCGATCCAATCAGTGACATCGCTATTTGCGGGTGCGCCACTTGGCAGATTGTATTTGACGCCACCAAACTCGGGAGGACTGTGCGAGGGCGTGATCATGATGCCGTCAGCCAGCCCGCAGTCGCGACTGCGGTTGTAAGCCAATATGGCGTGCGAGATCACCGGCGTGGGCGTGAATTCATCGCGATCCGCAAGCATGACCTCAACGCCATTGGCCGCCAGCACTTCGAGCGCGCCAGCAGCAGCGGGTACCGATAGTGCATGCGTGTCCATGCCAAGGTAGAGCGGGCCGCCAATACCGTGGCTCTTGCGATAGTCGCATATGGCCTGGCTGATCGAGAGCACGTGGCGTTCATTGAAACTGCAGTCAAGCGCGCGGCCGCGATGCCCCGAGCTGCCGAATGCCACCCGCTGTTCCAGCAGCGAAGCATCGGGCACGTGACTGAAGTAGGCCGTCACCAGTCTGGGTACGTTGACCAGGATGGCCGGCGTCGCCAGCTTGCCAGCAAGCGGACTGATCTTCTTGATTGGATCCGAGGCGCCTAT
>Ga0075522_10003073_pt1 | contig 12205 bp, 6 predicted proteins | sample NGEPerA_FD_74796 | JGI IMG/M metagenome (GOLD analysis project Ga0075522, IMG submission 74796) | Arctic peat soil microbial communities from the Barrow Environmental Observatory site, Barrow, Alaska, USA - NGEE PermafrostL2-A | ecosystem: Environmental > Terrestrial > Soil > Wetlands > Peat ... | reverse complement strand
GGCGTGATGACTCCTGGCGACCTGCCGGTGGACGCGCATGACCTGATTGCAATGTGCGCGCCGCGGCTGACGTTTATCAGCTATGGCATCCCGGAGCGCGGCGACGCGCATTGGCTGGATCACGAGGGCAGCTACATGGCGACCATCGCGGCGCAGCCTGTATTCCAACTGCTGGGGACCAAGACCCTCGGCGTCTCCAACGACTATAAGACGGAGAAGATGCCGGCGGTGAACACTGGTCTGCTGGATGGCCAGCTTGCCTGGCGGCAGCATGACGGCGGACATACCGATGCGCCGAACGTGAAGTACTTCATCGCATGGGCAGACAAGAACATGGGCCGCACGCCGCCGCCGCAAACTGGACCGCGACGGGGCATATAGGAGAAGCGATGGTACAAGGGCGCTCAGCCCTTGTACCATTTCCAACCATGGCAACAATTCTGAATCGCCGCAGTTTTCTGGGAACAGGCGCGGCAGGGCTTATCGGCTCTGCCGCGTTTGCGCCTTCGGGTTCGCGCGCTCTCGCGGCTGCTCCGGCTGTCAACGACGCGGCTGCGCCGCTGAAGATCGAATCGGTGGAGCTGATTGAACTGCACGGCCGCTACACGGACGATGCAGGCGTGAACAACCAGGCGCAGGTGAACCCCGAGGACATCTACGACTCGCTGCGGCGGGCGCCTTATGCGGACCATCCATCGGGCACACGGGAGTTCCGCACCAACGCCATCTATCTGCGGATCAAGACCGCGAACGGGCCGGAAGGTCTCTATGGTCCGATCGAGCGCGATGCGGCGATCGTGGTGCAGACGGACCTGCGGCCATTCCTGATCGGCAAAGACGCGCTGGCGGGTGAGGCGTTGTGGGACCAGATGTATCGGTCGAACCGGCAGTCGCGGGATGGCTTGTTCATGATGGCCATCAGCGCGGTGGACAACACGCTGTGGGACATTCGCGGCAAGGTATACGGCGTGCCGGTGTATCGGCTGCTGGGCGGGCCAACGCGGCAGTCGGTGGAGATGTATGCGAGCTGCCTCGGCTTCTCGCTGGAGCCGGATGCGGTGCGCACGCGCGCGCTGGCGGTGCAGAAGGAAGGCTTCCGCTACCAGAAGTGGTTTATCGGGTATGGGCCGGGTTCCGGGCCGGAGGGGATGCGCAAGAATGTCGAGCTGGTGCGCATTCTGCGGGAGACGCTGGGCGACGATACGGAGCTGATGTTCGACAGCTTCAGCGGCTGGGACCAGGACTATGCGCTGGAGTGGGCGCACCAGGTGGAGAAGTATCGGCCGCACTGGATGGAGGAGTCGACCCACCCGGAGAAGATAGAGAGCTTCGCCGCGATGCGGCGTAGCACGACGATCCCGATTGCATCGGGCGAGCACTTCTACGGACGCTGGGAGGTGGAGCGGTATCTTTCGGCGGGGGCGCTGAGCGTGGTGCAGGCGGACCCGGAGTGGTGCGGCGGCGTTTCGGAGCTGCTGAAGATCGGCACCGTGGCCAGTCTGCACGACGTGCCGGTGCTGCCGCATGGACACAGCCTGAGGGCGGCGATCCATGTGATCGCGAGCCAGTCGCCGATGACGTTTCCGCTGGGCGAATACCTGATTAATAAGATGCGCCACTACTACCACTTTGAGAGCAATCCGCTGACGGTGGAGCGCGCGCATATCGCGCTGCCCACGGGGCCGGGCTTCAACGTGCAGCTTGACCAGGCGAAGATTGAGTCGCAGACGGTGCTGAAGGTGGAGTGAAGTTGCAAAGCGGCCCAACAATGGATTGCGCGCGACAGTTGGATGGCTGCGCCTTTGCCGTGCGTGGCCAGTTCGCAATAAGATTGTGGCGACCCAATTGGAGACCAAACAAATGAACCGTCGTGAATTCTCGAAGCTTTCCGCATTGACGCTGGCAGCCACGCAGATGCGTGCGCAGGTTCCCTCCACCAAGCCCCTCGGCTTTGCCGCCGTTGGCCTGGGCACTATCTCGAATATCTTTATGAGCGCCTGCGCCAAGTCAGACAAGGCGAAGATCGTCGGACTGGTCACGGGCCATCCGGCGGAGAAAGGTCCGCGATATTCCACGATGTACAACGTGCCGCAGAACTCGATCTACACCTACGACACGTACAACAAGATCCGCGACAACAAGGCGATTGAGGCGGTCTACATCGGCCTGCCCAACAGCATGCACATGGAGTACACGGTGCGCGCGGCCGAGGCAGGCAAGCACGTGCTGTGCGAGAAGCCGATGGCGATCAGCTCGGCCGAGGGCCGCAAGATGATCGACGCCTGCAAGCACGCGAAGGTGAAGCTGATGATCGCGTATCGCATCCAGTACGAGCCGCTGTTTGCAGAGATGAAGCGTCGCATCAACTCCGGCGAGATCGGCAAGGTGCAATCGATTGAAGGCGGCTTCTACGGCAACCAGCCGCTGGGTGCGTGGCGGCTGGATAAAGCGCTGGCCGGCGGAGGACCGCTGATGGACCTCGGCATCTATCCGATGAACACAAGCCGCTACATTCTTGGCGAAGAGCCGACTGTGACCTCCGCGGTCACGTCAACACCCGACGCGAGCGATCCGCGTTTTGCGCAGGTGGAGGAGACCATCAAATGGACGATGAAGTTCCCCAACGGCGCCACGGCCTCGTATGGCTGCTCCTACGGTGAGCGTGGACCGAGTGCGTTCACCTTCGTCGGCGACAAAGGCACGCTCACCATGCAGCCGGCCTTCAACTACTCCGGCGCGCATCTACGTGGCCAGACATCGGCTGGGCCGGTCGATGAGCCCAGCACAGGCCAGCAACCCTATCAATTTGTGCTGGAGGCAGACCACTTCGCCGATTGCGTCCGCAATAACAAAGAGCCTCGCACGCCGGGCGAAGAAGGGCTGAAGGACATGCTGCTGATGGAGTCCATCTATAAGGCTGCCGGTCACTCGATCGCCTAGTTCCAGATCTCTCTCCAGTTAGAGGATTTTCGGCAAGCGAAGGAAGGCCCTCGCGCCCGGGGTTCGCGTTGGTGGAAATGCGCCTCGCCTGACATGGATTGCCCGCGTCTTCTGAGGCGCTCCAGCCATCTTCAAAATCTCATATTTTCTCCCCGAAATCGGGAGAAATCCATACGGTACAACCCATGGCAAGTTATTGAAAAGTATGGCATATGCTCATTCACACACAGTCGATTCGTCCGGCTTCGGGGAGGTGTATCGGATCGGTAAAAATCCGTTGAAAAAATGATTGACAAGGACAGCCGAATACCGGTACAAACAAGTCGCTCAAAAATTCTTTGTAGTCACGAAGTAAATGGGGCCGTGGTTCAGCAAGCAGACCAGGGTTCACAACAAATGTAGCTCTGCCCTTTACGGGGCAATTATTGGAGGCACCATGTACGCAACTCTGTCCGGAACGAATCTCTGGACGAATCTCACCCGGCGCAGCTGGCTTTTTGTGCTGGCGGCGGTAACATTGCTCCTCGCGCCAGCGGCGCTTCACGCGCAGGCGGTCACGGCGAGCATGTCGGGCACCGTTACCGACCCGAAGGGCGCGGTTGTTCAGGGCGCGACCATCACCATTACAGACGAGGTCACGCACTCGGCACGTTCGACGGAGACGACCAAAGAAGGTACATTCTCCATTCCGAACCTGGTTCCGAGCACGTACACGGTAAAGGCTGTAGCTCAGGGCTTCGCGCCCAAGGCGCTCAGCGGCCTTGAGGTACACACGGGTGATGAGGTCCGCCTCCCGACTCTGAGCCTCGCGATTGGCGCCACGACGGACACGGTGACCGTGACATCGCTTGCCGGTCAAATTCTGACCACGGAGAACGGCCAGCGCACGGCGACCCTGACCTATACAGACATTCAGGACATCGCGCTGCAATCCCGCGACACCACTGAGCTGCTGAAGGTGCTTCCCGGCGTCGTGCAGGTAGGCAGCAACGGCTACAACGCTCTGAGCGTAACGACAGGCACCAGCGCTATCGGCACGGGCATGGGCGTGAACGGCGCCCCCTACAAAGGCGGCGTCTCGCTGAATATGGATGGCGCGAACGTCCTGGACGTCGGCGACGACTTTGCCAGCCTTGCGACCGTTAACCCGGAGATGACCCAGGAAGTCCAGGTGCAGAGCACGAACTTCGGCGCCGACGAGGCCAATGGCCCGGTCGTCGTCAACACCACCGGCAAGTCGGGTGGAGAGCACTATCACGGCGAGGGCTACTTCGACGTCCGCAACGACCTTTTGAACGCCAACGACTGGGCGGACAACCATAGAACGCCAGTTCAGGCCAAGGCCGGCGCGCACTACTATTATCCCGGCGGCAGCATCAGCGGCCCCATTCCGCACACCAACAAGAAGCTCTTCTTCTTTGGCGGGTTCGAGATTCTGGATCAGAACCAGGGCAATGCCAACCAGTTGAACTTCACAGAGGCAACTCCGGCGATGCTGCGCGGTGACTTCTCGATGGACGACCCGGACAACGCGGCCCTCTGCCCCGGTGGTTTCTATAACAACGTCGCCGGCGCTGGCGTGGACCCCGGCACCTACATGGCCAGCAACACCGTAGGCTCCGGCATTAACTTTGGTGAAGGCAGCTTTTGCCAGAATATCACCACGGACAATGGCAACCAGTATTACACTGTGCTCCCCGACGGCTCCCCGATTGCGGGCACCGGCAACGCTCCCATCCAGACCAGCTACAACAGCAACGGCACTCAGCTCTACTACAACAACTCCTACGGCGGCACCCTGCCCTCCAAGTTTATCGACCCCAACATGCTGGCCTTCAGCAAGGTCTGGCCAGCGTGGAGCTCTCCTTTCATCCTGAAGACTCCGTTCGCAATTCACAACAATGGCAACAACAACGTTCATATGCCGATCCAGAACAATGACAACGGCTGGGTCGCCCGCGGACGCCTCGATTACAACTGGAACTCCACCAACCAGCTCTATATCTCCTACCAGCAGAGCTATGACCACCAGTTGACCGGCGGTTGCGGCACCGGCCTCTATAGCGGCTGCGGCGGCAATCTTCAGTTCCCCGGTGGTGGCACAGAGACGCTGACTTACTCAAAGATCCTGAACGGGCACTTTGTGCATATCTTCAGCCCGACGTTGACCAATGAGTTGCTGGCCAGCTGGGTGTGGGGCAACATTCCGCACGAGCCCGTCAACCCCAGCGCAGACTTCCGCTCAACCCTGGGCGCAAGCTTCGGTTGCTACTACTGCGGCATCGGCCAGAAGTATATGCCTCTTACTGGTGTTCCGGGGGGGCAAAGCAGCGCTGGCACTCCCTTGGTGGGTACCGCAGACGTCTGGGAGCCCGGCAACTACTACATCGTGCAGAAGGCCATCCCCACCTTTGCCGACAACCTGACCAAGGTGTGGGGCAAGCACACTCTGAAGTTCGGCGGCACGACCTCCAATACCGATAACTACCAGGGCAGCCAGGGCAACACTGGAATGCAGGGCAACATCACCATCGGTGGCAGCTCCCCGAACCCGCAGATTAATTCAAACGGCAACTACAACTATTTCGCGCGACAGGCAGCCCAGCCCGGCGGCCTTCCGGTCTACGGCTGCACGATCTGCAACGGCTATGGCGGCCTGGCAGGACAGAACATGGGCAGCAGCAACTACCTGGTCAACTTCCTGGTCGGATCTGCAACCGGCTATGGGGAGACCAACGGTGAGCCGCTGACGGACCTGGCGTTCCAGAACGTCGGCATCTATGCGAACGACCAGTTCAAGGCCACCAAGCGGCTCTCCATCGAGATCGGCTTCCGGTTTGAACACATCGGAGCCTGGTATGACCGCCAGGGCAACGGCCTTGCGGTCTTCAATCCCATCCGCGTCCTGCCGGACTTCTATTCCGGCAAGTATGCTCCCGGCTACTACTGGCATGGCATCGATGCCGGTGTTCCCCTCAGCGGCAAGCCCGATCGCCTCGTCTTCGTAGAGCCGCGGTTCGGCCTCTCCTATGACGTCTTCGGGAACGGAAAAACCACCGTCCGCGGCGGATGGGGCGCCTATAAGTATCAGGAAGCAACCAACGCGCCGCAGGGTGCTCTCACCACGGCACAGCAGTTGCTGACATTCAACGGCAGTTCAGTCCTCCAGAGCTCGCCGAACAGCACGTTCCTGGCTTCCCAGATTGGCCAACTGAAGCCCTTCGCGCCGAACTGCCAGGTGCAATGCGTCCAGCCTGGCGGCCAGTCCGGGTTCGATCCCCACGACTATGGCGTGCCCCTGACCTACTCCTATAACTTCACCATCGACCAGCGGCTTCCCTGGAACATGCTGCTGGATGTGGGCTATGTAGGCAATCGCACGACGAACATCCAGGACACCTTTGGCGGAAACGGCGACGGCTCAGGCCCAGGCGGCTACGACAACCAGAACAAGACCCCGCTTTATGCGTACGGCAGGACAGTCGGCAGCGGCGTGGGAAGCAGCTACGTTCCCAACCCCCTTGGCGATCCCTTTACCCACCGGCTGGTCTGCAACCCTGAAAACCTGACGGGTGCTGCTTGCAACGTTGCTATCAACAACAATAACCCCGGCGTAGGCCAGGCCGTTGCAAGTCAGGATTACGACTTCCGGCCGTATGGCAGAGGAACCTCCTGCACAGCTGCGGCGAATCCCAACTGCCTGATCTACGGCACCAACACCGTAAACATGTATCAGCACAACGCCTACCAGAACTACAACGCGCTCCAGATCCAGCTCGTCAAGCGCGCCGGTCCCGTAACGCTGAATGCCAACCTCACGTGGTCCAAGTCGCTGGGCACGGAAACCACGTTCGATCCGTTCCATATCTCAACCAATAACAGCTACGACAACCTGGAGCGTCCCATTGTATTCAACTCCAACTACATCTATCGCGAGCCCAACTTCTGGCACGGCAATCGGTTCGTAGGCGGAGCAGTCAATGGCTGGACTATCTCGGGCATTACACTGTGGCAGCAGGGCAACAATACGCTTCCCAGCATCACCATCCAGTATGACCCGCAAACGCTGCCTTCCTTTACTGGCCAATCCGTCACTCAGGGTGGCCAAACCTACAATTATAGCCAGCTCGGCATGTCTTCAGGCTCGACTTCCACTGGGGTAGGCGCAAACACGTTCTTCGGTACGAACGCCGGCATCTCCACGAACCGTCCTCAAGTAACCTGCAGCCCGAAGTCGGGTTTGGCGACCTATCAACTTTACAGGCCTTGCTTCTCTGCCTCGGCCTTTGGCGTGTCCGGCGGCCAGGGTCTTCCCTACGTAGCGGGCCAGGCGTTCTTCGAGAACGATCTTGCCCTCTACAAGACCTTCACCATCCACGAGCAGAACAAGGTCCAGTTCCGCATAACGGCCACCAACTGGCTCAATCATCCCACCCCGGGCTTCAACTCTGCCGGTGGTGAGACCACGAACGAGACCTACCTGTATGACTACAACACGCACGCGCTGCGGCCGAACGATCGGTGCAACGATAGCTTGGCGCAAGATCTTCCCAAGGGTACTGCGGTGGGATCGTGCAACCCGGGCAAGGCGTACACGGCCACCAATCAGTACGCCACACCGAATGAGAAGCCCGAGGACCTGTTTGCTCAGCAGCACGGCAAGCTCGGCTTCGGTGCCAACAACCAGCGCATCATCGAGCTGAACGTGAAGTACTCGTTCTAACTCGCAACGCAGTTCAACCTAAAAGGAGCGGCCCATCCGGGTCGCTCCTTTTGCTTGCCCTGCAGCCTGTTGCCGATCAACTCATGTACTGCTGGTCGCTTACCTGCTCCATCCAGTCGACGGCCCTGCCGTCCAGCCGCTCCTGAATGGCGATGTGGGTCATGGCGGTGGCCGGTGCAGCCCCATGCCAATGCTTTTCACCGGGTGCAAAGGTGACGATGTCGCCGGGCCGGATCTCTTCCACAGGCCCATCCCAGCGCTGTACGCGGCCATACCCAGAGGTGACGATCAGAGTCTGGCCAAGGGGATGTGTGTGCCATGCAGTGCGCGCGCCGGGCTCAAACGTCACCTGTGCCGCCTGCACGCGCGCTGGATCGGGCGATTGAAAGAGTGGGTCGATCCGAACGCTGCCGGTGAACCAGTCCGCCGGCCCTTTGGTGGACGCCTGTGTGCCTGCTCGCTTGATCTCCATGCTGTACCTCCGCTGTGCCCAGTCTATTCCGCAGTAGGATGCCACGGGCGGCGGAGCTGTGGAGTGAACAGAAACGTCCGCAAGGGTGCGCTCCTGGCTGCGTCAAGGCTTCCAGCGCAGACCGTCTCTCCCCGAACCACTGGAACCCGGCCGGGCTATCCCTTGAATCTGTAGCGGAGACCACCTTGCACCAGGCGTGGCGGCGCGAGTGTCAGGATTGGCGTGCGGCCGGCGTCGATCGCCCGGTTCAGCAGGTTCTGCGCGCCTGCGAAGATGGAAAGGTCGTGTCCCAGATCTCGATCGGCCGAGACGTCGAAGCGCGCATACGGGTGCAGCACATACACGTTGGCGGCGTCATCGAACGTCTGACCGGTATAGCTGGCAATCACATGGAAATTGGCAACGCGCGGCGCCATGTAGTTGGCGGTCGCGGTGACGGCCTCGCGCGGAACTTCGGGAATCCATTTGCCGAGCAGGTTCGCTTGTTGGGCAGAGCTGGAGTTGAAGGCGGTGACCGTCGCAAAGGCCAGCTGATATTGGACGGAAGCATTGAATCGGTCTGAGGGCCGCAGCTCTGCGTCGAGCGAGAGTCCCTGGCTGCGGATCTGGCCGAGGTTCTGCCGCTGGAATGTGGTTGGCGTGAGTTGGATGGCGGAGACAGGCCGGTTCACCTCCGTCCAGAAGAACGAGGAGCGCACCACCAAGATGCGCGCCATGGTCGCGTTGCCGCCGATCTCAAATCCGGTCGCGCGCTCGGCGAGCAGGGAATTATTGGCAAAGGTCGTCTGCGAGCCGACCTGGCCGGTGCGGTAGAGCTCATTCAGCGTAGGGCCGCGGAAGGCGCGGAACGCGTTGGCCGTAAGGGCGGCGTTTGCGCCGAGCCTGCGCACAATGCCAAGGTGCGGTCCGGCAAACAGCTCGTCGATCTCCGGCAGCGCCGTCACAAGGCCGGTGCTGGAGACGATCTGCCGCGCGGAGAAGGTGCGGAAGCTGTCGACGCGGATGGAGCCGGAGATGAGCCAGCCGCGCGGCTGCCAAAGCGCATTGGCGAAGCCGCCGATCTCTCGCTGGCGCGCGCTGATGCTGGTGGTGATGCCGGTTGAGACTTTGGTCTCGTTATCCGTGCCGCGGATGTCGCGCAGGTCCACGCCAAGCGCGGCGACGGTCTCCGGGTTGAAGGTCCGTTCGGACTGCAGAGCGAGACCCAGCTCGTCGGAGGGAACGCGCTGCCGGGTGCTTAGCGTCTCCGAGTTCCGGCTTGCCGCCACCGCGGTAAAGCTCTGCCGGTAGCCCTCGCGCGAGCCGAAGAGGCGCAGCAGGGACTGCGTGCGCGCGGTGTGCAGGTCGCCGCCTGCCTGGTATCGCCACAGACGCGCGGCGTTTGTCTGTAGTGGAGTGCCGTTGCTGCGCAGCTCATTCAGGAGATTACCGCGCAGAAAGAAATCATTGTGCGTTGCCGGATCGGTTCCGCGTAGCTCCACGCGTGCCGCTTCGCCCTTTACATTGGCGGGAATGTCGACCAAGCCGCGCAGCGCCGGAGCGATGGGGACATAACCGCCGGTGGAGAAGCCGCTGAAGGCTCCCAGCGCGCCCAGGTGGCTGCGGGCAGCAGTCAACAAGGCGTTCTCATTGGCGGAGTTCTCGGTCGCGCCACTGGCGTCCGCCGCGAATCCAAAGGAGATAGCATGGCCACGCGCATCGCGAATCTCCGGAGTTTCGGGAGCAATGTCGATCACGCCGCCAATGGCTGAGGAGCCGTAAAGATCGGACGAGCCGCCGCGCAGCAGGTTTACGCCGCCGATGGCGAGTGAGGGAATCTCGTCCCAATGGATCCAGCCGCCGAAGGGATCGTTCTGCGGCACCTGGTCGCTTACCACCAGCGTGCGGCTGGCGGCGGTGGAACCGAGTCCGCGCAGGCTTACGCCCTCCGTGGTGGGGTTCGCAGTCCAGGAGCTGGTGCGGCGGAACAGAGAGAAACCGGCGACCTGGTGCAGCCTGTCGTCCAGCGAAAGCCCGGGGGCCGCATCCATCTGTTCCGGCAGCAGGGTTACGGTGCTGGTTGCGGAGTCGGCGATATCGAGCCCGCGGGCGGCCGTAACCGTGACCGACTGCGTTACCGAGCCGACGGAAGGCTGCGCGGCGGGCGGCTGCTGGTGCGGTTGCTGAGCTGCGGCCGGGGCGAACATGATCAGCAGAAGAAAACCCAGCGTCACGCCATGCCGTTGCATCGTCTTACCCGCGTATGGGTAGCCGTCGTATTGCATACAAGGAACTCCTTACAGATGTGCAGCGCTGCTTCAACAATATCCGACGCGGCGCTGGTTATTCCAGCGCAGATGAAAATCCTTCCAGGCTCTGTCACCGATCGGGTCTAATTGCTTGTACGAACGCGGTCTGCCGGAAGATTGACAAAAAGACCAGGAAGGTTCTTTGAGTACACATGGAGACGGGGCTAAGAGACAAGACGGTGCTAATTACGGGAGCGGCGAACGGCATCGGCCGCGCCACGGCGCTTGCGTTCGCCAGAGAAGGGGCGCATCTGGCGCTCATCGACTGTGACGCGCAGCAACTGGAGAAGACTGCTCGTGAGGCCGAGGCCCACGGCGTCGACGTGTCCTCTGTCGTCGCGGACTTCAGCACGGCGATGGGCTGCGCGAGCGGGCTGGATGAGTTGCTGGGCAAATTGCCGCACGGCGTTGACGTGCTCTTCAATAACATTGGACAGGCCGACCCTAAGCCGTTTATGGAGATCACGGATGAGCAGTGGGAGCGCAGCTTCCAGATCACGTTGATGTCCGCCGTGCGGGTCACGCGGCATCTGCTGCCGCTGCTGCGGCAGAAGGACAAGGCCGCGATCATCATGAACGCCTCCGACCTTGGCCGCCAGCCGGAGCCTGCGCCGGCGGACTACGGCGCGATGAAGGCGGCGATGCTGTCGGTGACGAAGAGCCTTGCGCGGTCCGAAGCGCCCAAGATTCGTGTGAACGCGGTCGCACCGGGACCGATCTGGAGCACATTCTGGTCGCGTCCGGGCGGCTTCGCGGATGGGCTCGCAGCGATCCACAACATGCCGCCGCGGCAGGCGGTGGACCATGAGATGAAGCTGCGGCAACTGCCGCTGGAACGACTGGGCGAGCCGGACGAGGTGGCGAACGTGGTGGTGTTTCTGGCCAGCGATCTGGCGTCGTACATCACGTCCTCGGTGTGGGGAGTGGATGGCGGCAGCATTCGCAGTTTGATTTAGACGGGAAAGAAAAAGCCCCACGCCTCAGACTCGAGACGCGGGGCATTTCGTTGTTGGTTAGTGTTTGGCGGCTGCGGCGTGCGGCTTGCCCCAGAAGATAAACGTCCCCAGCTTGGTGCCGGTGACGATGTCCATGGTGCCATCGTGTTTCAGATCGACGGGCAGCACGGTTGAGCCGACGCCGGAGCGGTTGTCGACCAGCTCAGGCACGAACCGCGCACCACCCGGAGCTTTGGGATCGCGCACCGTCTTGTAGATGTAGAGGACAGGCGGCCCAAACGGATCGGGATCGAGATAGTCGGCGTTGTGCGACCAGTAGCGCTTGCCGGTGATCAGGTCGGGAATGCCGTCGCCGTTCATGTCTGCGAAGTTCGCGGCGTGCAGCTCAGAGAAGGCGACGCCTCCGGCGTTCTCCTTCTCCGTATTCAGGTCATCCATGATCATGTGCTGGACGAAGGAGATGTTGCCCTGGGCATCGCGCTTCTGCTCATACCAGGCAAGGCCCCAGCCATGCGCGTTCAGCGAGGTGACCACATCCGGCAGGCCGTCACCGTTGACGTCATAGACGCCCATGGTTGCTCCCCCTGAGATGCCGTGGCCGACGCCTCCGAAGGCCTGCGAGTGATACTTCCACGGCCCGTTACCGCCGGCCGCAGGCTGCTCCCACCAGCCGTACATGTTCAGGACGTCCAGGCGACCGTCGCCGTTGATGTCGCCCACGCCGATGCCGTGCGCGCCGCCGTAGCCTGCCTCGGAGACATGGTGCTCGATCCACGGCCCGGTCGGGTTCGCTGGGTCAGGCTTGGCATAGCTGACGTATCCCCCG
>Ga0075522_10003072_pt1 | contig 12212 bp, 10 predicted proteins | sample NGEPerA_FD_74796 | JGI IMG/M metagenome (GOLD analysis project Ga0075522, IMG submission 74796) | Arctic peat soil microbial communities from the Barrow Environmental Observatory site, Barrow, Alaska, USA - NGEE PermafrostL2-A | ecosystem: Environmental > Terrestrial > Soil > Wetlands > Peat ... | reverse complement strand
GAATCTCGGCATGCTGGGATACTTCAAGTACGGACAGTTTCTGCTGGATAACTTCACCGCGCTTATGTCGACACTCGGTATTGACTATCACCCCGCGCACTTTGACATCGTCCTGCCGGTCGGCATCTCCTTCTATACGTTCGCCACCATGTCGTACACGCTCGACGTCTACTTACGCCGCGCAGCACCGGCACGAAATCTGCTCGACTACGCCCTGTTCGTAACGTTCTTCCCTCACTTGGTGGCGGGTCCGATCATGCGTCCGACGGAGCTCGTGCCGCAGTTCGCGCGGCCGCGCCGCGCCACCGGCGAGCAGCTGCGCTTCGGGCTCGCACTCATGACGCTCGGCCTGTTCAACAAGATCGTGTTGGCTGACACCTTCTTGTCGAGCGTCGCGGAGCGCGTCTACGACAGCGACAAGGCCCCCGGGGCCCTCGACGCCTGGGCGGCAACCCTTGCCTTCAGCGGACAGATTTTCTGCGATTTCGCGGGCTACTCAACCACGGCGATCGGGGCGGCACTGTGCCTCGGCTTTGCCATGCCCGATAACTTTCGCTTTCCATACGCAGCGGTGGGATTCTCGGACTTCTGGCGGCGCTGGCACATCACGCTGTCTTCCTGGCTGCGCGACTATCTCTACATTCCGCTCGGCGGTAACCGACACGGCGCCGTGCGCACCTATATCGCACTGATGAGCACGATGTTGCTCGGTGGTTTGTGGCACGGCGCGAACTGGACCTTCGTCGCTTGGGGCGGCTTGCACGGCCTGTATCTTGCGGTCGAGCGCGTGCTGCGCGCGCGGTTCGCCAACTACCGCCCCAGTGCGCTGGTGTTTGTCCTGCTCGGCCTGCTTACTTACACCCTGGTGAACGTGACCTGGGTGTTCTTCCGCGCCAAGACCTTCGGCAAAGCGTGGAGCGTGCTGTCCGGCATGGCCGGCCAGAACGCGTCTGCGCGGCCGATTCTCGCGACGTTCAGCCTGCTATCCGCAGCGTCGATCGTGGGGGCACTCGTGCTTACTCACTGGCTGATGCGGGCGCGCACGCTTGAGTCGGTCATAGCGCGAGTGCCGGCGGCGGCGGTGTGCCTGATATGGGCGCTCATGGCATTTGCAATAGTGATTGCGCAGGGGTCCGGAAGTGCGTTCATCTATTTCCAGTTCTGAGGTCAGCGGCGATGCGCGCGAGACGGCGGCCGACCGGCCGGGTGTCGCGCAGCCGGTGCCAGTGCGCCCCGTGCCGGAGCAACCGTGGGGGAAAATTCTGCTCGGCGTCATCGCGCTACTCGCGCTCCTCGTCGCAGGTTGGGAGTCGTATTGGCGTGCCTATGATGCGAAGCCGGGCATCAGAAACACCTACGGCCTGTGGGCAATGCAGCGACAACGGATCGACAAGGACAAAGGAAACGCGACTGTGCTGGTCGGCGCGTCACGCGTGTACTACGACGTCCAGCTGCCCGTTTGGGAGCGCCTGGACGGAGCGCGCCCGATCCAACTCTCCTTCGAAGGTACATCGCCGCTGACTTACCTCGAGGATCTTGCGGCGGATCCGAAATTCGTGGGCCGCGTGTTCGTTGGAGTGGAACCTGACCTCTTCTTTTCGGGATTCGAATATCGGGGCGGCGCCGTCCGCTACACACGTAAGGAATCGCCCTCGCAGTATCTCGGCCAGCAGCTGTCCATGCACTTTATCGAGCCGTACCTCGCTTTCAATGATCCCGATTTCGCACTGCACACGGTGCTGGCACGGCAACCCTGGCCGGAACGTCCGGGTAAGCACGTGTACCTCGAGCCCCGCAAGCTTGGCTATCATGAAGCCGATCGAAATTCGTACGTTTGGGACAAGGTATCCGACGATCCGGAATACCGTGAATTGTGGCGCCGAACCTGGCGCGAGGCATTTGAGCCGGGACCGGATGATCCGACGCCTGCGGAGGCGCTGAAGATACGGAAGGAGCAAATTGAACGCGCCGCACGGGTGGTGAATAAGCTACGGGCACACGGTGTGCAGGTGCTGTTCGTGCGCATGCCGAGCAGCGGCGAGTATCTCGCCTACGAGAATCGCGCGTTCCCACGCGCAACGACCTGGACTGCACTTCTCCGCGCGACCGGTGCGCCGGGAATTCATTTCGAGGACTATCCGGAACTGCGGGGCTACCAATTGCCCGACTGGTCGCACATGACGCATTCGGAGGCTGAGCGATTTACTGCAGCGCTGTACGGGGTGATCACGCGCGATTTTTGGCACAAGAAGTGATGAGTCATTCGGCTACAGCGGTTCCAATCTGCTGGACGAGGAGGCGATCGGTTCATGCTGCCTCTTTCATCGTTCGCGCATAGACCTTGAGAAGCATGTTGGCGCTGTCGCGCTCTTCGGCAATGTAGCGGCCAAGAAGCGCACCCGTTTCGCGATCCAGCCTGGTGTCCTTGAACAGATCCGCGAAATCATCGTCGGGAATTCAACTCGAAGAACATTGCATCCTAACTATCTTGGCCGTCTTTTTTGGGAAGCTCGTCATTGAACTCGAGCCACGGCACGTGATTTTCGAAGTGCACGTGCACCGTCGATTCCTTGTCCAGCGCACCACTGATAAGTGCGCGTGAAACGTGGGTTTCTCCGGGCCAGTGCGTGGACTCAAATAACATAGGACTTCCGCACGTCGCGCAAAACCCCCTTCTTGCACCTGGACTTGATTCATACCAAGTCGGCGCTACTGAGTTAGAAAGTAGTCGAAAACCTTTGGAATGGAAACCAGCCCAAGTGACGACAGGCGAACCATGTGCCCGCCTGCAAAGGGTACAGTGGCAATGTGCAACCCACTTTGTAGGGAGGTCGGCCTCAAATCGAACCGCACCACACAGGCACGATCCTCGGACTATTGACGTGCTCATTTGATATCTATTTTGGCCCAAAAAAGTGCTCTATGACGAGCATAACCGCCGTTCGTAGAGTAACTCACTGCGAGTCACCGGGGTGGCACTCGCCCGCCCGGAAATACCGGCGCTTGCCAATGGCGATCCAGACCTCGCCAAAGCATCCCCGCAGGACCTGCGCACGTACATTTCTCTACTGGCCGCCACTTCCGTGGCTATCTCTAGATACATTGTTTGGCTTCGCGTCCTGAGCGGCGCCGAACTAGCCGTCATCGACGGCAAGACTATTCTCGAGGATATCTACACCTCAGAAAAGAAAGTCGCAGGCACAGACGTCGGCAACCCTATGTGAACGTCGCGAGGTACGAGGTCACGCTTACGAACTTCCGAACTGCAAGCAGTTCCAGGAAGCGGGCGCGGCAGCGGCAAAGCTAGGATGGATTTTAGAATACCCAGAAGCGGTCGTTCACCTCCGCAGCTGCTTAACCAGGACTCCTTTTAGCGAGGCATGCGGGGGAGCTTCTTTCCGGCGGGCTCAATCTGGTACTGCGCGACGTTGAGCTGCATTGCAAGAAACGTGTAGTACCCAATGATTCCCGTCATGTCGACGACTCCCTTCGTTCCAAACCTCGACTTGGCACGCGCAAATGTCGCATCGGAAACCTGCTTGTTCCTTAGCAGTTCGCTCGTGAAATCAAACACGGTCTGTTCATCTGGGCTCATCGCATTCGGGCGCCGGCCTGCGGCAACGTCGTCAGCGACTGCTTTTTGAATACCGGCCTTCAGCGCAATCGGGTAGTGCACGGCCCACTCGTAGTCCTGCGTCCACTCGTGGGCCGTGATCAGGATTACGAGTTCGCTCAGCGTATTGCCGATCGCCGACTTGTACCGAAGGTAGTCACCCATTGCGCGCGCCTGCGACATCACTTGTGGACTGTGCATCATGGGCTCGAATGGACCGAATACCGGAACCTTCCGCGCCGTCTCGAAGTCGGCTGCGGCCTGCTTCTGTTCCTCCGAGTACTGTGTGGGAGGAATTGTCGGCAACCGTTCCTCCGCTTGGGCAGCGACGGCAGCGATGGTAAACAGGAGGGCTATCGCCATTCGAGAACATTTCATCTGCAAATCTCCAACCGAAAGACGCGCATCCGCCGCCCATGATAGTCCTCGGCTGAGAAGCCGCAAACCGGAGCGCAACCGCGGGCTGCTGGGAAGTAATCCTAGATAAAGGTCACGCGGGGGCTGCCGGAGGCATCCCCCGTGACCGCCGCGCGCCGACAGCGATCGACGCCCACGGCCGCCACGACCTACGCTCGAGGAGCAGCCAATAGTTGCACCCAGAACAGACCGCGCCTTCCAGCCTGACCTGCAGCATACGCAACACCCATTTCGGCGAATCTTGCGTCCATTATGTTTTCGCAGTGACCGGGACTATCGAGCCAACCCTTGACGACTTCCTCGACCGATTGCGGCCCGTAGGCAATGTTCTCGCCGACCAGTTTCTCCGGGTAGCCTACCGCGCGAACTCGATCCGCGGGTGTGCGGCCGGCTGGGTCAACATGTTCAAAATAGTTGTGTACGGCCATGTCGCTCGCATGCCCGAGCGCGACTTCATCAAGTGTCGCTGACAATCTAATTGGAGGTGCCGGTCCGAACGAGCGCTCACCGCAGCGAGCGCCCCGGGCGCGTGCTTCATTTACGAGCCGCAGCGCTTGCGTCGGTAATCCCGGTGCGGCCGAGCGGGCCGGGACAACGGAGGCGGTGGCCAATACGAGCCAAGTATCCACACCGCGCTGATAGACACCCACGTCGTGGAAGGCTTGACGGGTCACCGTGCGGCACGCTGAGCGCCTGAGGAGTTCAATTGTGGACGACTCGCTTCCTCTGATGTGTACGCCCGCAGCGCTTTGTACTTCGTAGCCGCTACGTCTGGCCGCCGCTTCAATTGAGAGTCCCAGGGCCCATTGTTCGGCCGCGCGGTCCAGCCGCGGATTGTGATGGACGGGCTCGGCTGCCCGAAGCAGACCGCCGCAGCCCCCCACGCGTAGTACGTCCACTGCAGATAACGTATCAGCCTGCGCTGACGCAATCCCCGTGAGCGCAACGCAAAGGAAAAGAAAACTCGTCAGCATCTCATGAGGCACACGATTCACCGCAACTGCTCCTGTACTTCCAAACTCGGACGGCTGATCAGCATATCGATGACGCAAGTTGGCCTGGGTATGGAACGCCTGATCGCAAGATCCGCTGACCGTGAAGCGGCACGCAAACTTCTCCGTCCTCAGAAATGTGATCCAGGCGAGTCTTTGCGCGGGATACGGCCGTTTGGTCGTCGATGCATTAACGAGACGGCCTGCTATATGTCATGTGGAACTCACGCCCACTTCCATAGCGTTTGCTTGACGGTGCGGCGCGCTTCCGCCTGGCCTTTTAAATTGGGATTTCGGGCGCCGCCAAGCGCAACGAGAATCCGTGGCTCGATGTAGACAGCGGGACTTGTAGCGTGCGCGACGAATTACCCATTAGGCACGGTTTGGACTCAGCTCGCGTCCTCACGCTCACCGAATGCGGGTACCGGCAACCCCGATTGGCGCAGAAAAGCGACCATTGCGCTGATCACTGGCCTAACGGCCGGACGCTGGGCCATTCGACTGCGCCATGCCAAGAGGTTCGGGTACGACATCGCAATCGGCACGGTATGTCGCGCGGCGAAAAACTGCGCCATATAGAACGCGATATCCGCGTAGCTGTAGAGACGTGCGAGATAGGGACGACCCGTCAGTACGATTTCCATCGCGCCGTAGTAATCCTCTATGCCGGCAAGCGCCTTGATCCATTCTGGACTCTCAACAGGATCAGGCGTGCCGCGCAGGCCCATTAATCGCACTACGTGTGGAAAGAAAATCTCATCAGAGGAGAGTTCAAATCGCCTTGCCTCGGCGCGCTCCGTTGGCGAGTGCGGCCACAACGGCGGCCTCGGGTACTTATCCTCGAGGTATTCGAAGATCTGCGTTGAGTCAAAGATTTCAACATCCGCATCGATCAAGACGGGCACCTGCTGCTTGGGATTGACGCGCACAACCTCCGGATGTTTGGGCTGGTAGCGGTGCTCGCGATCAAAGGCGACCATCGTCAGGTCGAAAGCAATTCCCTTCTCCCGGAGAGCAATTTCTGCCTTTGCGCCAAACATGCTAAGTGGGCCTGAATAAAGCTTCATGCAGTTCTCCGCTACCACGATTCAAGCGAGAGCGGCGCACAACGCACGGCTGTCTCACCGCCCGATGCTAGCAAGCACTCACCGGGAAAGGGACTGAGCATCCCGATCCGCACCCCTCATCGGCACGGCAATTTTGAAGTCATGACTATATATGATCTCATTGGGTCATGAAGCAGGTACGTATTGCCGAACTCAAAGCCAAACTGAGCGAGTTTCTCCGGGCAGTGGAAGGCGGGGAATCGATTACGGTATTGGATCGAAATCGATCGATTGCTCAAATCGTGCCGATCCGGGCGAGATCCGGCTTGCGAATCAGAAAGCCCAGCTCCAACTCACCGCCTCCAAACAAAGTCTCATTGCCTAAATCTGCGAAGCTCAGTGTAGACGTATTGGAAATGTTGCTTGAGGAACGGCAAAGCCATCGATGATTGCCTACATCGATGCTTCCGTACTGCTTCGCGTTGCACTCGGACAGCCCAACCCATTGCCGGAGTGGCGGCAAATCGAACGCGGAATATCAAGCACATTAGTCAGCACCGAGAGTCTGCGCACTTTGGATCGCGTACGCTTAGTTGCGCAATTATCCGACATCGAAGTCGCGCGACAATACTTGCCCTTCTTGACTCCCTTGAACTTGTCGAGATTGATTCGGTAGTCCTCGAGCCCGCTTCGCAACCGATGCCGACCGAACTCGGCACGCTGGACGCAATTCACCTGGCCTCCGCCTTGTTTTGGCGGGATGCAATGGGACTCAATCTCTCCATGGCAACGCACGACGCAGTTTCGGGGTTAGCGGCTCGGGCCCACGGCTTCACGGTACTGGGAGGCTGCTTACTCGTTAGTCGGAGCGATCAGGGCAGCGGGTCGCCAACGGCCAATGACGAAAGTTCCTCCTCGGAGAACTCCCCCGCAAGGAGAAACCGACGTGCCCTTTGCAACTGTGTAGCGTCGACGAAGATTCTGCATGGGCGCCCTTCACCGAGCAGGACAGTATCGGAGACGACTTTGCTTGCAATACCGTCCGCGGAAAGCGACCCGACGAGAGCGAAGCTGGACGGCGTATCGGGGCACTCCGTCAAGAAGCGCCATGTGGATGTGGTCAACTTGTCCTTCCTCCAGATGCGGTGCCCCGATTTCTTAGCAGCTCGCCACACAGTCTATCTCTAATGCCCGAAAGGACTGCGCCATGTGGGAACGCGGACAAGATAGATGCCGGCGATCGGCTTCAAATCGGATCTTCGAGCGACTTTGCAAGACCCGTGAAGAGTTTCGGACCGGTGGACGTCATCGACCAGCAGTCCTCGAGGCGTACGCCGAATTCCCCCGGCACATAGAGTCCCGGCTCGTCCGAAAAACACATTCCGGCCTCCAGCGGCGTTGCATCCCCATGGACGAGATAAGCCGGCTCATGCCCGTCCAACCCGATGCCATGGCCGGTGCGGTGCGGCAGTCCCGGCAGTCGATATGCCGGCCCCCACCCTTCGCTCTCGTAGAACTTGCGAACGGCATCGTCCAATTGGCCAACGGGAGTCCCGATTTTCGCGGTTGCAAGGGCGATTTCCTGTCCACGCCGGACCGTATCCCAGACCTTACGCTGGCGCGCGGTCGGCTCACCAAAAACCCAGGTGCGCGAAATATCCGACTGATAGCCCTCGACCGAGCAACCGCAGTCCATGAGAATTACGGATCCGTCATGTACGGTCTGCGGTGTCCGCGAGCCGTGTGGATACGCGGAAGCTTCGTTCAGAAGCGCCATCGAAAACTCGGGCGGCCCGCCCAAGGCCGTCGTGACACTGTCCATCAATTTACTGATGTCAGATGCTGTCATGCCGCGCTTGATGTGTGCGTGCACGTGGCGCAGCGCAGCGAGGGTGACGTCATTGGCAATCTGCATTAGTGCCAGCTCCGCCTGCGATTTGATAAGCCGGCAGGCACGGACGAGGGCATCGGCGGAGACCATTTTGTAGGCATCGCGTGAGGCGGCTCGCACTCCCTCGACAATGAAGAAGCGAGTCGTCGACTCGACCGCCACGACGCCGGATGCGACGCTTCGCTCGCGTAGACCCAAAGCAATTTTTTCAAACGGGCTCTCCGGCTCGTTCCATATGAGGACATCGCCGCTCACCTGTAGTGTTTCGCGAACCGAAGGCTCCTCGAACGCGGGAGTCACGATGAGGACTTCACCACGCGCAGGGATGATGGCAACTGTCGTGCGCTCAGAGCGCCACCAGCGGATCCCAGTGAAATAATCAAGCGTTGATCCGGGTTCAATGATCAGAGCGGCGATCTTCTGCTGCGCCATAAGAGCCTGAACCTTGGCGATCCGAGCTCGCCGCTCATCGGCCGAGATAGCTTTGGCGTTGCCCGTCATGGAATGCAGCGGCAGGCCCTTCGGCGGCGATTCTGCCGCCGCAGCGGCCGCGGTGGCGATCACTAACGGCACGGCGGTGGCGTGACTCAGAAACGCGCGTCGCGAAAGCATAGCGGCTGGCCTTGGGCACTCGGAGACAACGGAAGGTACCATTGAGTGCGTCGGCAGCACGAGTGCCCGGCCCTCTAACGCAGAAGGTGCACTTGGGGGATGGTTTTGCCCGACAGGACAGCCGCAAATTGATTGCCGCTGCACGGCAGTTGATTGAGCTTCTGCAAGGCAACGCGATCGGGCGGCCCGAGTAAGGAATCGCGATTGGTCGCTCACTTCGCTATCGAGCCGGGGGGTGAGCCTCAGGCTGCGATGTTCTGAGCCTCAAGGGCTTCCAAGACTTGTTTGTGCTGCTCGAATAGTCTTTCTGCAAGCGCACGGGCGCCGGCAATCTTCCCCTCTGCGCCCGCCACTTCCATCTCCTTACACAAGTCGGCGAACGCCATGGCGCCGACATTGGCGCTGCTCGACTTCAGAGCATGTGCCGCCTGCCTGATTCCGGTTGCATCCTCGGAAGCCAACGCCGTGCGCAGCGCATCGGTAAGCGTAAGGGAGCTTGAGATGTACAGCCCCACGACCTTCGCGAGGAGGTTGCGGGCACCGGGTCTGTGCAAGGCTCTGATGCGCCCCAGCGCCTGCTCATCCAGAACGGAGCTTTGGTTCTTCACAACGGCCGCGGGCTGGATGCTCGCCGAGCCGAACGACTCCAGTACCTGGTACAACTGGTCACTCGTGAAGGGCTTACTCAGATAGCGGTCCATTCCCGCAGCAAAGCATTTCTCATCGTCGCCGCTCAGGGCGTTCGCCGTCAGTGCGACGATCGGCGTGCGCTCACGTTGATTGTCCTTTTCCCACTCACGATAGCGAGTTGCCGTGGCATAGCCGTCGAGCTTGGGCATCTGGCAATCCAATAGCACGACTTCGTAACGATCAGCCTCAAGCTTCTGCAGCGCCTCCTCGCCATTCCATGCGCTCACGGCCTGGATGCCAAGTTCCTCGAGCATCGCGCGCGCGACCTCTTGGTTGACGGGGTTGTCCTCGACCAGAAGGACTCGGCGTACTCGCGAGAGCTTGCGCGCTGCCTTATTGGTATCCGGTTTGGGCCGCGGCTTCTCACCGTGAGCGAGCGGGAATTCTCTTGCCAGGAGCGAGGACAGGCTCGCATGTAGCTGCGAGCGGCGCACGGGCTTACTGAGCCACATCGTGGGCACACCGTGTGTATCACCCGCCGACGGGGTGACCGCGGAAACCGGATTCATAATGAGAACCGGCACGCCGGCAAACTCGGGAAGGCTGCGAATGGCCGCGGCGAACGCAGGCCCGCTCATTTCGGGCATTTGTCCATCCAGTATCACGACCTCAAACTGACCGCCAAACGCTTTCTCGAGGAGCTGCATCGCTTGCCCGCAGGAGCTCGCCTCGCTAATCGTGACACCCCAGCTTGCCAGATGGTGTTTAAGGATCTCGCGATTGGAAGTCTTGTTGTCGACGATGAGGATCTTGGTCCGTTGCAGGATGGGCGGATAATTCTCGCGAACCGCGGCCGGGTCGATCCCGAGGGGCACGGAGAAGAAGAATGTCGATCCCACGCCCGGCTCACTTAAGACACCGATCTTGCCGCCCATCAACTCAACCAACTGCTTGCAGATTGCAAGACCCAGGCCGGTTCCACCGTACTCGCGAGTCGTCGAACTGTCCTCCTGTGCGAACGATTCAAAGATCGTGGTGCAGTTTTCCGGCTTGATGCCTATGCCGGTATCCTGCACTTCAAACCTGAAGGACGGGTCGAAGAGGCCAGTGCCTTCGTGCCGCACCGTAATCTTGATTTCACCACGCTCGGTAAATTTAACGGCGTTGCTGATGAGGTTAATGATGATCTGCCGCAGCCGCTGCGCATCTCCGCAGACTCCCGTTTGGGTCTTGGCGGAAATGTCACAGACCAATTCCAGACCCTTGCTGTGGGCGCGCTCGGCGAGGATGTCGACCGCATCCTCAACGATGTCGCGAAGATTAAACGGCGCAACGTTGAGCTCGAGTTTCCCCGCCTCGATTTTCGAGAAATCGAGGATGTCATTGATAATGTCGAGCAATGCGCTGCCGGACTGGTGAATGGTGACGGCGTAGCGGCGCTGGCGCTCGTCCAATGTCGTTGAGTGGCGCAGCAGTTCAGCCATGCCGAGCACGCCGTTCATGGGCGTGCGGATCTCATGACTCATGCGCGCCAGGAATTCGCTCTTGGCACGACTGGCCCGCTCGGCTCGTTCGAGCGCCTCACGCGCCTCCGCGACGGCCGCGTCCAAGAGCACGGTGCGTTCGCGCACGCGCTTTTCGAGCTCGTTCTGGTAGAAGCGCAGATTAATGTCGCGCTTTTCCAGCTCCGCCAGCATCTCATTGAAACCATCGATCAGTACGCCGAACTCATCGTCGCTCTGCTTATCCGCGCGCAGCGCGAAATTCTTGCTCTCGCTGACGTTGCGCGCGAGGCGCACCAGATCGCTCACTGGATTTAGCATGTCGCGTTGCAAGCGGATCGACAGGAGATAAGCGACGACGCCTGCCAAGAGCAGACCAAATAGCGTGTTTTTCAGCGAGCTTTGCAGCTGCGCGTAGAGCTGCGTGAGGTCGGCGTCCACATGAATCGTGCCGACACGATCGCCGTCGAGCATGACTGGAACTTGAATGTGGGCGCGAGTAAAGGCACCCAGACGAATCGTCTGCTTGTCATTCGCCGGATCGTGAATGTCCCACGGCCGCAGCCGCTTGGACGGCGACAGATAAGGGCCGTGAAAGGTCACATCGACAAAGACCTTGCCGGCTGCGTCGTAGAGCGTGACCGCTTCAATATTCGGATCTGCGCGCAGGGAGTTCAGCACATTGCGCGCGTCGGCCCGATCCGCGAAGGCGAGCGCCGCGGTCGTATTGGCGCCGACCGTGGTCGCCAGCGTCACCAGGTGCTGCGCAAGGCTACGGCGCAGGCTCAAGACCTCTACCGACATGTAGAGGACCGATGCCACGAGGAGCGCGACTGCTGCTGCGTACACGACGATCAGGCGCAGCTTCGCGGCCAGCGACAGATTGCCAATCCACCGCATCATGGCTTGGCGTCCATCCCTTGCTCTTCGATTAGCGTTGCAATTTGCAGGAGCTGCGCACCAATTTTCAGGCCCGCTCGGGCGCTTGCTGCGGTGTTGACTTCGAAATGGACCTTGCTCGCCGCCGTACCAAGACCAATCATGCCGCCGCGGGAGGCAAACCCATCGATGTCGCTGATGGTCAGCACTGGGCTGCGGGCGACCGCATTTAACAGTGCCGCAACCCGCTCGCGCTCGGAGTCGCTGATGAAGACAATTCGGCACCCGGTCGCCGGCTGCTCAGCGTCCGCTATCCGCGCTATGACGATCGCTCGTCCCTGCAGGGCTCGGCCCGCGAGGCTATCGATGCTCGCGCCGAAGTCATCCCGTCCCACGATACATAAGCGCAAGGTCCCCGCGGAGTGCGCGAAAGCCTCTTCCGGCCAGTGCACGAATTTACCGATCTTGAAGATGAGCGCCGCCGTGGATTTGGGTTCGGGAGCGACCGCTGCCTGCGCCGCGAACGCAAGACACAGGCCTGCGATGCCGACAAAAGTTAAGCAGCGACCTGCAGCGCGCATCTTGAAAGCGGGCATGTTACGGCCCTGGCTCATTGGCGTTGACAGCCAC
>Ga0075522_10003071_pt1 | contig 12213 bp, 8 predicted proteins | sample NGEPerA_FD_74796 | JGI IMG/M metagenome (GOLD analysis project Ga0075522, IMG submission 74796) | Arctic peat soil microbial communities from the Barrow Environmental Observatory site, Barrow, Alaska, USA - NGEE PermafrostL2-A | ecosystem: Environmental > Terrestrial > Soil > Wetlands > Peat ... | reverse complement strand
TTGGCAGTGCCGTCGAGCTTGGTGAGGACGATGCCGGTGACCCCTGCGGACTCAGTGAAGAGGCGCGCCTGCTGCAGGCCGTTCTGGCCGGTGGTGGCGTCCATTACCAACAACACTTCGTGCGGAGCTTCGGGTATTAAGCGCGTGGCGGTGCGGCGCATTTTGTCGAGCTCGTCCATGAGGCCGGACTTGGTGTGCAGGCGGCCCGCCGTGTCTACGTACAAATCCTGCGTTCCGCGCGCTTTGGCTGCGGAGATGGCGTCGTAGAGCACAGCCGCGGGATCGCCGCCGGATTTGGTCTTGATCATGTCGACGCCGGAACGCGAGGCCCACACTTCGAGCTGTTCGATTGCCGCGGCGCGGAATGTGTCTGCCGCGCACAGCATGGCGGAGTGGCCCTGGGCGCGGCTCCACGCGGCCAGCTTGCCGCTGGTGGTGGTTTTGCCGGTGCCGTTGACGCCGACAAGGAATGTGACTTTGGGCGGCGCGGCGGGCATGGGGATGGGGCGCTGAGGCGCTTCAAGAATGGCGCGCAGTTCGGACTTTAGCAACTCGCGCAGTTCGTCGCCGCCTTCAATGGCCTTGCGGAGTGCGCGTTCGCGCAGGGCCTCAATGATGGCCGCGGAAGTTTGCACGCCCAGGTCGCTTGAGACCAGAACAAGCTCGAGGTCTTCAAGAGCATTTTCGTCTACGACGCGGGTGAGGGCCGCAATGCCTTCAATCTTGGAGGAAAGCGACTCGCGGGTGCGCGAGACCGCCTGCTTCATACGCGCGAAGAGTCCTAGGTTTTCCTGGGATTCGGGCGAGTCGGTTTCGTCCTTTTTGCCGCCAAAGAGCTTCATCATTAAGTGTCCAGTTATCAGTCTAGAGCATCTGTATTGATGTGGGGTTGCGCCGCTCAGGAGGCTCTGGTTACGTTCCAGTGACGTTGTGCGGCCGTTTACCGGCCAAGTGTCGAGAATGGGTGCGAGACTTCGATATTCTTGATAGAAGGCCGTTTTCCCCTTAATTCTTCCTGTGGCCAGCAAGGTCGGGTGACCAAATTGACGGATATCAAGAACCATCCTCTGAAGAAGATTCTCGAGAACCGCATCGCCATCATCGACGGCGCGATGGGCACGACCATTCGCACCTATGGCATGGCGGAGGCGGACATCCGCGGCGAGCGCTTTAAGGACGCGACCAAGGGGCTGCTGAATAATGGCGACCTTTTTTCGCTGACGCAGCCAAAGATGATCGGGGATATTCATCGGAGATTTCTTGAAGCAGGCGCCGACATCATCGAGACCAACACGTTTGGCGCGACGACGATTTCGCAGAGCGAGTTCTTTGTGGACGACCCGCGTGAACATGGCGGGCGCAAGGATCCTGAGTTTTACCAGAAGATTGTTGAAGACAAATTTCTGAAGGAACTTGCCTGGGAGATTAACGAGCAGTCTGCGCGGCAGTGTCGCGAATGGGCTGATCGTGTGGCGAATGCGACGGGGCGGCAGCGGTTTGTTGCTGGAGCGCTTGGCCCGCTGACGGTGTCGCTGTCAAATTCTCCGGATGCTGATGATCCCGGCTTCCGAGTGGTGACGTTTGACCAGGTGAAGGACGCATACAAGGAGCAGACGCGCGCGCTGATTGCGGGCGGATCGGATCTGATGCTGGTGGAAACAATCTTCGACTCGCTGAATGCGAAGGCGGCGCTGGTGGCCATTCGCGAAGTGTTTGACGAAGACGGCCTGGCGAAGAGCGGCAGGGAATTGCCGGTGATGATTTCGGCTGCGGTGGGCCGTGGCGGCGAGACCATGATTTCCGCGCAGACGGTTGAGGCGTTCTGGAACGCTGTGGAACATGTGAACCCGATGTCGGTGGGTTTGAACTGCTCACTTGGGCCGGACCTGATGTATCCGTTTCTCGAAGAGCTGGCGCAGAAATCGAATGTGGCGATTTCGTGCTATCCGAACGCGGGGTTGCCAAATCCGCTGTCTGCCACCGGGTTCGATCTGGGACCGGCGGATATGGCGCGGTATCTGGGGGACTTTGCCCAGGGCGGACTGATCAACATTGCGGGCGGGTGCTGCGGTAATACACCGGAGCATATTGCGGCGATAGCCAAGGCGTTGGATGGGAAGCATCCGCGGGAACTGCGCGAAGTGGGCAGAACTCCCAAGGGTGAGGTTCGTGCTATCCCACCCTTGGCAGAAGAGGCCAAGGATGGGGCACCCTCCATTGTGCAAACCGAACCGCAGAAGCCGTTGCGGTTGTCGGGGTCGCAGCCGTTTACGCAGCAAGCGGGCGTGTTCATCATGATTGGCGAGCGGACCAATGTTGCTGGTTCGCCGAAGTTTGCGAAGTTGATCAAGGACAGCAAGTACGAAGAGGCCGTTGCGATTGCCCGGCAGCAAGTGGAGAACGGCGCGAACGTGATCGACATCTGCATGGATGAGGGAATGATTGACGGCGTGGCTGCGATGACGCGCTTTTTGCAATTGCTTGGCAGCGAGCCGGAAGTTGCGAAAGTGCCGTTCATGGTGGATTCGTCGAAGTGGGAAGTGATTCATGCGGGATTGAAATGCCTGCAGGGCAAGGGCATTGTGAATTCAATCTCAATGAAGGAGGGCGAGGAGACATTTCGCGAGCATGCGGCGGCGGTGCTGAAGTATGGCGCAGCAGTTGTGGTTATGGCATTTGATGAGCAGGGGCAGGCCGCGACCTTCGAAGACCGCATTCGCATCTGCGAGCGGGCTTACCGGATTCTCGTGGATGAAGTTGGATTTCCGCCGGAAGACATCATCTTCGATCCGAATATTCTTACCGTTGCCACGGGCATGGAAGAGCACAACAACTACGCGGTGGATTTCATCAAGGCTACACGTTGGATCAAAGAGAATTTGCCGCATGCCAAGGTGAGCGGCGGCGTTTCAAATATTTCATTCAGCTTTCGCGGAAATAATAAAGTGCGCGAGGCGATGCACTCGGCGTTTCTGTATCATGCGATTGCAGCCGGCATGGATATGGGCATTGTGAACCCGGGCATGTTGGAGGTGTACGAGGAGATTGAACCGGAGCTGAAGGAACTGGTCGAAGACGTGCTGCTGAATCGGCGGCCGGATGCGACTGAGCGCTTGGTGGAGCGCGGCGAGCAGTTGAAGCTGGAGAGCACGGGCGCGGTTAAGGACGAAGCCAAGGTTGAAGAGTGGCGCAACGGAACTGTTGAGGAGCGCATTTCGCACGCGCTGGTGAAGGGTATAGATGCATACATCGAAGCCGATGCGGAAGAAGCGCGCGTAAAGCTGGGGCGGCCGCTGCTGGTGATTGAAGGTCCGCTTATGGCGGGGATGAGCGTGGTGGGCGATCTGTTTGGCGCGGGCAAAATGTTTCTGCCGCAGGTGGTCAAGTCGGCGCGCGTTATGAAGAAGGCGGTCGCGCATCTAACGCCATTCATGGAAGCGGAGAAGGCGTTGCTGGTGGCGGCGGGCGAGCAGGTGAGCGCGCAGGGCAAAATAGTGCTGGCCACGGTGAAGGGCGACGTGCACGACATTGGCAAGAATATTGTGGGCGTGGTGCTGGCCTGCAATAACTACGAAGTGATCGACATGGGCGTGATGGTTCCTGCCGAGAAAATTCTTGCGCGCGCTAAAGAAGTAAACGCCGATCTGATTGGACTGAGCGGGCTGATTACGCCCTCGCTCGATGAGATGGTGCACGTTGCACGCGAGATGGAGAGGCAGGGATTCAAGCTGCCGCTGCTGATTGGCGGAGCCACGACGAGCCGCGCGCATACGGCGGTGAAGATTGCGCCGCTGTATAGCCAGCCGGTAGTGCATGTGCTGGACGCGAGCCGCGCGGTGCCGGTGACGACCAGCCTGTTGAGCGAAGAGAATCGCGATGCGTTCATCGCAAAACATCGCGAAGAATATGAGTATCTGCGCAAGATGCATGCGGCGCCGAAGGCGAGCCTGGTGCCGATAGAACAGGCACGCGTACGGAAAACGCCGATTGCGTGGCGCGCGGAGGATTTGCCCTCGCCGGAGTTTACTGGTGTGCGGGTGCTGGATGATTTTCCGCTGGCGACGCTGCGCGAATTCATTGACTGGACGCCGTTCTTTCATACGTGGGAACTGAAGGGAGTTTATCCGCGCATTCTGAATGATCCGGCGCAGGGCGAACAGGCAAGGCAGATTTTTACTGAAGCAAATGCGTTGCTTGACCGGATTATTGAAGGCAAGCTGATTACGGCGCGCGCTGTCTGCGGGCTCTTTCCGGCGAATGCGGTGGGCGACGATGTTGAGCTTTACACCGATGAAACACGCAAGACGGTGCTGACGCGTTTCCACTTCCTGCGCCAGCAGGCAAACCGCGAAGGCAATGAACCGTGCCGATCGCTGGTGGATTTCATTGCGCCGAAGGAAACGGGACTGCCTGATCACATTGGCGCATTTGCTGTGACGAGCGGCATCGGGCTGAAGGAACTGTGCGACGGGTTCAGAGCGCGGCTTGACGATTACAACGCAATTATGGCGGAGGCGTTGGGAGATCGGCTGGCCGAGGCATTTGCGGAGTGCCTGCACAAGCGCGTGCGCGATGAGTGGGGCTACGGTCGCGAAGAAAAATTTAGCAATGAGGAAATGATTCACGAGAAGTATCGCGGCATTCGTCCCGCGGCGGGCTATCCGGCATGTCCGGATCACACGGAGAAGGGAACTCTGTGGCAGTTGCTTGATGTGAAAGCGAAGACCGGCATTGAGATTACCGAATCGTTTGCGATGTGGCCGGGATCGAGCGTGAGCGGGCTTTACTTTGCGCACCCTGAGTCGCGCTACTTTACGGTGGGCAAGATTGGCCGCGACCAGGTAGAGGACTATCACCGCCGCAAGGGAATGAGCGAGGCCGAAGTGGAGCGCTGGCTGGGGCCGAATCTCAACTACGATGCGGCGGGAGACAAAGTTACAAGTTGATTTGCATCCTCTGCCGTATTGTTTCTTCATTTGTTGATTCAGCGTTAAAACGCGGCCTCAGTTTTTGCACTGTATTCGCAGCAGGTTGACTGTCTTTTCATAGAGGCACGCTGATAATCGTTGCGTGATCAGCCATACTGCCGACAATGCAACGTCCGACTTCGAGACGGTTCAGACTTCCGTTGCCGAAATCTTGTGTGCTACACACGCGCCGGTTCAGCCTGCGGAGAATTTGCGGCCGCAGATTCATGCGGAGGTTGGGCGTTATCAGCTTCGGCTGGCGCAGAGTGTGGAAGACCGCGATGCCGCATGTCGGTTGCGCTTCAGAGTTTTCAATATTGAGTTGGGCGAAGGGCTGGAGAGCTCCTATCAAACGGGCCTCGACAGCGATCAGTTCGATCTGTTTTGCGAGCACTTGCTGGTGGAAGACAAACTTAGCCGGCGCATTGTGGGCACGTACCGCATGCAATCTGGTGAGTCGGCGGCGCGCAATCTGGGCTACTACTCTGAGCAGGAGTTTAATCTTGCGCCCTACGAGCCGCTGCGCGCAGGAATTCTGGAACTGGGGCGCGCTTCAATTGACCGCGAGCATCGTACGCCAGAAGTGCTCACCTTGTTATGGCGTGGGATAGCGCAGTATGCTACCGACATGGGGCTGCGTTACTTGATCGGCTGCTCTTCATTAAATTCCCAGGAACCGACGGAAGGCTGGCAGATGTACCACCAGCTTGAACATTACCGGGTGAGCAGGGAGTTTGAGACATTGCCGACGGAGCGCTTCGCATGTCCCACCGAGCATATCGGCCGGGAGCCACAGCAGCCGGCCCAGCAAGAAAGTAAGGCCGTGCTGACTCAACCACCCATTCCGGTCAAGATTCCAAAGTTATTGAAGACATATTTAGCAATTGGCGCGCGCATTGCAGCGCCGCCGGCCTGGGACCGCGAGTTTGGCACCATAGATTTTCTTACTTTGCTCGATCTCAAAATGCTTTCGCCGGGAGCGCGCAATCGCTTTCTGGCTCCGCTTACGCAATGACATTGCGCCGTACCCGGCGCGCTGTGGCGCTTGTTGTTGAGATTCTCCTCTGCATCGTTCGGTTCTGGCTTTTGCGCCTAAAGGGGCCTCTCACTTTGGAGCGACGGGCACAATGGTCGCAGGGTTGTGCGCAAAGGTTTCTATCGACCCTGAATATTGCGTATAAAGTTGAAGGCCGGCCCGCCACTCACGGACTGGTGGTGGCAAATCATCTGAGCTATATCGACGTACTGGTGCTCTCCGCGGAGATGCCGTGCTTTTTTGTCGCCAAGATGGAGATTGGCGGCTGGCCGTTTTTCGGAAGAGCCGCGCGGAGCGGCGGCACCATTTTTGTAGATCGCGGCAGTGCGGAGAGCGCCAAGTCAGTTGCCGAGCAGATGAAGGAACGGCTCATGCTTTCGATTCCGGTTCCAGTGCTGCTATTTCCTGAAGGCACGAGCACCGACGGTAGTGGAGTTATTCGTTTCCATTCGCGCTTGATTGATCCGGCCGCTTCGTTGGGCGTGCCGATCACGGCTGCAGCCATACGATACACGATTCACGATGGAACACCGGAGCGCGAGTTGTGCTGGTACGGTAACGAGACGTTTGTGAATCATCTGTGGAAGGTGTTGGGCGTGGGCGGATTTGAAGCTGTAGTGCAGTTCGGAGAGCCTCACGTGTACACAGACAGGCGCGCGGCCGCGGATGCGACCCATGATGAGATTTCGGCTATGCGTGAAGAGAGTGCGCTGTTGGCGCAGTGACGGGTGGATAGGTGAGGATCGAGGACAATGGCCGCTAGCGATTAGAGGCGCTTGGTGCGGCTGTCGATGCGCGGACAACTAAGCGCGTTGATACAAGGAACTCACGCTTACGATTTGGGTCGCTCGGGTTCTCCGCCTGCTGGCGAAGTGCCTCAAACGCGGCGTGCGCCAGATCGGCACGCGACAGGCAGATGGTGGTGAGCGCAGGCAGCGTGAACTCTGCGAAGTCAATGTCGTCGAGTCCGATGACGGAAAGATCCTGCGGTACGCGCAAGCCTTCAAGATATGCGGCGCGAAGCACGCCGATGGCAGTCATGTCGTTGGAGCAGATGACGGCCGACGGCCGTTTGGCCAGCGACCTGAAGTTCCCAAAGCCCGCGACACCGCCCTTGAGCGTGTGGTCGCACTCGATGATCCATTCTTTTTGAATGGGTAGCCTGGCAGCTTTCATCGCGGTGCGGAAATCGTTCTCGCGCGTGATGGCTGAGTGGAGCTTGTGAGGTCCGGCAAGGAACGCAATCTTGCTGTGGCCGAGCGTAACGAGGTGATTGACGGCTTCGTGGATTCCGGTGGAGTAGTCGAGCAGAATGGTGCTGGCCTTGGGATCGTCAAGTTTGAACTCGGCCAGAACGATGGGCACGTTACGATGCACGAGTTGATCGAGGACCGGTTCTTCTTCGCCAAAGGTCATAACCGCGACGCCTTCAACTTTGCGCTCGAGCATGCGCCGCACGCATTGAGTGAGTACGATGGGATCGCTGTTCGAAGAACTGACCAGAATCTCGTATCCATGCGCGACCGCAATCTCTTCAAAGCTCTGGATCAGCTCAGGGAAGAAGGGGTTGGTGATGTTTTCAACAATGATGCCGAAGAGGCGGCTGCGGCCGGAGACAAGCGTGCGGGCGTGGGTGTTGGGAAAATAGTTGAGCTGCCGGATGGCCTGCCAGACGCGCTTGGAAAGGCGCTCGCTGACTAGCGGAGATCCGTTGATGGTTCGCGAGACGGTGGCGATGGAGACCTTGGCCAGGGCCGCAACGGTGCGAATGTCGGGAGTTTTGCCGGCAGTTTTGCGGGATGCTTTTCGAGACACGTACAAATCCTGTTCGATGCAATTCTGGTGTGAATGCAATGGTATTGCATTTGCGGAGATGTACGAAGACTTTTTACTGTGGAGGTCAGGCTGAGAAGAGGTGCCGGGAGATTTATAGCGCGCCCTGAACTTTTGCCTCAGGGCCTGAAGGCCACGTCTTATCTGCGCGCTTTGCGGCATGGCTAAAGCCGTGCCCTTTCAAAACGATTAAATCTGCAGAGCTTTTTGCAGCCTGTGAACCTCGCACGGTTTGACGGAAGCACATGGCTTTCGCGCAAGAGCTAATGGGCTGCCTAGTCGCGTTCGGCAATCAGCAGGCGCAGGTCGCGGAGGTTTTGGCCAGTGGGGCCGGTAACGACTGCATCGCCGAGGGCCGTGAACATGGGGCAGGCATTGAATGCGGCCAGTGAGGCCTTCAGATGAAATCCGAATGTGTGAGCGCGTTCGACTGTGGTGGGATCGGCGATGGCTCCGGCTGACTGCGTGTTGCCGTCGATGCCGTCGGAACCGGCACTGAGCACGGTGAGTCGCTCGCCTGGATGTTGCTCGAGTTCCAACGCGCAGGCCATTACAAATTGCTGGTTGCGGCCTCCGGCGCCGGGCGTACGGTCCATGGTGACGGTGACTTCGCCCACGGAGATCAGGCAGAGGCGCGGATGAATGGCGCGCAACTCATGGAAGCGCTTGATTAAATAACGTGCGGCGTCGGCATAGTCCCAATCGTCGCAGCTATTGTCGACGACGGTGTGATAACCGGCCTGCTGTGCAAGGTTGCGTGCGTTTTCAACCAGATCGTGACTTGATAGCAGGATTTCGAAAACGGAATCTCGAAAAGCCTCGTCTTCGTCGTCCATGGAGGTGATGTGTCGGGGAGTTGCGGGCTCTGGCTTGGCAAATTTAGGCAGGAAAGGCGGAAGCCAAGTCTTGTTTGCCGGGGATTCTTGCGATTCAGCGCGTTCAAAAAAAGCGCGGACAGAGGACGGGAACTTCGCAAGCAGGCCGTATTTCTGCAGCAGGTACTGCACTTCAGCTGCGGTGGTGTGATCGGGAGATGTGGGTCCTGAAGAGAGCGCGTCGAGTGAGCGCAGCGGCACATCGGGCAGCAGCAGATTTACCTTGACCGCATCGGGAGCGGCCAAGGCAAGTCGGCCGGCTTTGACTGCAGAAAAGTGCTTGCGCAGCGTGTTGATTTCGTTGATAGGCGCGCCGGAGGCGAGCAGCGCCTGGTGAAATGCCTGGGTGTCATCGAGTGAGATTTGCGGATCGATGGGGAGGTCGAACATGGCTGAGCCGCCGCCGGAGATGAGGAAGAAGATGAGCGTGTCTTTCTTTGCCTTCTTGAGCAGAGCCAGGGTGGCGCGAGCAGCGGCGAAGGAATCTTCATTTGGCAGCGGATGGCCGCCCTCAAAATAGCGGATACGCCAGTTGCGCTTTTTAGGAATGTGGACTCCGCAGCAAACTCCGCGCAGGCCTTTGCGGCGCTTCATCCGTTCCAGCAATGTGTCGAGCATGGGAACGGCAGCCTTGCCGAGGGCAACGAAGAACACCCGCTTGTAAGCAGACAGATTGATGGTGGCTGGGCCACATCCGTCGGGCATCAGGCGCTGCAGCGTTTCGCCATCAAAGCGCAATCGGCGATCGAAGGCGGTGGCGATGTTGCAGGCTTTCAACGCACCGGTAAAGATTCCGGTGGCGGTGGCATGGAGCGAATCGAGTGCGGCGTCGTGAGTCGGTGTCATTGCAATTGCTCTTTCAGCCACGCTGCGAGTTGTTGCTGCATCGCCCTCAGGTGGCCTGTGAAGAAATGATCTGAACCTTGAATGAGAGCCAGCTTTTTGGGGTCGGCCGCGGCGGCAACGATTTTTGCCAATTGTTGCGTGGACGCAAACTCGTCATGATCCCCGCTTAAGAAGATTTTCGGAACGGCGAGATGTTCGAGAGAGGAGTATTGATAAGCACGATTGCCGTTCTGAGCGGGAAGGCCGAGCGCGACGAGCGCACGAATGGTTGGGGATGATTGACTGCCGCTAGAACAGGCGGCGATGGCCATGGCTGATCCGAAGCTGAAGCCCGCGAGGATGATGGGGCGATTGAATTCGTTCTGAAGCCAATGAAGAGCGGCGAGCACGTCGCCGGATTCAGCTTCGCCGTCGTGAATTCCTTCGCTTGTGCCGGCGCCACGAAAGTTGAAGCGCAGCACGGGGAAGTTGAATCCCCAACGCGGTTCGTTGAGGACTTTCATGGTGTGATAGACGACCTTGTTATGAAGATTGCCGCCGCCGAGCGGATGAGGATGGCAGACAAGGGCGGCAAAGGGAGCGGTTGGACTGCCTTCATTGACCACGGCCTCAAGACGGCCTGCAGGGCCTGCCAAATCCAAGCTGCGAAGCCTGGGAGCTACCTGGCTGAAATCAGGCTGGGCGTGGGCAATTGTGGCGTTCATTCCACTCCTCATTCTACGCGCAAAAGGGTTCGGTTTTCTGTGGAATGGTCGGGCCAATCAAACGATTTTCGCGGTACAGAATGACTGGTTTCACAGCGTGAGATAGGTTGAAGCGTAACTATACGAGCGCTGGCTAAGGTATTCTGGCTTCATCATGTCTGAACATTTTGAGGCTCAACTAGTTGACCCGATCAAGCTAACCAAGTCCCTGTGCGAAATCGAGTCAACAACTTACTACGAGGGGGCAGTTGGAGATTTTCTGGCCGATTATCTTGCCGGGCAGGGGTGGGAGGTGGAGAAGACCCCGGTTCCGCAGCCGAATGATAGCGCCACGGCCGGTCCTCGCTGGAATGTATATGCCGGTATTGCGGGCAAGAATCCTGACTTGGTTTTCTCAACCCACATGGATACAGTCCCGCCTTATATTCCTTTCAGAGAAGATGACGAGTTTGTGCACGGCCGCGGCGTGAGCGACGCGAAGGGGATCATTGCTGCCCAGGTGGCAGCGGCACAACAACTGCGTGACGCCGGGTTGAATGTGGCAATGTTGTTCGTATCGGGTGAAGAACGCGATTCGGCCGGCGCCAAGGTAGCCAACCAGATGTCGAAGGGCAGCCGCTATCTGATCAACGGCGAGCCTACGGACAACAAGCTGGCGCTGGCGTCGAAGGGGGCTTTGCGCGTTTCACTTAAAACGACAGGCAAGATGGCGCACTCGGCCTACCCGGAGCTGGGCGAAAGCGCGGTCCACAAGATGATTATGCTGCTGGACAAGTTGCTGAAGATGGATTGGCCGGTGGACGAATACGCCGGGGATACGACGCTGAATGTGGGCCAGATTCACGGCGGCTACGCGCCGAATGTGATTGCCGATCACGCCGAAGCCCAGGTGCTGATCCGGCTGGTTACGGATTCAGCTCCGGTTCGCGAAAAGATTCTGGAAGCAGCAAAGGGCATTGCCGAGGTGAACTTTACGCTGGACCTGGCGTTTGTCCGTTTGAAGGCGGTGGAAGGCATGCCGACGATGATTGCCAAGTTCGCCACCGATATTCCGCAGCTTACGAACTGGGGCCAGCCGCTGCTACTCGGACCAGGTTCCATCCATGTGGCGCATACACCGTACGAGAAGCTTGCAAAGAAGGAACTGCTGGAGTCTGTTGACATTTATGTTCAGCTGGCAAAGCGGTTGTTGAGTTAGTCTGGTAAGTGATTTGAGGAGAATGGAATGAGCGCACAGATTTATGACATTCCGGTTCGCAAGATCACGGGCGAAGAGACCACGCTTGGCGAGTACAAAGGCAAAGTGATGCTGGTGGTGAACGTGGCATCAAAGTGCGGTCTGACTCCGCAGTATGAAGCACTGGAAAATATTTATGAGTCCTACAAGCGCCAGGGGCTGGTTGTGGTGGGTTTTCCCGCAAATGACTTCAAGAGTCAGGAGCCAGGCACGGATGCTGAAATCCAGACATTTTGCACGACGAATTTTGGCGTAAAGTTTCCAATGTTCAGCAAGGTTTCCGTTACCGGGCTGGGCAAGCATCCGCTGTATCGCGCGCTGATTTCCGCGCAGCCCAGGGCTATCAGCGTGAATCAGCCTTCCTGGCGCACCAAGTTGAAGGGCTACGGTATTGAGACGACTTCGGAGCCGGAGATACTTTGGAATTTTGAGAAGTTTCTGATCAACCGTAATGGTGAAGTCGTGGCGCGGTTCGCTCCCGATACGCAGCCGGACGCGCCTGAATTGGTGTCGGCGATTGAAAAGCAGCTTAACAACGAATAGCTGCAAGCGAGCGCAGAATGGCTGCGGCTCAGCGCAGGAAAGCTAAAACCCACCGCAAACGATCTATTGCTTGACGGCAATTTAGGTAGTGGTGCGGTCGGTCATCGTGTTGGTGTCGACGATCGTCATCTTCCGGCCGTCGGCGGAGATGGTCATCCTCGCCGTATTCGGC
>Ga0075522_10003068_pt1 | contig 12217 bp, 13 predicted proteins | sample NGEPerA_FD_74796 | JGI IMG/M metagenome (GOLD analysis project Ga0075522, IMG submission 74796) | Arctic peat soil microbial communities from the Barrow Environmental Observatory site, Barrow, Alaska, USA - NGEE PermafrostL2-A | ecosystem: Environmental > Terrestrial > Soil > Wetlands > Peat ... | reverse complement strand
CGACCACGTGGTCGACGATGTTGCGGTGGTGATCTCCGTCCTGGATCGCAGCCACGGCGGCCACGATCGCGAGGCGATCCATGTTGTAGGAGTCCTTGACGGCATCCATGGCCGCGATCAGCTGAGGATTGCCGAGCGCGAAGCCGATGCGCATCCCTGCCAGCGCGTAAGACTTCGAAAAAGTCCGCAGGATGAGCAGGTTGCTGTGCTTCTCGAGCAACCCGATGCAGGACTCGGGAGCGAAGTCCACGTACGCCTCGTCGAGCACGACGACGCCCCGCGACTTGGTGACGATGTCCTCGACTGCCGCCTCGGCCGACCATGTGCCGGTCGGCGAGTTGGGGTTGACCACGAACTTGAGAGGCGCGTGATCCGCGGCCAGCTCATCGGTCCACAGCCACCCTTCCGCGGTTGCATGGGGCGAAGGAACCGTCTCGTGTATCCGGCAAAGGGGCTCGAACAGAGGGTAGGTAGGAGTGGGGTACGCGACGTGGTCGCCCTTGCCCGCGAATGCCCTGAAACACATCTCGATGAGCTCGTCTGCACCGTTGCCAAGCGTCACCTGCGCCGGCTCGAGGTCGAAATGGGCCGCGATCGCCGCTCGCGCAGGCGCCGCGGTCGGGCTTGGGTACAGGCGCAGCGAGTCTCCGACGGCGGCTTTGATCGCCTCGATCACCTTCGGCGACGGTGGCAGGGGCGACTCGTTGGTGTTGAGCTTCACCCAGCCCTCTCCGTCGGGAGGTTGCTGGCCGGGTACGTATGGCTCGAAGCCCCGCAGGGCTTTCTTTAAGAAGCTTTCCGACATTCGAGCAAGAAGCATTCGAAGGCGAGCCGCGGGCTGACGTTCTGTTCGAGGTAACCCAGCGTGTCGTAGGAGAGCTCGACCAGCCTTGCCCAACGGCCCTGCTCCGCACCGTGGCTTGCCAGCATGCGGCGCCGCAACTCGATCTGCCAGCTGGCGATGGCGAAGAGCGCCGGATCCTCGTGGTCGCCCTCACTTCGCCGCCAAGCCATCTGGCTTACGTCGAGCTCGGCCGCGACCTGCAGGGGCACATCGGCTGGTGCTCCGAACACTTCCTCGAGCCGGCGCGTCCAGTCCCGATGCAGCTTGATGACTCCGTCGTCGTCCGCCACTCGGAGCGCCCAGCCCGGCCGGCCGCGAGCGAGGCCCGCGACCAATTTCGCGCGGTCGGGGGCCACGCCGTGCTGGCCCAGCAGGCGCTCGATCTCGGGCGCCGGGACTGGTTGGAAGAACAGGCGCTGGCAGCGCGAGACCACCGTCGGCAGCACCACGAATGGGTTGAGGCTCGGCGTGGTCAGGATGATGACGCGCTGAGGATGCGGTTCCTCGAGGGTCTTCAGCAGGACGCCCTGGTCCTGGTCGCGCAGCCGTCCGACGTTGGCCACCAGCGCGACACGGCGAGTCCCGACTGCCGGCTTGAGGTTCATGAACGCCTGCAGCGACTGCTCATGAAACTCCGGGGGCTTGTCGGGAAGCAGCCGGATCTCGTTGATGGACAGCGGCTTGATCCGATCGTCCTCCCAATAGTCCGGATGGCGAGGCAGCGGAGCCTCGGGCAGCATGGCTGACGCAAACGCTCGCGCGGCGGTCGCCTTTCCGAGCCCGGCCTCACCCACGAACAGGTACGCGTGCGACAGCCGGCCGGAGCCGAGCTGGGAGCGCAGCTGGTCGAGGGCCTGGGCGTGCCCCACCACGTTTTGGAAGGGATCAGTCACGGAGTAACTGTATTGCCGCTCGTGCTGGCGCTCTTGGGAGCGGTTGCCGCCTCGCGCTCGAGGGCAAGGCGTTGCTCGCGGCCCTGGAGCCAAACCTCGCGGATCCGCTGGAGCGCGGTGAGGTTGGTGAGGATCGCGAGTGCGAAGACGACGATGTACAGGACGACCCCTCCAAAGATCAGGCCGACCATCGTCGCCACCACGCGCTCGGGACGGGCGAACAGGCCTGTTTCGCACGTGAAGCCCAGGCTCTGCGCCCGCGCGCGCACGTAGCTGACGAGGAAGGAACCGGCGAGCGCGGCCACGGTCGCCAGCAGGAGCCAGCGCTGGAGCGGGCCGGTGGTGCCGGCGAAGTAGGCGGCAAGGCCGATGTAGATCGCCCCTTCGGAGTACCGATCGAGCGTTGAGTCCAGGAAAGCCCCGTATGGATACGAGCGGCCGGACGACCGTGCGAGGGCGCCGTCGAGGATGTCGAACGTCCCGGCGAAGATCAGCACCACCCCGGCCCACCGCAAATAGCCGAACGCTGCCAGCACCGCCGCGACGAAGGTCAACGCCACCCCGACGACGGTGATCTGGTTCGGAGTCACGGGGATGCGGCCGAGCACCGACATCAACGAATCCGCATGGCGTCGAACCCAGGCCTCAAACCGCGTCGTGAACATTCATCACCTCGGCGTGCCCGGCTGCTGCCGCTCGTGCTTCGTCGTACACCTCGACGATTTGGGAGGCAACCGCCTCCCACCCATAGCGGCGCGCCTTCTCGTGTCCGTAGGCGCCCATCCGGCGCCGCAGCTCGGGGTCCCTCGCAAGAATGATCAGCGCAGCCCCCAGCTCGGCCCAGCCTTTCGGCCTGACGGTCATGCTGTCGCGGCCGGGCTCGAGCACCGACATGTAGCCCTCCACCTCCGTCGCGACGACGGGCAGCCCTGTCGCCATCGCTTCGAGGAGAACTATCCCAAAGCTCTCGGCGCCGGTCGCGGGCGCGCAGAAGATGTCGGCGCTGCTGTAATAGCGCGGCAGCACCGTTTCCGGCACGTAGCCTGCCATCACGACATCCGGTAGCCGGTGGCGCGCGATGTACGACTCGACTCTGCCGCGCAGTGGACCGTCGCCGACGATGATGAGGCGGCTCTTGGGCACGCGCGCGCGCATGAACTCATAAGCGCGGAGAAGATCCCCAAGGCCCTTGCGCTTTTCGAGGCGCCCGACAAAAAGGATGTTGACGCTGTCGTCGCGCAGATGCCGGATGGGCGTCAGGCCCGGCTTGAAAGTGTTGACGTCGATGCCGTTGGGAATGACGCGCAACGGAAATTCCGGAAAGTACTGGTTCACAAACGCACGCGCAGGCTCGCTGACTGCGATCCCCCGGTGCAGGTAGCCAAGGTACGGTTCAAGCCAGCGGCGGCCGTAGTAGTACCCGACATTTGATCTCGCGAAGGCGTGAAAGGTGCCCACGTTGGTGGCCGTCGACATCCTGAGCATGGTCATCGGCAGCGCCGGCATGAGCGGCTCGTGGAAGTGGAGGACGTCGAAGTGCTCCTTCTCAATGATCGCGGCGACCTGGTTGGCGAGGTGGAAGCTGAGCGTGATCCGTGCCACCGAGTCGTTGACAGGGATCGCGATTGGGCTGCCGATTCTGTAGAAGCGCGCGGTGTCGAAGTCCACGTCGGCGCGGCTCGAGGGCGCGAAGATGCGTGCTTCGTGCCCCAGTCGGCGGAGCTGACGGGCCAGATGCCGAACGTGGTCGTTCACTCCTCCGGGCGACGCGAAGTCGTAAGGCGAAACCAATCCGACTCTCATCTGAGGACCTTCACGGAGAGCCCGGAAAGATTCGATGCGGAACATGCCATTGCTCCGGGTGTTTTCGGATGAAGCCCTCGATGTTGCGCAGGAGCTCCTGCGTCACGCGAACCTCGTCGGCCTTCTTGTCGCCGGTGTTCTTCGGGAGCACGAGCGGAGCCGCCTCCGCCATGAAGGTGTCGTCTGGCAACCGGTAGACACATACCGGGAGAAGGGGGGTTCCCAATCGCAAAGCGATGGCCGCCGTGCCGAGCGGAATCGGCGCCGGCCGGCCGAAGAACTCCATCACGTGGCCGGTTCCGGTGACGTCGCGGTCGATCGCCGTGATCACCATCTCGTTCTCGTGCAAGGCTTGAATGACTTTGCGAATGCCGGGCGCCGTCAGCGTCAGCACGCTGATGCCAAGCCGGGCGCGCGTGTCCCGGTACCACTCGAACAGCGCCCTCGGCTCCAACTCTTCGGCGAAGAAGCTCACCGGCGACAGCGTCGCCGCCCAGATCGCCGAGACGACCTCGTACGAGCCCATGTGGCACGAGACCGCCATCACGCCCTTGCCCATGGCGCGAGCTGCTTCGAGGTTCTCCATGCCCTGCACCTTCAGCAGCGGACGCATCGCCGCCACCTGGGTTCGAGGCAGCATCATCAGGTCGGCATACGCTTTCCCGTGATTGCGGAAGTTGAGCCAGGTGATGCGCCGCAGCTCGTGCTTGTCCAGCTCCGGACAGGCGACGTGGAGATTGAACTCGAGCCGAGGTCGCGCGAGCGGCGAGAACCAGAATGCGAAGCGGGCCGCGAACACCGCGAGCGCATAAGCCCACGATCGGGGCAGCCGCTCCACCAGCGACTGCACTGCCATGAACGCGCGAAAACGCCACACTCAGCCGAGGCACCGCTCGAGCCACCGGCTCACCCTCGCTCGGGCGCGGTGGCGTGGCGATCAGGAGAAGGCTCACCGATTGGTTTGAACATCGGCCGGAATGCGTACCACTGGTCTGGACGCTCCCGGATGAAAGCTTCGAAGCGGTGCACGATGCGCTGCATCAGATTTTCTTTGGTCTCGCCGTCGGGCCACGAGAGTGGCGCTTCGAGGTGGATGTGATGGCGGCCTGCGGGCGTCATGTACTGGTATCCGACCATGAGAGCCGCCCCGGTTTTCAGTGCCAGCGAGGCCGGACCGGCGGGCACGAGCGCTCGGCGTCCAAAAAATTTGACCTCGACGCCAGGTCCCTCTTCCTGGTCGCACACCAGCCCCACCATGCGGTTGGCGTTGAGGGCCTGGATGATCTCTCGCACGGCGGGCCGTCCCACGACCAGCACCTGCAGGCCGTAGCGCTCGCGCGTGCGCACGACTGCGTCGTTGAGCGATCCTGGAAAGCGCCCGGTCACCGCCACGATCGGATAACCGAGGGCCCCGCCATACGATCCGGTGTTGTCCCAACAACCCATGTGGGGCAGCGCCAGCAGCACTCCGCGACCGCGAGCCAGGGCGTCCTCGAGATGCTCGCGCCCGCCGATATCCGTGCGCTCGATGACCTCTTGCTTGGTGAGGCTGCCCATGAGCAGGAAATCGACGAGCATGCGCCCGTAGTTCTGAAAAGCTCTACGCGCGACGCGAGCGACCTCGGGGTCTGACGGATCCAGGTCGAGAGCGGCCGCGTAATTGCCCAGGGCGGCATGGCGTTGCCGGCTGTTGAGCCAGTACCACGCGGTGCCCCCCGGGGCCACGACGGCGTGCCGGAAGGACGGCGGGAACGCCCGCACGACCCGCCCCCCCGCCGTGTAGCTAGCGGCGAGCAGAGGTGGTCGCCGGCTTCGCCCGTGCGGCGCGGCGGACGCGGCCGTCCGGGGCGGCCTTACCAGCATCGATGAACTCCTCCACTAGACGCTTGGCTTCGTTGTCGCTGTACTGCACCGGCGGGGACTTCATGAAGTAGGAGCTCGGACCTTCCAGCGCTCCTCCGATGCCCCGGTCGAGCGCCAGTTTGCAGCAGCGGACGGCGTCGATGACGATGCCGGCGGAGTTGGGCGAGTCGTGCACCTCGAGCTTAAGCTCGACATTCAGCGGCACGTCGCCGAAGCTCCGACCTTCCAGCCTGATGTAGGCCCACTTGCGGTCGTGCAGCCAGGGCACGTAGTCCGAGGGCCCGATATGAACGTTGTCCGCGCCGATGTCGTAGTCCATCTGGGAGGTGACCGAGCGCGTCTTCGAGATCTTCTTCGACATCAATCTGTCGCGCTCGAGCATGTTCAGGAAGTCCGTGTTGCCCCCGAAGTTGAGCTGATAGGTCCGCTCGAGCTTGACGCCCCGATCGCGGAACAGGCGCGTCAGCACGCGATGGATGATGGTGGCCCCGACCTGAGACTTGATGTCGTCGCCGATGATCGGCAGGTGCTTGTCTTCGAAGCGCTTCTGCCAGTAGGGCTCTCGCGCGATGAAGACCGGGATGCAGTTGACGACGGCGACGCCGGCGGCCAGCGCCTGCTCCATGTACCACTTCGTCGCCTCTTCGGAACCGACAGGCAGGTAGCTCACGAGCACATCGGCTTTGGTCTTCTTCAGAATGCCGACGACATCGGCGGTCTCACCCGGTGCCTTTTGAACGATGTCGGTGAGGTACTTACCGATGCCGTCGTGGGTCATTCCGCGATTGACCTTGACGCCGAGGCTCGGCACGTCTGAAAACTTCACTGTGTTGTTCGGGCCGGCGAAGATGGCCTTCGAGAGGTCCAGCCCCACTTTCTTCTTGTCGATGTCGAAGGCCGCCACGAACTCGATGTCGCTGATGTGGTAGCCGCCCAGGTCGACGTGCATGAGACCGGGCACGAAGTCTGTGCGGGAGGCGTCGTGGTAGTAATGGACGCCCTGCACGAAGGATGAGGCGCAGTTGCCGACCCCCACTATCGCGACGCGGACCTTGCCGTTCTTCTGGCCGTTCTTGCTGCCGTTCTTCACGCCCCAACCTCCGTGCGTACTTTCACGCTGTCTTTGATTCCAAGCAAGTCCTCTAGCTGCCTTCGCTCACGAGCGATGTTCTCCACGTCCAGCGAGCAGTAGACCTGACGCCCGTCGCGCCGGGTCCGGATCACGCCACCCACGCGCAGCATCCGCAGGTGCCAGGAGATTCGCGGCTGGCTCATGCGGAGGTGGACGGCAAGATCGTTGACGCTCTCCTCCCCAACCTCGCCCAGACGCTGCAGGATACGCAGGCGGGTGGGGTTGGCGAAGGCCAAAAAGTGGTCTGGAAGCTCGTGACGCTGGCTGGGCAGAAACATAAAGCTTGCTTTATGAGTCTAATACATAAAGGGTCCGTTATGTGTCGGTGGCTCGGCTTAGCCGCGTGTGTTCAGCAGCCGTTGCTCATGTGAATAGTCAAGGGCAGCTTTCCCGACGAGCAGATGAAGCCGGCGCTGCACGGACTCTGGTCAATGAGGACCACATTCAAGATCGAGTCGTAATTCGGGGCGCCGCACGCGGGTCCCGGAATATTGAAGGTAACGACGCCGGATTTAACAATGAACGTAGAACCCGGCGGAAGCGCTGGGTATCCGAGACTCGGCGCGATGCTGACCTTCGGAGCGTTGGAGGCGCCTCCCGTGTACTTCAGCGGCGGCGTTGTGCAGACAGGTGACGGGTTTGTGTTCGTACAGCTCGCACTAGTAGTGGTCCAGACAATTTTTCGAAACACGAAGATGGTCCTCGAAACACCTGCGGCACCGCCAGCCGAATCGTCAACTCGAATCACGAACCCGTAGGTGCCGGCAGCTGTCGGTTTACCGGTGGTGCCGCCGCCCGAGGACACCGCCAGGCCCGGCGGGAGTGCCCCTGCGCTGATCGACCACTTGTATGGCTTCACGCCGCCGGCTGCCCCTAACGTCACTGTCCCATAGGTGAGCCCAACCTCTCCCATGTGAAATGGCACGCTGGTGATGATCAGCTTCGCCGGACTGGGCGACGCTTTTGGCGACGGGGATGTTTCGACTGGAGGCGATGGCGACTCGACCGGGGTCGCTGAGGGACTGGTGGCCGCAGTCGACGGGCTGACATCAGGTGAGGGCGTCGATGTCTGCTGACTGATCAGCTGGGTGCAAGACGCCATGATCAAAAGCAATCCCGTCAGTGCTGCGGCCGATGCCGCGCTACCCCTCATCCCAACGCCGATAGGCACTCCTTGCTAGCCGGCGTTGACGTTCGCGGCTTGGGTCACTGTGTTCGACAGACAGATCGCCGATGGGCCGCACGAGCTCTGATCGGCGATTGTGATGTCGAATGTCCCGACCCACTCGCCCCCTGGGAAAGTGATCGTGATCGTGCCAAAGGTGCCGCCGCTTGAGGTCGCGCTGAATCCGCTGATCGTGGTCGGATCCTGACAGCCGGGATCCACGGCATCGCAGACCACGTTGGTGATCGCGACGGTGGGGGTCGATCCGTCATATGAGGTGTAGAAAACCTGGGTCGTGCATCCGAATCCGCTGCAAATGGCCCCTGGACCGGAGATGCTGATATGAGGGAAGACATAGAAGATTGCGTTGACGGCGTCGGTCGCCCCGAGCGCATCGCTAAGCGTCACTGAGAATTGCCAGAGGGGACGGCACTCGCCGCAGTTCGACGCAACAGGAAAGGCTCCCGCCAGCGCAAGTCCGCTCAAGGCCATCCCGCTCGGTAGGACGCCCACGCTCACCTTGTACCTGTAAGGAGCAAGGCCTCCCGTCTGAGAACCGAACTTCCCGCAAACCGTCACACAACCCTGCTCGACATCGCACTCTTTGGTGCATACGCCGCTGGCCGACAGGTGGGGAACGACTGTGATCGTTCTGGACACCCCGGCAGCGGCTCCGGCCGAGTCATCGACCCGAACCGCGAACGAATAGCTGCCGGTGGCGGTGGGCTTGCCCGAGGCGTTGCCGGCCGAGCTCAGCGCCAACCCTGGCGGTAGAGATCCGGTTGCGATCGACCATTTGTAGGGGGGCACGCCTCCCGAAGCGCCCAGGGCGACGGACGCGTACGCGACGCCGATCTCGCCGACGTGGAAAGGCACGCTCGTGATGAGCAGCGCGGCGGGGCTGGGCGACGTTGCCGGAGCGGGTGACGGTGTGGGCGCGGGCGACTCGACAGGTGTCGGGGTCTCGCCTGGCGTCGGGCTCGCAACCGGGGTCGGCGAGGGGCTGACGTCAGGCGACGGCGAGCTTGTGGTTTGCGAGGTGGTCGAGGTGCACGAGGCCAACATCAACATCAGCCCAGCGACCAGGGCCGCCGGGACCACACCACTCCTCACCCTTGCGTAATGCACGTTTTGCGCTGCACAGTGTATGGCCCACTAGCGCAATTCGATCGCCTGCAGCCAAAAATTTCTGCAGAGTGCCTCTATTGGTGGTGGCGGACGAGGTCCAGGAACTCCGCCCGCGTGCGGGCGTCCTTGCGGAAAGTGCCGAGCATGCACGACGTGATCAGCTGGGCGCCGGGCTTCTGGACGCCCCGCATCTCCATGCAGAGATGCCGGGCCTCGACGACCACACCGACCCCGCGTGGCGCCAGCTCGTCATTCAGAGCCCCCGCGATCTCCTGGGTCAACCGCTCCTGCAGCTGCAGCCGGTGGGCGAACATCCCGACCAGGCGCGGGATCTTGCTCAGACCGACAACCTTCCCCTTGGGCAGGTAGCCAACGTGGCACGTGCCGAAGAACGGGAGCATGTGGTGCTCGCAAAGGCTATAGAAAGGGATGGCCTTGACCACCACCATCTCGTCGTAGTCCTGGTCGAAGATGGCGTCAGCGATGATGTCCGCCGGGCGCACGCCGTAGCCGTCGGTCAGCTCGCGTAGGGCGCGGGCCACGCGGTCCGGCGTGGCTCGAAGCCCCTGGCGGCGAGGATCCTCACCCAGCTCGGCCAGCATCTTCTCGACCAGCTCCGGCATCCGGTCGGCAGGCTTGATCTTGGCCACGCCCGCATCCTCACACAATTGACGGGTGGACGCGATCGCGGCGGCGCAGGTGCTCTCGGAGATCGGATACCTGCTGCGGCAGAACGAGCAGGAGCGCTTTCGCGCCAAGGCTTTCGCCGCGGCCGCCTGGTCGATGGTGATCTCAAAGCCTGACCTGGAGACTCTTCACAAGACCAACGCGCTCACCACCATCGATGGCGTCGGCCCCGGCATTGCCAAAGTCCTGACCGGCCTCCTCGAGACGGGCCAGAGCTCCTACCTCGAGCGCCTGCGATCCGACATGGGCCAACCCGCGCGCAGCGATGAGACGGAGCTCGATCTCAGCCAGTACCAGGGAGACGTTCACTCCCATACGAACTGGAGCGACGGCCACGCAACGATGCTCGAGATGGCGCGAGGTGCGCACGCGATTGGTTACCGCTACCTGGGCGTGACAGACCACTCGCCGCGAATCACAGTCGTGCACGGCCTCGGCGCAGAGCGCCTGCTCGCCCAATCGCTCGAGATGGCAGAGGTTCAGTCGCAGGTTGAAGGAGTCACCCTGCTGCAGGGCATCGAGGTCGACATCCTCGAGGACGGCGCGCTCGACCTTCCCGATGCGGTGCTCGAGCTGCTCGACGTCGTCATCGCCTCGCCTCACGTGAAGCTGCGGCAGGAACCAGCCGCGATGACCGAGCGGATGCTGCGCGCGGTCTCGAACCCGTACGTCGACGTCATCGGCCACCCCACCGGGCGGCGCCCGGGTTCGCGCCCCGGCGCGACGTACGACTTCGAAGCGGTGTTCAAGGAGGCGGCCCGCCACAAAGTGGCGCTCGAGATCGACTGCGACCCCGCACGGATGGACCTCTCACCCGAGATGGCTCGCCTGGCTTTCGAATGTGGGTGCAGCTTCACTCTCGATGCGGACGCGCATGGGCCGGAGCAGCTGGCCTATGTGCCGATGGGTGTGTGGATGGCACGCCGCGCGGGCATTCCGCAGGACCGGATCCTCAACTTCCTGGATGTCGATGAGCTGACCGCCGCCCTGGAGTGAGGGGCGGCGGTACGATCTGCGGCGATGGCGAAGATCGGGATCATGATCGAGGGCCAGGAGGGGCTCACTTGGGAGCGCTGGCGCCACATCTGTCAGGACGCCGATGCGCTTGGCTTCGACTCGTTGCGCCGCAGCGAGCACTTCATCTCGGTGTTCGGCGTGCCCGGCCGCGACTGCATCGAGTGCTGGACATCGCTGGCGCTGGCGGCGGAGTGGACGAAGAGGATCGAGTTCGGGCCGATGGTCAGCCCGATGACCTTCCGCCCGCCCTCCGTGCTGGCTCGGATCGCAACCGCGGTCGACCTGTTGTCGGAAGGCCGGTTGATCCTCGGCGTCGGCGCGGGCTGGTATGAGCAGGAGCACGCCGAGAACGGCATCCCATTCCTGACTCTCGGGCAGCGCATGGACCTGATGGAGGACGGGATCAAGACGATCCGCGCCACCTGGAAGGCTGCCAACCCAAAGCCATCGCGCGGCGCAAGCATCCCGATACTCATGGGCGGTAGGGGCGAAAAGCGTGCTCTGCCGATGATTGCGCGCGAGGCGGCTGAGTGGAATGTGGGCTTCGACGGGCCGGACAAGTACCTGCACCAGAAGCAGGTCCTGGAAGATTCCTGCCGGACGATCGGCAGGGATCCCTCTACGATCCGCCGCTCGATCATGACCAGCTTCCTGATCGGTCGCGACCGCGACCAGCTGCGCGAGCGGGCGCAAAAGATCGGTGAGATCGTCCCGCGCTATAAGGACATGGATCCCGATGAGGTGTTGAAGGCGGCTTCGGAGAGCTGGCTGGTCGGCACCCCGGACGAGATCGCCGACCAGATCGGCAAGATGGCCGCCCTCGGCATCGACCTGTTCATGCTCCAGCACTTCCTTCTCGACGACCGCGAAGCGCTCCAGCTCCTGGCCTCAGACGTCATCCCGGCGGTGGCCTAAGGTAGAGCCGTGGACTTCGAGCTCGGCGAGTCGGAGAAGGCGTTTCGCGACGAGGTCCGGAGCTGGCTCAAGGCCAATGCGCCCAGGGACGACTCGGACGAGACCAGCCAGGAGAAGCTGATCGCCAACCGCCGGGCGTGGCAGAAGAAGCTGCACGAGGCGGGCTACGTCGGCATCACCTGGCCCAAGGAGTACGGCGGCCGCGGCGGCGACTTCATGGACCAACTGATCTTCAACGACGAGATGATCGTGGCCCAGACTCCTGAGCCCATCAACGTCATCGGCCTCGGCATGGGTGGTCCTGTCGTGATCGCCCACGGCACCGAGGCGCAGAAGAATCGATACCTTCCTCCGCTGCTCTCAGCCGAGGAGATCTGGTGCCAGGGCTTCAGCGAGCCCAACGCTGGCAGCGACCTTTCCGGCCTGCAGACCCGGGCGGAAGACAAAGGCGACCACTACTTGGTCAACGGCCAGAAGGTCTGGACCACGCTGGCCCACGTCGCCAAGTGGTGCATGTTGCTGACCCGAGAGCGCACCGAGGCAAACCCCCGACACGGTCTGACCTATCTGCTTGTCGACATGGACAGCCCTGGTGTCGAGGTACGGCCGCTGGTGCAGATCACCGGCGACGCGGAGTTCAACGAGATCTTCTTCAAAGATGTGAAGGTGCCGAAGTCTCAGATCCTCGGCGAGGCCGGCGAGGGATGGGCGGTGGCCATGACCACGCTCCTCCACGAGCGCGGCACCCTCGGGATGGCGCTCGCGACGCG
>Ga0075522_10003066_pt1 | contig 12223 bp, 11 predicted proteins | sample NGEPerA_FD_74796 | JGI IMG/M metagenome (GOLD analysis project Ga0075522, IMG submission 74796) | Arctic peat soil microbial communities from the Barrow Environmental Observatory site, Barrow, Alaska, USA - NGEE PermafrostL2-A | ecosystem: Environmental > Terrestrial > Soil > Wetlands > Peat ... | reverse complement strand
AGCTATAAGTGCTTCGATGTAAATCGCATCGTCGTCGTGCCGGCGAAACATCCTCTGACACGCGTGAAGTCGCTTTCGCTCGAGAAAATCGCCGCTTATCCACTGATCGTCTACGACCCACTCCTTTCCGGCGGCAAGAACGTGCTGGATGCCTTCGAGCAGAACGGCATTCGTATTCAGATTGCATTGAGCGCCATGACCGCCGACGTCATCAAGTCTTATGTAAGCGCGGGTCTGGGCATTGGGATCATCCAGTCTCGCGCTTTCGACAAGCAGAAGGATGCGGGTCTACGAGCACTCGACTCGAGCAAGATATTCCGGCCGACCTCTGTATTTCTGTTGTTGCGAAGTGGCTTGTCGCCGCGAACTTGTTTGCGCGAATTCATTTCACTGTTAGCACCCAAGCTTCAACCCTTCGAAACCGACGCACGATAGGCGGCGCAGCGCAGAACCCGCTGCTGTCGTGAAAGCCGCCGTCATCACGATGTCGGTTTATTTTGGCGGAAGAGAGAGGGAGTCGAACCCACCAAGGACCGGCTAGCGGCCCCCTCCGGATTTGAAGTCCGGCCGCCCCACCGGGGACGATTCTCTTCCTCTTGACACAATTCCGCATTTGCGGACTTCGGCGTTGCACGAAATCGCTCGAGCTTAGGCCTGTTGACGCGCCGCAAATCGCCGCGCCGCAGAGTCACGCCGTGACGATCGAAAAATTCCAGAATTTGAATGGCTAGACTGCGTCCATTGTTCATACGGTCACGGAATTGAGCGGCGGTGAACTGGCCATCCGCCGCCGAGCTGGAAAGGTCCGATATGACCTGCACCATCTCGCCAACGGACGAACGCGTAAAGAAACGGTCCTGCACAATTTCATCTACCCGCCCTACACTAGCGAGCAATTTAAACAGACGCTTTAGCTCAGCTTCCCGTAGATTCAATTTCGTCGCCATATCACGCAGCCGTGGCGGGCGAAATCGGTCGGCTCCGTCGATTAATGGAGCGACCAAGTTCCAGATTTTCGCATCTTCTGGCGTCAGTTTGACTTCATGGCCGATGAGGCTGACGCGCGCGCCATCTAGAGCGATCTCCTTGCCACCAATAAGCAAGTTGAGCAGCGACAAAAAAGCCGCCGCCGACAGACGGGGTACCAGCTGAACGCGCAGCCGCTCGATGCCTACGCCGGGAGCATCGGGATTGGCGTCGTGAAAGGATTTTAGAAATGCGATAAGGCTGCTTTTTAATTCTCCCCAATACGAAGTTGATAGGGCGAATACCCGTGACAGCGTCGTCACCTTGACGATACCGACGCGCTCACCAATTTCTTGCACCTGCTTTTCGGACAGCGCCCGGTCACGGCCGAACGCGGTCAAGTCGATAAAATGGGGCGCATTGCCCAAAAGCGCCGCGAGCACGTTTTCGTCATTCTCTTGGGCATATGCCTGCAACTGGGCGTGACGCTCTTCTGTTCGTCGCTTTCGCGCCGGCGCGCGCAGGTCAATAAATTTGCCTCCGCCGATCGTGCGCCCCGCGTTTGTATCCCGAATAACAAATGGGTCGCCGACAGCGGCCGCAATTGGCCGGTCCAGCACAAGTTGTGCAAATGCGTGCCCACCGGGCGCAATCGGAGAGTCGCCAAGCAGCACGACGCGCGCGCCGACCTCCGTTGCAGAATGATGGAGGCGCACCGGCATCCATTGCACGACAGGTTTTTTTTCTGTGGCAAGCACTTGAAGCGACACGTCGATCCGGTCGGCCGGTGCGTGCAAATGCGGATCCATCACTATCTGCCCGCGTGTAATCGCATCCTTGCTGACGCCCTCCCCAACGAGATTAAGCGCACACCGCTGCCCGACAACACCGCGTTCGCTGGGGCGATTCTGCGCATGGATCGATCTTACGCGGGCGGACAGACCGGACGGACTGATCAAAACTTGGTCGTTAGTGGAAACCGATCCAGAAAGCACCGTACCGGTCACGACAGTCCCTATTCCAGCGAGCGTAAAGGAGCGGTCAACTGCGAGTCGGAAGCGGCCGTCGATCGCACGCGCACTGTGTTCGCTTGCGGCCGCGAACAGCCGTGCGCGCAAGTCTTCGATGCCCTCGCCGCTTAACGTAGACACCGGGAATATCTCTACGTCCGCGAGCGACGTTTCTGTGAGAAAATTCCGGACGTTCGCCAATACATCTGATTGTTGTGACTGGGTTAAAAGATCGCATTTGGTGAGCGCGACGACGCCTCGCCTTATGCCAAGCAGATCTATGATTGCCATATGTTCGCGCGTTTGCGGCATAATGCCGTCATCGCCGGCAATCACCAGCAGCACAAAATCAATGCCAGTCGCACCTGCCAGCATGTTGTGAATGAATTTTTCGTGCCCCGGAACATCGATGAAGCCAAGAATCGATCCGTCGGCAGCAGCGAGATAGGCAAATCCCAAATCTATCGAAATCCCGCGAACTTTTTCTTCCTTCAACCGATCCGTATCGACGCCGGTAAGCGCGCGCACGAGGGATGTCTTGCCATGATCGATATGTCCGGCGGTTCCAATGATCACGCGTCGGCCCCCGAGGGCTTGGCGATTCCGGGGTAGAGAAACGGACCGACGCTCATGCTACCGACACTCATGCCAACGTACTTGGAGACGAGGTCTTTCATGATAGTGCGCGCGTCACGATAAAGCGGCCAGATTGGAGATAAAGCCTGCTTCGTCCTCAAGACAGCGCAGATCAAGAACCAACGCATCGCCCTCGATACGCCCCAGCACCGGTATCGGCAACCGGCGCAGCGCTGCCGACAATACTGTAAGAACGCGCACGCGCGCACGGCCATTGCTCGGCACGACCGCGCGGATCGCGAGACCCACACTCTCTATGGTTTCAAGCGGCAGGGCGCCGGAACCGATTTGACTGCGACAAGGCACGACAGACACTTCAATTCCGTCGGTAAGTTTTGCCGCAAGCGGCGAAATTAACCGACGCGCCAACGCTTCGATTTCCGTTTTCGGCCTTGACAGCATTCGCACTGTCGGTAGCCGCTCCGCCAAACGGTCAGGATCACGATAAAGATTAAGCGTCGCCTCAACTGCCGCAAGACGAATTTTATCGATGCGCAAGGCCCGCTTCATCGGATTGACATTAAGCCGTGCTATCAATTCTTTGCGGCCGACGACAAAACCGGCCTGCGGCCCGCCCAGCAGCTTATCGCCGGAAAACGTCACCAGGTCGGCACCGTCGGCGAGAGCTTCCCTTACTGTCGGTTCATGCCCGACTCCAAACCGCGTCAAATCAACCAAAGTGCCGGAGCCGACATCGTTGACCAGCGGCACGTTGTGTTTGCGCGCCACCACGGCGAGTTCCTTGGCGGTAACTTCTTTTGTGAAACCTTCAATGCGATAATTCGACGTATGGACCTTTAGAATCAATCCCGTTTTCGAGCCAATACCCGCGACATAATCCTTCAAATGCGTGCGATTAGTGGTTCCTACCTCGACCAATCTTGCGCCTGCACGGCTCATGATTTCCGGCATGCGGAAGGCGCCGCCGATTTCGATCAGTTCTCCGCGCGACACGATCGCCTCGCGCCTGTTGGCTATCGTATTCAGCACCAGAAGGATCGCAGCGGCATTGTTGTTGACGATCGTTGCGTCCTCTGCGCCAGTGAGTTCACATAAACAATCGCGCACCACATCATCGCGGTCACCGCGTTTGCCGCCACCCAGGTCGAATTCAAGAGCCACGGCATTACGCATCGCCGAAGTCGCCGCATCGATGGCAGCCTCGGCCAGGATCGCACGGCCAAGATTGGTGTGTAAGACCGTTCCTGTAAGATTGAAAACAGATAAAAGTTTCGACTTCGCCTGCTCGTTAAGGTGAGCAACGGCAGATCCGGCAAATAAGTTTGGATCTTCCAAACTTTCCTTGGCTGCGCGCGCTTCGGCGAGTACTTTACGCACAGCAGCGACGACGGCCTGACGACCAAACCGCTTGGCGGCCTCGGCGGCGATCTCGGTGCGTAACACCAGATCGACCGCGGGTAATTTGCGCAATGCCACGGTGCTAGTCATTTGGACGTCAATAGCCGGACCCTCGCATATTGGCAACGACCAATACTGTTCTGGCGCGCAGCGTCGACTTATTCCATGAATTATATGCCAAGCAACTTTTATATGCCGAGCAACTTTCCGGCGATCGCTATGCCGATCAAATGGGGATCGCTTTCGAATGCGCTGACGTGGCCAATCGCAGCGGCGTGAATATGGCCAGCCAGCCGCAGGCGTGAAATGCAACTCTCGACGCTATCTTCCGGGATACCGGCCAGCAATCCGCCGGAAGTCTGTGGATCGAACAAAACGGCTTGTGAAATCGCATCGATATCGTCGCGCACAAGACTGGCAAGCGAGAGATTTTCCGGGAGTAGCGTCGAGGATATTCCGTCACAAGCGAGTGCGAGCACGCCAGGATAGATTGGAATGGTTGCGAGATCGAGCGTTGCATTACATTTGCTTGCGGAAAGCATTTCACCGAGATGGCCGATCAGGCCGTAGCCGGTCACGTCGGTCATGGCGCTCGCTTCATGCTCGATTAGAATGCGCGCCGCCTCCCGGTTCGAGCGGCGCATCTCCGTCAACGCTGATTCAATCCAGCCAGACTTCGCCTTGGCGCGCATAGCCGCCGCGAACAAAACGCCGGTGCCAATCGGGCGCGTCAAGATGAGCGTGTGTGGAGGTTTCAGGCCGCCTTTCGTAAGAATCTGGTTGCGGGCAATTTCGCCTGTGACGGTGACGCCGAGCGATAGGTCGGCCCCTTCGCTCGAATGTCCACCGATAAGCGCTACTTGCTCCCTATCCAGGCAGAAGCGCGCACCGGACAGAAGTTGGAACAGCGTTTCCTCGACCTGCTCCGCAAGTCCCGGCGGAATGACCGCGGTCGTCAGTGCATAACGCGGCACACCACCCATAGCGAAAATATCGTTGAGCGCGTGATTTGCCGCGATCTCTCCGAAAATATAAGGATCGTCGATGAAGGCGCGAAAAAAATCGACGGTCTGCACCAAATCTTTTCCCACCGGCGAAGCGATTACGGCGGCGTCATCACGCACCGCCAAGCCGACCAGGATATCTTGCGTTTTCGGCGCAGGCGCCAAACGTGCCAATGCGCGCGACAAAGGTCCGGGTCCGACCTTGGCGGCGCATCCGCCACATCGCATCTCCTCATCGGGGCCGGCGTTTGAATTGAAAATCGAACGTCGCGGCGACATCCGTTCGACCATCGATTCGGTGTCCTGGAACATCCGTATCCAACGACGATCGATGAAGTCCTTGACCGTCCAAAGCCAGGAGCCTTCACACTTAAAGCCCCCGCGCGAAGCAACTGCGTATTTCTCTCCCGTCGAGATCAGCGCAAGATGGTGGCGTTGAGGCCGCCACGGCTTAAGCCGGCGGCCAAGGACGCGCCGGCGCAAGTTATCTGCCAAAGCCGGTCCTTGACGGACCGCGAAAACTCCAGCCTTCGGGAGTGGGGTTGTGATCAGCGAGGCGCAATCGCCCGCGGCAAAAACATCGCTGTCGTTGCTGACCTGCAGAGTTGGCTTAACGCAGATGAATCCGAGAGGGTCAAGCGCCAGTCCGGTCCCTCGAAACCAAGATGGCGCCGCCGCATCCGTCGTTATCAGCACCCTGTCGGCAGGGATGACTTTTCCATTTCGCAATTCAACTAAATCAGCGGTCACGCGTGTGGCCGGCATACTTTCATGCAATTCAATTCCGCGGGCAGCAAATATCCGCCGAAATGCGTCTTGTACGCGACGGTTATGACCGGCCAGAATTTCATCGGCGGTAACGAGGGCGAATGAAAATCGGTCAGCCTCGAATCCCACCTCTTGCGCATCGCGCAAGAGTCTTGTTCGCAATGACAAGAGGAGCTCTACCCCGCCGGCTCCTCCGCCGATGACGACGATTCTGCGTGGTCCGCCCGTCTTCCGGCAGGCGTCGACTAACCGATTAAATTTATCGAAGAACAATCCAATCGGCTTGATGGCGATGGCATGTTCCGCTGCTCCAGCTATTTCATCAAGTTTAGGAGCGATTCCCACGTCGATCGACAAGAAATCGTAGCTGACAGGCGGTCTCCCCGCGAGAAGAACATGTTTGGTCGATCGGTCGACGCCGACCGCTTCGGCATGAATGAATTTTGCGCGGGTTGCGGCAGCCAGTCGAACGAGATCGATATGGGCCTCGTCCGACGTATACAGACCGGCAACCACGCCGGGCAGCATGCCAGAGTACGGCGTAACGGTATCCCGCGTGATCAACGTAACACGCAGCCCCGCGATGGGATGCCGAGCAAAGGCCGTCAGCACGTGCACATGTGCATGTCCGCCACCGACAAGAACAATGTCTGTATCTATTGAATTTGCTCGGTCCATATAACTGTCACTAGCCGAATGTCAGGGCAGCGCAATGCATCCATAACAGCATTCACCGATAAAATTCGGTCACGAGGCTATAATTTAGCATTTTTATTATCGCGACTTTCTGCTCAAATCTAATGAGCCCGGGTTGATGCCGACTCATCAAGCCAAAATAAAAAATGAAACGCCGCGGATGCACTATGCATGATTGTTATGATTACATTTAGAAATTATTATAAGAAATTCAATCTTGACCGAACGAGTCGCGGCCTCATACAAATACATTGTGAATATCCGGATGGCTCCCGAGGATCGGGGCAAATCATTGCTCGCAGCGTTGGCAGGCTTGGCCTACACGCTTCTTCTCGTATTGGGCGCGAACGGCGCTCATGTCGCGCTCTCCGGAGCGCACCAACCTCTCATTCTCGTTCATTTGGTTGCGACAAGGTGCGAATTATGCGGGCACGAGCTACTGCAACTCGATCGTTTTGCAGCTCACGCTAATCGCCCCGCTACAGTGCTGGCTGAAGCCGGCGAAAATTCTTCGTTTTCAAGCGAATTCAAACCGGAAATCAGATGCAAAGGAGCATGACTATGTATCTCGGCAGACGCGACTTTCTAAAAACCGGAGCCGCACTCGCGATCACCACCGGACTACCCAAATTGGCGACCGCACAGGACGCTTTTGCGCCTGAGCCAGGAACCTGGCGCAGTTTCGAAGTCGTGACGCGCCTTGAAATCGCCAAGGCGGAAGGCAAGCCGCAGGCCTGGATACCCCTGCCCTCGGTGAACGAGAAAGCATGGTCCCGGTCCGAAGGCAGCATCTGGAGGACAAACGGCAAGACTGCCAAAGTACGCGATGCCCATTATGGTGCAGAAATGTTGCATGTCGAATGGGCCGTTGGCGAAAAGGCGCCGGTCGTCGAAATCACCAGCCGGATTGCCGTGCAGAACCGCGCAGTCGATCTTTCGAAGCCCAGCAGTTCATCCATCAAGCTCAGCACCACCGAGCGGAATTTCAACACTCAAGGTAGCAGGTTGATCCCGGTCGACGGCATCGTCAAACAAACATCTGACAAGATTACCGCCGGCAAGATGACAGAAGTAGAAAAGGTGCATGCAATTTATGAGTGGGTCGTCGAGAACACGTTCCGCGACGGTAAAGTGCGCGGATGCGGCATCGGCGACATCGCGTCAATGCTCAAGACCGGCTATCTGGGCGGCAAGTGCGCCGACCTGAACGCCCTTTTCGTCGGCCTCGTTCGCGCGGCCAATATCCCGGCGCGCGATGTCTATGGCATTCGCGTGGCACCATCGAATTTCGGCTATAAGTCGCTCGGTGCCGGCTCCGAGGTCATCACCAAGGCGCAGCATTGCCGTGCTGAAGTTTTTCTGAACGGTTACGGTTGGGTGGCGACGGACCCTGCCGACGTGCGCAAGGTGGCACTAGAAGAGCCGCCGGGAAAACTGCCTATCGATAATCCGAAAGTCATGGCCGCACGCAAGACCTTGTTCGGCGCCTGGGAAGGCAACTGGCTCGCCTACAACTTCGCGCACGACGTCGCGTTGCCTGGGTCGGCGGGCCCCAAGCTTGGCTTCCTGATGTATCCGCAAGCCGAATGCGGGCCAAACAGGCTCGATTGCCTCGACCCGGACAATTTCAAATACAGCATCAAGGCGAAAGAATTGACCCCGACTTGATACGGACCGGGCTGCTCGCACTAGTCTTCGAACCGGCCCGGAAAGACGGAGCAATTTTTGCGTAGCAGGGAGACCGCTCATGGATAAAGTGGTTCACGACCGCGGTATGGCAACGTGGCGAAAGGTGCTGGGCGACGAGTTTGTCGATCGCTCCGTTGCCAATACCGACGATTTCAATCGGCAATTTGTGGAGCAGTTGACGGAATATGCATGGGGCGCGGTTTGGAGCGATGACGCACTCACGCCGCGCGACCGGAGCTTGCTTACCCTCGGCATGATCGCCGCGCTTGGCCGAATGCACGAATTCGAAATTCATTTTCGTGGCGCATTGCGTAATGGGCTCACGCACAAGGAGCTTTCCGCCATCTTGAGGCAGATTGCGGTCTATTGTGGCTTTCCCGCCGCCGTCGATTGCCACTGGGTCGCCAAAAGAGTGCTGAGCGCGGAAGCCAACAAGAAGTGACGGCGGTCAGTAAGCGCGCGCGCCAGCCGCGTGATTGCTCGATACAATATAATTATAACTCAAGCTCCGCTATTGCGGCTGGATGTTCGCGCGCTTAACGATATCCGCCCATTTCGCGATCTCACGCTCTACAAACGGCTCAATTTCTTTGAGTGGAGTGTGCATTATCTCACCACCATCTTTTTCGATTTTTGCCTGCACCTCCGGATTTGAGATCGCCTTCTCTATTTGAGCGTAAAGAGTTTTGACCACAGGCGAAGGTACGTTCCGCGGTGCCCATAGACCGAACCAGACGGAGTTTTCGAAGTTAGGCACGCCGGCCTCTTCCATTGTCGGAACGTCAGGTAGTAAGGAGGAACGCTTTTTACTTGTAACCGCAAGCGCTTGTACGGCCCCGGCTTTGATCTGCCCATACGCGCTCACCAAACTATCGAACATGATGGGTGTGCGGCCCGAAATGACGTCGATATACGCTGGCGATGAGCCGCGGTATGGGACGTGCGTCAAATTGATGCCTGCGAGCAATTTAAACATCTCGCCTGAAAGGTGCTGGCCGGTCCCAACTCCACCAGAAGCGAAATTGATTTGGCCGGGGCTCTTCTTGGCCAAATCGACGAGCTCCCTCACTGAATGTGCAGGAAGGTTCTTACTAACAACGAGTACAAAGGAAAAATCTGCCAGCATTCCGACTGGCGTAAAATCGCCGATCGGATCGTAGGGAAGCTTTTTGAAAAGGCTAGGATTGACTGCCATGCTCGCGGTGACTCCAGCAAGCAGCGTATAGCCGTCTGGCGCCGCTCGAGCTACCGCCGCGGCGCCAACCATCGTGCCCGCGCCTGGGCGATTCTCTATGACAACCGGTACGTCAAGTTGTTCGGACAACTTGTGGCCAACAAGGCGGGCGATGATGTCGGTGCCGCCACCTGGCGGTTGAGGAACGATAATGGTGATCGCGCGAGTTGGGTAACTCGCGGCGTAAGCAAATGTTGCGGTGAACGCGACAAATAGCGCTAGGGCAAATAGAGCTGCGTGTGATTTCCTGTTCATACGATCTCTCCGAGTACCTATTGCTTATCTGACGACGTCCATTTGTTGACATCATAATTGACATTTGGAACAATCACCACAAAGCTGTGGTGAGCGATTGTGGAGGACACCTGAGATGCCGAGCAATAAGACGCACAGTGACAGTACATTCTTTTTTGACCCGATTGCAGATGTCCAGGAGCAGAAGCTTTCCATTGCGCCAAGATTGGAAACGCTCAACGGTAAAGTCATTGCGTTACTCGATAACACCAAGCATTTCGCGGATGTAATTCTTAACGAGGCAAGAGAGCTACTGCTCAAGGATTTTCCGCAGGCTCAATTTCGTGTCTTGCGCAAGGAATCTGTGAGCGGGGCGAATCACGAAACCATGAGACAATTGGCGCTGTGCCACGCCGTACTCACCGCCCTAGGTGATTGAGGCTCATGTGCATCGTGGAGTGTCCACGACACCATGGCATGTGAGCGCACGGGGATCCCCACCGCAACGTTCGTCACAGACTCCTTTGCCGCCTATGCAAAGGTATTGTGTAAAATGCAGGGATTGGAAACGACACCGCTTCTCGTCCTTCAGCACCCCGTTGCATCACGACCTGAATCCGAAGTGAAAGATAACGTTAAAGCCCTATACGCATTTATTCGCGGAGCCCTGTTAAAGGGCCCGAATGAATAAGCGACTCGGAACCGGTGGCACCTCGCATGAACGAAAGCAGCAAACTGCTATCCCGGCAGTTCGAAATGGAGAATTCAATCGAGGGAATCTTCGACTTCTTTGAGAAGTGCTACGACGCCGGCTGGACTGATGGATTGCCCGTCTATCCGCCTTTGGAGCGCGCCGTACGAGAAATGTTACGCTATACTGACTACGATCCTCAGGAAATTATTGCCCGAATTCCTCCCCGTAATGGCATCGCCACCGTCGAGAAGATTGCAATCAATGCCGTCATGGCCGGATGTCGCCCGGAATATTTGCCGGTTCTCATCACCGCTGTCGGAGCGATGGTTGAGCCGGAATATAACCTTTATGGACGCCAGACGACGACCCATCCAGGCGCGCATTTGTTGATCATTCATGGGCCAATCCGAAAAGAACTCGACGTCAATTGCCGGCACAACGTCTTCGGACATGGCTGGCGAGCAAATGCTACTATGGGGCGCGCACTTCGTCTCGTTATGATCAATATTGGTGGCAATAAGCCTGGCGTTACGGACATGGCAACGCATGGTCATCCAGGGAAGTACTCATACTGCATGGGCGAAGACGAGGAAAATAGCCCGTGGAGACCGTTTCATACCGAGCGTGGTCTATCAGCAGAAACCAGCGCCATAACTGTAGTTTGCGCAGAGGCACCTCATAACATTAATGATGGGAAGAGCATGACGCCGGAGCGCTATCTCGGCTCCGCGGCTGGCACGATGGCGATAATCGGCGGTAACGGACTTTATCGGTCGGGTTTGCCTAGTGAACAGATGCTTGTAATTCCTTCGGAAACCGCAAGGTGGATAAACGATAAGGGATGGTCAAAAGAAGACGTCAAAAAATTTATATTTGAGAACGCTAGGCGGCCGGTGCGGGAGCTACGTGACCGAGGGGGCTGGGACATGGCGCCCTTCGCACCCGGCGTCGATCCCAACGACGACGACTGCCTTGTTCCCATCGTTGGAAAACCGGAAAACCTTCTCGTGCTGGTCGCGGGCGGCGACCAGCGGCATATGAGCGCGATATTGACCTCCGGCTATAACCTCAGCGTCACGCGTCCTATCACACTCAAAGACGGCGCGCCGATCCGATCGGTTCAAGATTATCTCTCGTCGAAATAGCCATCTGGCCTTTGCGATGGTGGCCGGCGCCGTTAGACACCAGCTGAGTGCCGAGTTTGAAAACCAACATCAATGGTGGGAAGCCGCCGAATTTCTGGGCATGTCGGTTGGGATGCTCGATCGGGTGTCTGGCCCTATCGAAATTATTGGTGGTGGACGCAGTCCAAGTAGAACCCGTCTCCACTCCCAAATTCCCTGCTAACAGGGAAAAGAACAGGGAATTTTTCAATTCTAGGCCAGCTTGCGGTTTAGTGGACCGAATATGCCCAATGATTACGGGTCTTTTGAGCTAAATTCCCTACGCAAAGGAACAGGGAATTATTTTACTGGAACAGGGATCTTTTGGGCGAGAACAGGGAATTTTATCGATCAGAACCGAAATCATCGTCGAATGACACCAAGGCCCTTCCATCATGGGATTCGAAGACGAGGCGGAACAATCTATTGGACGGCCTTGCCGACAGACGAACGGCAGGTCCAAGCGGACAAACGAACTCACCTCATCATCGTCCCGCGAGGGACATCATTCCACCGCTGGGTGGAGCTCGAGTGTTCTCCTGTTACATTTGATCCTGTGCAGTTTTCATGCTGCTGCTTCTTCCCGTGTCCACTGGAACTCAGTGCCATCAACCCATATGCGGAGCATGATCACGGCCAGCCGACGCGCCAGCGCCACGATCGCCTTCTTCATCCCGCGATCCCACCTTGAGACCAAAGTTGCGCAAGGTACCGCAGGTTCGCTCGCCACCTTTAATTGCTGCGCTTCTCCTTCTGATGCTTGAGGCCAC
>Ga0075522_10003063_pt1 | contig 12231 bp, 10 predicted proteins | sample NGEPerA_FD_74796 | JGI IMG/M metagenome (GOLD analysis project Ga0075522, IMG submission 74796) | Arctic peat soil microbial communities from the Barrow Environmental Observatory site, Barrow, Alaska, USA - NGEE PermafrostL2-A | ecosystem: Environmental > Terrestrial > Soil > Wetlands > Peat ... | reverse complement strand
CTCTACATCATCGTCCTCCCCCGCGTAGGGGCGGGGGAGGACGATGATGTAGAGGGCCGATCACCATGAAGCCCAAGATCAGCTTGGTCACGCTGGGCGCGGGTTTCAGCCTGGCGCACAAGTCGCAGCGAAGAGCGAGGTCGATCGGCTGTTCGCCTTCGCGGTCGGCGTCGGCGCCACGCCGGTGAAGACCCCGCGGGAGGTGTTCTGGGGCGGCTATTCCGGCTATTTCGCCGATCCCGACGGCTTCCCGTGGGAAGTCTGTTTCAACCCGTTCACCGATCTTTCCTGAAGGCGCCTAAAATGGATGAGCCGATCTCTCTCGGCGCGAGGCTGACGCAGCTCGCGGCCGAGCGTCCGGATCGCCCGGCGGTGACCGACATCGCCCGCACCGTGACCTGGCGGGAACTCGACCGGCGGACCAACCGCATCGCGCGGGGTCTGATCGCGGCCGGCATCAGCCAAGGCGACCTGGTCACCATCGGGCTTGCCAACAGTGTGGATTTCGTCGAGGCCTGCCATGGCCTGTGGAAGGTCGGGGCGACGCCGCAGCCGATTTCGTGGCGCCTGCCGGCGGCGGAGGCGCGGGCGGTGATGGATCTGGCCGCAACGCCGATCCTCATCGCCGGAGACACCCTTGAGAGCGAGAACCCGCGGTTCGATGTCCCGGCCCTGCTGGCCCTCTCGGACGACGATAGCCCGCTTGAGGACCGCACCGCGCCGGTCTGGAAGGCGCCGACCTCCGGCGGATCGACGGGGCGGCCGAAGCTGATCCTCTCCGGCGGTCCCGGCCTCTACACGCCAGTGGAGATCGGCGGCTACCGGACCACGCCGCGGGACGTGATGGTGATGCCGGGGCCGCTCTATCACAACGGCCCCTTCACCTCGGCCTTCGCGGGATTGAACCAGGGCGCCCACCTCATCATCCTGCCCAGATTCGACGCCGAGGAGACGCTGAAGGCGGTCGATCGTCACCGCGCCACCTGGATCTATCTGGTGCCGACGATGATGAGCCGCATCTGGCGGCTGCCGGAAGAGGTCCGCGGGCGCTACGACGTGACCTCGCTGAAGACCGTCTGGCACCTCGCCGCGCCCTGCCCGCCATGGCTCAAGGAAGCGTGGATCGAGTGGCTGGGCCCCGAGGTGATCATGGAGCTCTACGCCGGCACCGAAGCCCAGGCGGTGACCATCATCACCGGAGGCGAGTGGCTGGCCCATCGCGGCTCGGTGGGCAAGGTGGCGTTCGGCGAGATGGCGGCCTTCGACGAACACGGCAACCAGCTTCTCGCCGGCGAGATCGGCGAGGTGTTCATGCGCCGGCCTCCCGACATGCCGGCCTCCTACAGCTACCGTGGCGCGACGGCACGGACCCTTCCCGGCGGCTGGGAATCTCTCGGCGACATCGGCTCTTTCGACGAAGAGGGGTATCTCTACCTCGCCGACCGCCGCACCGACATGATCCTGGTCGGCGGCTCCAACGTCTATCCGGCGGAGATCGAGGCCGCCCTCGACGAGCACCCGCTGGTCCAGTCCAGCGCCGTCATCGGCCTGCCCGACGAGGATCTCGGAGCCCGCATCCACGCCATCGTCCAGCCGCGCCCAGGCCTCACCGAAGAGGCGCTCCGCGAACACGTCCGGGGCCGCCTTGTCAGCTACAAACAGCCCCGCAGCTATGAGTTCGTAGGCGACAACATCCGCGACGACGCCGGCAAGGTCCGCCGGACCCAGCTGCGGGGCGAGCGGATCGCGTCAGCCCGGTAGGGCGACCGGCCGCAGCGCCGTTCCGCAGATGACTACGGCGTCGTCGCGGATGATCGCCCCGGCGCGAGCGGCATTGGCGAGGACCTGGGCGACGTCGGTGACCACCACGTCCAGGCCGACCACGCCCGTGCCGTCGTCATCGACCGGCGCGATGAAGCGGATCGCGCCCTGGTCCAGGCGCAGCTCCAGCGTGTCGCCGGCGCGGGTCACCGGCCGATCCAGCAGCATCGACCAGCCCTCGGCGGCGGCGAGGGGATCGCGGGACTGGAGGGTCACCGCAGTGATGCCGAGGCTGACCTCGCTGGCGAAGTCGCCCCAGTCCGGGCCGGCCGGCGGCCAGTCGCTCATCGGCGCCCGCCAGTCGGCCCCCTCCACCGAGTCGATCGACAGCAGCACGCCGGCGCAGTCGGCCGGATGGAAGTGGCTGAACCGGTAGCGCCCCTCGCCGCGCGCGGCGATGATCCGAACCCCCTCCGCTTCCAGCCGCGCGCGATGGGCCAGGGCGTCGCTCGCCTGAAGGATCACCATGTAGCCGGCGTCGCCGCCCCGCCGGGCCAGATAGCGGGCGCCCGAGGCGTCCTCGCGGATCGGCTCCAGCACCTCGAGGAATTCGCCGCCCACCGGCATGACCACGTTGGCCAGGCCGAACACCCGCACCGCCGGATCGCGGAAGCCGGCCTTCAGGCCGAAGACCGCCTCCAGCGCCGTCCCCACCGGCGCGATCTGGCGGGCGATCAGGGCTACCTGCCTCAGCCGCATGGCGCACCCTCCAGTTCGGCCAGGATCTCGACGGTATGTTCGCCGAGGCTCGGCGGATGGCGGCGGATGTTGGCCGGCGTCGCGCCGTAGTTCACCGGCGGTCGCATGGCGATGTAGGGGCCGGCCTTGGGATGTTCGTAGTGCTGGAAGAGGCCGACCGCGTCCAGGTGCGGGTCGCTCTCGAGTTCCTCCAGCCGGTTCATCCGCACCACCGGAATCTGCAGAGGCTTGAGAAGTTCGAGCCATTCCTGGGTCGTCCGCGTCACGGTCACCTCCTCGACCAGGCCATAGAGTTCCCGGACATGCCTGGCCCGGGTCTTGTAGTCGGCGAAACGCGGATCCTTGCCGAAGGTCTCACCCCAGCCGGCGACGGCGAAGAACTGATCCCACTGCTGGTCGGTGTAAGGCAGCAGGCCGATGTGGCCGTCCTTGGTGGCGAAGGGCTTGCGCTCGGGGTTGGCGACGCGGGTATAGGCCCACGGCCCGGTCGGGGGATCATAGACGTGGCCGTAGAGGTGCTCGGCCAGGGTGAAGGAGGTGACACACTCCAGCATCGGCGCCTCGACGAACTGGCCCTCGCCGGTGCGCTCCCGGTGGAACAGGGCGGCGGTAACCGCCTGGGCCATGAACAGGCCGCTGACCTTGTCGGCCACCAGGGTCGGAATGAGGCGCGGCGTGGGGTCGCCATCGACGCGGCTCAAGAGATCGGCGAGGCCGCTGGCCGACTGGATCAGGTCGTCATAGGCCGGCTCCCCCGCGTAGGGGCCGGCGGCGCCGTAGCCCGCCCCGTGCGCATAGACGATGTCCGGCCGGATGGCCTTCACCGACTCGTAGTCGAGGCCCAGGCGCCTCAGGCCCTCGTAGCGCACCGACACCGCGAAGACGTCGCAGGTCTTGATCAGCTTGCGCAACGAGGCCGCCTGGTCCGGCTCGCGCAGATCGAGCAGCAGCGAGCGCTTGTTGCGGTTGATGGTCATGAAGATCGGACCGAGGTCCTCCGGCGCGCCCGCCGGCGGGTGGCCGGCCCAGCGCATGATGTCGCCGCCGCCGCCTCGCCGGCCGCCGGGAAACTCGACCTTGATCACATCGGCGCCGAGATCGCCGAGCATCTGGGTGGCGTAGGCGCCAAAGACCACGCTGGTCATGTCCAGGACGCGTATGCCCTTCAGAGGCCCCGTCGCCTCGCTTGCCAGGGCGTGTGTCTTGGCCACCGCTGATCTCCCTTCAAGGCATCGGGGCATGACGCCCGCTTCGTTCCTCCCTACAATCCCCGCCTGAGCTTGGGAACGCGCCATGGATTTCGAACTCGCCGAAGAGCATCGGATGCTCAAGGATCTGGTGCGCCGGTTCGTCGATGATGAGCTGATGCCGCTGGAGGCCGGGGTCCTGGCGCGCGAGGCCGACGGCAAGGGGCTGGGGGTCGGTCCCAGCGAACACAAGCGGCTGGACGAGGTCTCGAAGTCCCTCGGCCTGTGGGGCCTGGATGCGCCGGAGGATATCGGCGGGGCCGATCTGCCGAAGGTGGCGATGGTCGGCGTCAACGAGGAACTGGGCCGGACGGTGACGCCCTACACCCTGCCGCCGGATTCGCCGAACCTGCGGATGCTGATGGCGACGGTCAACGAGCGGCAGCGCGAGGCTTACCTCGCCCCCTATGTGCGTGGCGAGACGATCTCGGCGATCGGCATCTCCGAACCCGGGGCCGGCGGCGACCCGGCCGGAATGATCACGAGAGCCGAGCGGGATGGCGAAGACTGGGTGATCAACGGCCGCAAGATCTGGATCAGCCGCGCCGCCGACGCTGATTTCACCATCCTGATGGCGGTCACCGACAAGGAAAAGCGCGCCCGGGGCGGCATCTCCGCCTTTCTCATCGACAAGGGCACGCCCGGCTTCAACGTCCTGCGGCGGATCCCGATGATCGGCGGGGCGGTGACCTACGAGGTCGCCCTGGAGGACTGCCGGGTGGAAGGATGGAAGCTGCTGGGGACCGAAGGCCAGGGGTTCGCGCCGATGCAGCTTCGCCTGGGAACCCGGCGCATCGAAATGGCCGCCTGGTCGATCGGCATGGCCCAGCGGGCCCTGGACATGATCTGCGAATACGCGCCCCAGCGCGTCACCTTCGGCGAACCACTGTCGCGGCGCCAGGCGATCCAGTGGTGGGTGGCCGACGCCGCCACGCGCATCCACGCCGCCCGGCTGATGACCTACGACTGCGCCTGGAAGCTCGACCAGGGCCGCGACACCCGGCTGGAGATCTCGATGATCAAGAGCTACGCCACCGAGATGGCCTGGGAAGTCGTCGATCACGCCATGCAGACCTTCGGAGCCATGGGCATGACCAAGGAACTGCCGCTCCAGCTGATGGCCGCCAAGCTGCGCACCATGCGCATCTACGACGGCCCCACCGAAGTCCACAAATGGGTCGTCGCCCGCAACCTCCTGGGGTCGAAACCATGAGGCTGGCCTTGTTCGGAGCGCGGGGTTTGTCAGCCCGCTGTTTTTTCTCTCGGCTCCGACCGGCGCCCACTCGCGGCGACGATAGAAGATGCGGGCTGGAAGCCCGCGCTCCGGCTAAGCAACCTTCAACGATGCGGAATTGAAATCCATGAAAGACCAATACGGAAACATCTCCGCTCGCCGCGACGGCCATGTCGCCCTGCTGGAGATCGACCGGCCGCCGCACAATTTCGTCAGCGTCGAATTGATGCGCGATCTGGCCGACGCCCTCGGCGACATTGACGAGGAGCGCGATCCGCGGGTGAGCATGCTGACTTCGGCCGGCAAGAACTTCTGCGCCGGGGCCAACCTCGCCTCACCGACCGGCGTTGGGGGCGAGGGCATGGCGGGGATCAATCCGCTCTATGTCGAGGCGGTGCGGCTGTTCTCGACCCGCAAGCCTATCGTCGCGGCCATCCAGGGCGCTGCGGTCGGCGCCGGCCTCGGCCTCGCCCTGGTCGCCGATTTCCGCGTCGCCGTGCCGGAGGCCCGCTTCGCCGCCAATTTCGTCAAGCTGGGTTTCCATCCGGGCTTCGGCGTCACCCATACCCTGCCCCGCGTCGTCGGCGTCCAGCGCGCCCAATTGATGTGCCTCACCGGCCGGCGCATCAAGGGCGAGGAGGCTCTCGCCTGGGGCCTGGTCGATCGCCTCGTTCCTTTGGCCGAGCTGCGCGCCGCCGCCCTGGAACTCGCCCGCGAGATCGCCGAGGCCGCCCCCCTCGCCCTCCAGGCCACCCGCGCCACCCTGCGCGCCGGCCTCGCCGCCGCCGTCAAGGCCCAGACCGACCACGAACTCCTCGAGCAGACCTGGCTGCGCAAGACCGCCGATTTCGCCGAGGGCGTCCGTGCGGTGAACGAGCGCCGGCCGGGCGTATTCGTGGGGGCGTGAGGGCCACAATGCTCTTGTCGCCGAACGGTTACCGGCTATATGACCGGTCATAGACCGGAGACCAACGATGGCGGACGCGCAGCGCAGAGCGGTCGAAAGTCACCGGCGCCGCATGCGCGCCCAGGGTTTGGATCGGTTCGAGGTCAGAGGTCTGGAAGCCGACAAAGGCTTGCTGCGCTCCGTCGCCAAGCGCCTCGCGCAAGGCGACGCCGCCGCCGGCGAGCTTCGCGCGCAAATCGCGGCGAGCATCCGACCGGCGGCGGAGCAACGGGGCGGCATCCTATCAGCCCTGCGTCGGTCGCCCATGGTGGGAGCGGATCTCGAACTCCACAGGGATAACGGTTCCGGCAGAGACATCGATCTGTGACGCGATACCTGCTCGGCACCAACATTATCAGCAACGCCACCAAGCCACGTCCGTCCGAAGCGCTGTTGGCGTGGATGGTGGAGCAACGGGACGCCGATCTTTGTATCTCGACCTTGTCGCTGGCGGAGATTCGGCGCGGAATCCTGCAGAAGGACGAGGGACGAAAACGACGGGACCTCGAGGCCTGGTACGTCGGCCCCGACGGGCCGCCCGCGCTGTTCCACGGCCGGATTCTCGGCTTCGATGAGCCGGCGGCGGTGGCCTGGGCCGAGATCATGGCGGACGGCGCCCGTCGCGGTGCGCCTCGCAGCGCAATGGACATGCTGGTGGCGGCGATCGCCCGCGTCGGCGGATGCACGGCCGTGACCGACAATGAACGGCATTTCCGTGGGGTCGTCGAGGTGCTCAATCCCATGCGGTCGCCAAGCGAAGGCGACGCGGAGCGAAGCTGAACTGCGGTCCTACCCCGGATGATAGGTCCGCTCGGTGTGCCCGACGAGCTGTTCGGGATAGAAATAGACCTCGCGCAGGTTTCCCGTCGCGTATCGCGCGGCCTGATCGTCGAAGTGCGGTGACTTGGGATCGCCGCTCTCGCCGCCGGCGGTGACGGCGACGGCGCGGACCTTGTCGCCGAATTCGACCGCGGCGACGAAGCTGTTGCCACTCGTGCCGTACCACTTCTTCGTGCCGGGGTAGGGCTTGGCTTCGAACGCCGCCAGCGATCCCCATTTCGACGAGGTGAAGCCGACCGGGATGCTGGCGCCGGCGTCGCTGAACGGCTGGACGATGTCGCCGGTAAGGCGCTGGAAGCGGTTGACCTCGCCCCACGGAGTGCGCCAGGAGCCGAACTCGCGTTGCAGGCGGTCGGAGGCGTCGGCGAGGGCGGTGAGGAGCGTGGCCGGGGGAACCCTGGTCGTCAGGTAGTCGTAAATCGCCGTGTTGGCGTGCCGGGCGCCGGCGAGTTGGGTTTCCCACAGCCGCTCGCCCCAGAACACCGCCAGGGTCGTCGCGGTGGAATCCACACCCCAGCGGTCGTCCCAGCCGCGCAGCAGGGCGATCTGGTCGGCCAATCTGGCCTTGAGCGGATCGGCGGCGGCGAGGCCGTCCCAGGCCCTGAGCAGCGGCGGGATCAGCCTGGCGAAGGCCGGCAGAAAGGGATCGAAGGCCGCGCCGAGCAGGGACTTCGTCGTGAAATCCTTCTTCCCACTCAGGACCATGGCCGCATGGAGGCCGCGCATGTTCTCCCCGGCGGTATCCATGTAGCGGGGATAGGCGTCCTTGCGCGGACTGTCCGGACCCGCCGCCGACCAGGGCGAATCGTTGGTGTTCATGATCCAGCCGATCGGCGGATTGAGCAGATGCGGCGCCTCGTCCAGCGCATGCAGTCCATGCCAGTCGGTCCGGGGATCGGCGCCGTCCACCGGCTTGGAATAGTCGAACCGGTCGTCGCGCCGGGGAATGAACTGCGGGTGGAGATAGGCGATGTCGCCGTCGGCGTCGGCGAGGATGGTGTTGTTGGAGGAGTTGGCCTTAAAGGCCATCACCTTCATGTAGTCGGCGAAGGTGCGGGCCTTGGTCCGCAGCCAGGACTGGCTGAGCGCCTCGACCGGCTTGACCATCAGGGCGACGGCGATCCACTTGCCGCCCGCCTGGCGGACGATCGGGCCGTGATGGGTGCGGTAGACGGTGAAGGTCCTGCGCGCCAGGGCGCCGCCGGCCCGGTAGGGAACGACGATCGTCGAAACGGTCACCGGCCGCAGTTCCTCACCATAGCGATAATAGAGCCGGCCATCCTTGTGGACGATGGTCTCGGCGAACTCGTCCACCGCATCGACGCCGCTGGAGGTATGCATCCAGCCCAGCCGCGGGTTGAAGCCCTGGTAGAGGAAGAACTGTCCCCAGGTCGCCGCGCCGTAAGCGTCCAGGCCCTCGTCGCTGGTCATCTGCAGCTCGGCGCGGAAGAAGAATGAGGTATGCGGATTGATCAGCAGCAGGGCGTGGTGGCTGGCGGTGTTCGACGGCGCGATGGCGAAGCCGTTGGAGCCGGTCGGCTCCTCCAGGCGCGCTTCGCTCGGCGCCGGCGGCGGGGCCGGTCGTCCGCCATAGAAGGCTTCCAGCGGCCGAAGCGCCACGTCCTCGACATCGCCGCCGATACTGCCCTCGCTGAAGGCCAGCGCCATCCACGGTTCGAAGCGCGTGATCAGCCTCGGCTTCACCGCCGGATGGCGCTCAAGATAGAAGTTCAGTCCGTCGGCCCAGGCGATCATCAGGGTCTTCAGCCAGGGCGGGCTCGAGGCGTATCGCGCCTTCAGGTCCACCGGATCGATGAACAGCTTCATCCGCAGATCGCTCCAGATCCCCCTCTCGCCATCGACCTCGGCGTTGCGGCCCAGGGCGGTGATGTAGTTGGCCTCGACGCGGTTGAAGTCGTCCTCGGCCTCAGCATAGATCGCCCCGAACACCGCGTCGGCGTCGGTTCCGCCGTGGACGTGGGCGATCCCCCAGTCGTCGCGGACGATGGTCGTGGCGGCGGCTTCGCGCAGCCAGCGAGCGTGCTCGGCGTCGGCGGCCCGGGCCGGCGACCAGGTCGCCGCGAACAGCGCGAATGCGGCGAGGCAAAGCATTCTTGATCGGGTCATGGCCAGACAATGCCGATTTTTCGAGTGAGCGCCACTTTGTGAGCGCGTAGACATGGATCGGAGCGCGGGCTTCCAGCCCGCTCTGGCCGGCGGCGCCATGCGGGCTGGAAGCCCGCGCTCCGAAGAAAGAGGGGAAGCGAGCATGGCCACGCTCAGCCGCGACGGCGTCGATATTTACTACGAGGTCCACGGCGAGGGGCCGGCGCTGCTGCTCAGTCACGGCTATTCGGCGACCTCGCAGATGTGGCGCGGCCAGATCGAGGCGCTGTCGAAGAACCACAAGCTGATCATGTGGGACATGCAGGGCCACGGCCGGTCGGACTATCCGGGCGATCCGTCCGCCTACAGTGAGGCGGCGACGGTCGCCGACATGGCGGCGCTGCTGGACGCCGCCCACGCCGAGCGGGCGATCGTCGGCGGGCTGTCGCTGGGCGGCTACATGAGCCTCGCCTTCCACCTCGCTCACCCCGAGCGGGTTCGCGCCCTGCTGATCATCGACACCGGCCCCGGCTACCGCAACGACGACGCGCGCGATGGGTGGAACCGCAACGCCTTGAAGACCGCCGACCGCTGGGAGAGCGAGGGCCTGGGGCGCCTCGCGGCCGGGTCGCCGGAAATGCGGACCAGCAGCCATCGTTCCGCCGATGGCCTCGCGAAGGCGGCGCGCGGCATGTTGACCCAGAAGGACGACCGGGTGATCTCCAGCCTGCCGACCATCGCCGTCCCGTCCCTGGTGGTGGTGGGCGCCGACGACACGCCGTTCCTCGCCGCCTCCGACTACATGGCGGCCAAGATCCCCGGCGCGAAGAAGGTGGTGATTCCGGGCGCCGGCCATGCCGCCAACATCGATCAGCCGGCGGCTTTCAACGCCGCGCTGCTGGAATTCCTCGAAACCCTGGAGACCCGAACATGAACCACGCCCTGACGCGCCGAAGCGCCCTGGCCCTGGCCGGTGCGGCGGCGGCTCTTCCCCGCGCGGGCCTCGCCGCCGGGCCCGGCCTGCTGATCACCGGCGGCCCGATCTACACCGGGCGGGCGGGGGGCGAACGCGTCGAGGCGGTGGCCACGCGTGGCGAGATGATCGTCTTCGCCGGACCGCTCGCCGGAGCCATCGCCGCGGCGCCGGACGCTCGGCGCATCGACCTGGCCGGCGCGACAGCCTTTCCGGGGTTCGTCGATTGCCACGCCCATCTGGCGGAGATCGGCCTTCGGGACATGATGCTCGATCTCACCGGATCGGCGTCGATCGCCGAGGTTCAGTCGCGCCTTCGCGCCTGGGCGGTGAGCCAGCCCTCCGGTCCGATCGTCGGCGGCGGGTGGATCGAGACCCACTGGCCCGAGGGACGGTTCCCGACCCGCGCCGATCTCGACGCCGTGGTCGCCGACCGGCCGGTCTATCTCAACAGGTCCGACGGCCACGCCGCCGTCGCCAACTCCCGCGCCCTGGCGCTGGGCGGCGTCACCGCCTCGACCATCGCGCCCAGTGGCGGCGACATCCTCCGCGACGCCAAGGGCGAGCCCACCGGCATGCTGGTGGATAACGCCAAGGATCTCGTCGAGAGCCGGCTGCCGCGGCCGGACGCGGCGATGAGGCGCGAGGCCCTGATCCGCGCCGACAAGCTCTACCGCTCGCGCGGCTGGACCGGCGTCCACGCCATGAGCGTCGATCAGATGGACCTCGACATCCTGCGGCGCCTGGCCGGCCAGAGCGTGCTCGGCCTGCGGGTCGATGCCTATATGACGACGCCGGCTTCGAGCGCCGAGGTGCTGGCCACCGGACCCACCGCCGATCCGACCGGCCGGGTGCGTCTGCGGGGCATCAAGCTGTTCGCCGACGGCGCGCTGGGATCGCGCGGCGCGGCTCTGCTGGCGCCCTATTCCGACCGGCCCGGGTGGACCGGCTCGGTGGTCACGCCGCACGCCGCCATGGTCGAGTACATGGGCCGGGCAAAGGGCGCCAACTGCCAGGTCGCCGTCCACGCCATCGGTGATCGCGGCAACCGCAATGCGCTGGACGCCATGGCCGAGGTGCTCGGCGCGGCCCACACCGACCGTCGCTGGCGTATCGAGCACGCCCAGATCCTCGCCCCGGCCGATCTGCCGCGCTTCGCGGCCATGGGGGTTACCGCCTCGATGCAGGCCTCCCACGCCATCGGCGATCTCTACTTCGCGGCGGCGAGATTGGGGCCGGAGCGGCTGAAGGGCGCCTACGCCTGGAAGAGCCTCATCGACTCCGGCGCCCTGGTCGTCGGCGGCACCGACGCGCCGGTGGAGAAGGGCGATCCGCTGATCGAGTTCTACGCCGCGACTTACCGCCATGCCCTGAACGGCTTCGCGGGCCCCGACTGGGGCCTGGACGAGACTGTCAGCCGCAGCCACGCGCTGGCGATGTACACCGCGTCGGCGGCCCGGGCCGTCGGCCGGGAGCGCGACCTTGGAACCCTGGAGGCCGGCAAACAGGCCGATCTCAGCGTTTTCTCCCGCGACCTGATGACTGCCGAGCCGGCCGATATTCCGACCGCGCAGGCGCGCATGACCATCATCGCCGGCAGGGTCGCCCATGCCGCGTGAGCCCGGCGGCCGGCTGGCGGGCAAGACCGCCGTCATCGTCGGGGCCGGCCAGACGGCGGGATCGACGATCGGCAACGGCCGCGCCACCGCCATCCTCTTCGCCCGCCAAGGCGCCCGGGTTCACTGCATCGATCGCGACCTCGCCTCGGCCGAGGAGACGGCGGCGATGATCGCCGCCGAGGGCGGCGCGGCTCTGGCCTTTCGCGCCGATATCGTCCGCGAGGCCGACTGCCGGGCGCTGATCGCCGAGGCGAAGCAGCGGCTCGGCCGCGTCGACATCCTGCACAACAATGTCGGCATCGGGGCCGGCGACGGCCCCGTTCACCGCCTGGAGGAGGCGGCCTGGGATCGGATCATGGCGGTCAACCTCAAGGGCATGTGGCTGACCATCAAGCACGCCCTGCCGGTGATGCGCGCGCAAGGTGGCGGATCAATCGTCAACGTCTCGTCCCTGGCCGCCATCGCGCCGGCGGGAATCATCGCCTACGAGGTCTCCAAGGCCGGGGTGAACAAGCTCACCACCTCGACCGCCGCGGCCAACGCCCGCCACAACATCCGCTGCAACGCCATCATGCCGGGCCTGATCGACACCCCCATGGCCATCGAGAACATCGCCCGAGCCCGGAGGGAAACCGTCGAGGCCATCCGCGCGGCCCGCGACGCCCGCGTGCCCCTGGGCGGTAAGATGGGCACGGCCTGGGATGTCGCTTATGCCGCCCTGTTCCTCGCCTCGGACGAAGCCAGGT
>Ga0075522_10003061_pt1 | contig 12231 bp, 9 predicted proteins | sample NGEPerA_FD_74796 | JGI IMG/M metagenome (GOLD analysis project Ga0075522, IMG submission 74796) | Arctic peat soil microbial communities from the Barrow Environmental Observatory site, Barrow, Alaska, USA - NGEE PermafrostL2-A | ecosystem: Environmental > Terrestrial > Soil > Wetlands > Peat ... | reverse complement strand
ATAGAGAAGGATCCTGGTCTTACCGCTGCCGATCGCACCGGCAATCAAGGTGCCGCGGATCTCGCGTAGCTTCGAGATCGCAAATCGTGGCGCAAGTCTCAACCCCGGATCTGCATTGTCGCTTTCTTTCGCCATGACTTTGCGAAGATGGGCAATACCCTTCTTGCCCCGCAACAGTTGCATTCCCTCTTTGTGTTCACGCGTATCGACGATATCTTCCCCGGACAACGCGATCATGTAGCAGATGATGGCGGCCGGACCGCCCGCTGCCACGGCACAGATCAAGGCCCGGCGGAGCGCGGCCAGTACGTCGTCGCGCCACAGCGTCTGAATTGTCGCAACAAGGATCGAGATGAACCGACCGCTGGCAGTGATGACCGGATTGTCGAAACCATCGAAATGCTCGAGTGATTTCCCGTGCGCCTGCGACCAGTTGTCTGCGATCGCTATTGCCGATACCGGCCTGGCGTCATCGTCGCTCCAGACCGTCAACGGGTTGAGCGCCAGCGTCGTTATAAGCGCTGTCGCAATCACGGCGATTGCGACCATGAATGCAAACCGCGTTGGCGTCTTGGTCAGGCGCTTTTCATAGGTCGCAAGCATTATCGGGACTCCCTAAGCGAAAAACGTTCGCGCCATACGGTAAGATCCGCGCCGGCAGGAATCTGTTCTTCCGTGATGTGACGGTTGAGATGGCGAAAATAGCTTTCTGGGACATCCAGGTATCTCGCGGCGTCTCGCCATGACAGACCCTTGGTCACCCGATACACACAGCCGTCGGTCCAGCGCGAGAGCTGAGCGCAGCGCGGCCATTCCGCGACATAGACCGAGAGAGACAGGGGTGTTGAATATGACCACCACTCCTGTACCGGGGAGGCGCTGATCGCGGCACCCAGGATCGCCATGCCCGTGAAACTACTGGCGACCACTGCGACAACGGGCACGGGAATCCAGGTGAAGTAGTCCCGCAGTTTGCGCTTGTAATGTTGCTCATTCGCCGTCTCGATCTTGGCTGCCTTTAGTTTGACCTCCGGGGCGATGCTACCGACGACATCGGTGTATTGGGCGGCAGACAAAGTGGAGAGAACATCGCGCGGAACCCGCACGAAATCCTCCGGCGACAGGTCCTTCAGTTTCGAGATCACCTCGGCATCGGCCGCGTCACCCTTGGCCTTGGCGCTCGCCACGTCCTTCAGAAATTCGGACAATTTCTTAGGCATCGCCGCCCCCGAGGAACGGCAGAATCCGCGCCAATTCCGACCGGATGGTTTCAGACCAAGCGGCCACGTCTTTGACGAAGCGTTTGGCCTCCAACAACGACTTGCCGGTGCGGGCGCACGCCTCCGCGTAATGGCCACGGTGCCACGAAATAATCGTGGTCGGCGGCAGGCCGAGCTTTTCGTAAATGCGGCGCGATTTGAGCCGCAACAGTGGCATGCGGATCAATGGATAGATCTTCAACGCCTGCTCGAGCTTCTTACGCAATTCGGGCGGCAGCTCCTTCGCTTCGACAGCGGGGCGACCGTCGCGCTCGTTGCAGACGATGACAATGATCGCGGACGGTAGGGTTTCACGGAGCTCCCTGATCTGGGACAGAACCTGGCGGGCGGATTCTTCACTTGCGATCAACACGAGAAACACCATCATCGTCAGGCCGAGCGCATCGACGTCTTCCTGCAAATCGGTCTCGCGGATGAATGCGTTCCACACCGCGGTGAGGGCACCACCGACCTCCAGCACGGCCGACCTGTTGCTCTGCGGCATGTCGACCAGAGCTTGGTGGAGAGGGGCGAATACCGGAACGAGATCGCGGTCGCCGTCGGAATCGGTGTCAAGCCTGGCGCCGTGCAGGCAGACGACGTCGCCGCCAAGGAAGCGGCCGAGTTTTCCCTGCTCGTCGAGTTCGAAAACGTCTATGGCGGCATCGACGAGCCCGAAAGCCATCGCGACAATCGTGGTGAAGGTGGATTTTCCGACGCCGCCGACGTCGCCATCGACCGCCATAAGTAGTGGCGCCGTAGCAACTGTCGACCGAAGGGTAGATTTGAGAGGGGTGGGTTCGACCATGGGATAATGCTCCTGTTGTCCGATCTCCGACAAAGACGCGGCGGATCGGCACGTTGCGGAGCCTTGTTAGTAAGCCCGGTTCAGGGGATGAATTTCAGGAACGAAGAATCTTTCCAGAATTTTGCCTTGAAGGCGGGGACAGGGGCTCTTTGTCACTTTTAATTCAGCGTGGTGTTGCTCTCGATCGCCTCCGCCTCAAAGCCGCAGTACTTTTAAACGGACCGGCCCATGATCGCGCCGCGATCGACGAGTGGTCAAATCTCCCGGTCGGTTTGTCCATCCAGAGTCTCTACACCACCGCGAGAGCGATCTGACAATCTCCGCAGATGAGGTCGAGCCCAGCCTTGCAGTTAAACCTTTCGATCCGCATGGAGTCGCTGTACGATAAGCTTGGCGGGGGTCGTCGTCGATCAGGAACGTAGCCGGTGCGGTCCGCACGCTGCCTGAGTCCGAGGCCGGTCATTGGAGCAACAACATAGGCGGCCAGAAGCATCTCCAATGTTATTTCGTGAATGGCAGGTCCTCATGACATCGGAAAGATAACGGAGATCTCCGACTTGAAAGTCATCGCGGCACGGCGAAGCTTCGCTTGTAGTTTTGACGAAGGCCAGCTCCGAAGAGCCATTCGCCGCCGAGGTCGGGCTGAAGGTAACCGAGGGAAAGAGACATGATCCTTTATCATTTTACTTCGGGGCCACATCTCCGCGGCATCGCTAAATATGGACTTACGGTGGGTGACGTTCCGACCGACATAAGACGCGGTCGCGGTCGCATTGGTGTTTGGTTTACTTCATCGGGAGACACAGCGTCGGGGCACGGGTTAGGGGGATCAAAGTTCAATAAGGGTGAATACCGGCTGACCGTAGATGTGCCTGCAAATTCCAGTCTGGCTAAATGGAGTGAGTGGGCACCGACCAATACGACGCGAGAAACGATTGATGCGCTTCAGCGGACCGCCTCAGGCTATGAAAGCTGGTATATTTTCTTAGGTGTCGTTCGGCCAGAATTGATAAAATCTTGCCATGAGGTGTCCTCCGGACTCGAGATTGCAGACTATGAAAATACCCTCCCGGCGGAGTTCGCCGTGCCAGCCGTGCCACCGTGGCGTCGAGAAGCATGGCAAAAGAAGATGCTGGCCAGTGTAAAAAGAGCCATAGAAAAGCATCCCGTATAGGCCCGCTCCGGCGGCCTTTTTTCTTCGTGCTCTAGCCGGTCTGCCCCCGGCCATGGGAATCCCTCTGCCTTTGCCTTCGGATGGATCGGCTCGACGATGCCATTGGGCGAGGTCGTCAGAAACACATAAACTGGGTGAGCGCCGGGACCGGCTTGGACTAGGCGCCGCAGTCGCCCCTGAACTCTGTCCAGATGCCGGCAAAGGCCGTCGATGGCCGGTCGTCGCCGAAGGCGAACCAGATGATAACCTTTTTCTTCGTCTCCGGGTTCGGTTCAGGCGCGTATTCGGCAAAGCTGTTGAACGAAACCAGGCACCGGATAACCCGAGCGCGAAGGCTTTCCATGCTGTTGCTGCCAGACATGAACCGTTCGTGGACCAGCGTCGAAAGAATCTCCGTTGTTGTGCGCTCAGCAAAATAGGAAGGGTTGAGTGCAACCTCGTCCACCACCGTTTCCCCCTCCCTTGCCTTGAAGCGGCGGCCGCTTGCGAAGTAACCTCGAGAGTTTCGCTGTGCGTTGCAAGGTGATCATGAATTTCGGCAAGCTGTTTCCGAACAGCGGCTTGTCGAAATGCGCGCTGGATTTGGCCAGCGCGGTGTAGATACGCGTCGTCAGCTCGTCTGGAGGATCGTTGTGCACAGTGTTTGTTTCGTACGAAACAAAGGCAATCTGTTAGTTGATGATCGGCATTTCGACGTCTCCTTGCCGGTGGCGGTACCCCCTTGCTCAGACAAAAGAATCGGGCCCGCGTTAGCAGGCCCGATCGTCGCACTCTTATGGCTAGAAATTTCAGGAACGAAGAATTCTGCTAGATTTTCATGGCCGGCGGCAGCTACAACGCCTCGTCGGTGGCCTTCACGACAACGAAGCAGTCGTTCCAGCCAGACCGGGTCTTCACCCGCAAGGCGATATCCCGCAGTCTTTGCATTGCCCGATCCGTGTCGTTGACACGCTCCGGCTCCAAGTCGGCGGCATCAGCCTGCTCCATGGCGACCCTGAGCGTTTCGCAGTGGACCGGTTCGAGCTGGACGCCGATGCCGCGCGTAAGGCGCCCCATCAATCGGCCGCAAGCGAACTCGGTTGCGAAGCTGGTGACGTTGGCGAAGACCATGGCCGGATTGATGTCCATCGCAATCGCCGCCGCCATGAGCGCATCGATCGTCGGACCGTCGTGCCGGGCGTGAGCCAATTCCTGTAGCACATTTGCCGAGATCGGCTGTTGCCGCGGTAGGTCTGCGCCGGCTTCGTGCTGCTGCCCGTCCGTCGAGACTTCGTGCAACGAACGCATTTCTGCCGACATGGCATGCTGTGCGCCCTGATAGTCGCGAACCTTCGCGTAGACCAATCCCGCGGTACGGGTCAGGCCCATCTGCTCGGTCCTGACACGGGCGAAGTGCGTCGCGCTTGTCATACGCGGCATATCTGCGATTTTCCGGTAGGCCTCCTTCATCACGCTGGATGCCGTTCGCCCTGGGAACCAATCGGGCAAGAGGTCTTGGCCCTCGCGGAAACTGTTCATGCCCGAGAGGCCGCCCAACTGGGGCTCCATTTCCGCTGTGATGTTGATCCGGCGTTCTTCGAGATCGCCCTTGGCGTTCTCCTCGCGATCGCAACAGGCCCGAATTATCTCCGTCGTCAACACGACCACGATGCGAAGGCCATCGCGCGCCTGCTGCTCCAAGCCGGAGACCGGAACTATCTGGCCGCCCTGCGGCCGCTCGGCCAGTTCCGCAACGATACGCGGCGCAACCATCACGACTTCGCCAGCGAGAAACTGCCGCCGGTGTCGGGCGATTGGCAGGCGAATTTCGTCAATGGCTTCGATCGTCGTTATCACGAGCGGGGCCTCGGCACCGTAGCCATGCGGCAGACGCTGCAGCATATGAAGGGGAATTGTGAGATTCCCATCCGGGTGCACTGCACGGTTAGCGATGAAGAATGGGGCGGTGCCAGTGCCCTTGATGGCCTCCGCAAGCCATTCCGCCTCCGTCTTCCTGGTTGGCAAGTTCAACGCATCATCCATCTTAATCTCCTCTTAATCCTAGCGACCTGATTGTCGCGGGTTTATTGATGACCCAATCCTGCAGAAAAATTTCAGGAACGAAGATTTTCGTGATCTGCGCCAACATTCATCAAGATTCTAATGTGATGCCGAAGCAGCGACGCAGCGTTTCCCTCGGAAATGGCCATCCCTCCTTTATTGCTGATTGTCGAAGGAGGCGGCCTTTTCCGCGGCCGCCTCGACGATCTCCATGATTTCTTTGGGCGCGTGCGGCAAGATACTGAGCTCGACGTGATCACCGCCCCCTTCATCGAGGACGTTGACTACAAGGAGCTTTAGCCCCTTATCGCCCTTGTGACGGGCGTTCCCGGCACAATGGGCGCCTTCTCCGGCTGCTTTTCGGGATCGATCAAAATCGTTCCGATCCGCGCCTCACGCCGAGCCTTGCGGCGTTCGGTCGTATACGCCGATATTCGGCACGGCCGGCGCCGATGGTCCGGGTGCTCAACCAGGCCTCAAAATCCTCCGGTGCGATTTGGTGGTGTCGTGCGACCGCGATCACCTGGGCGTATTTGCAGACGGCACTCCTATCTCACTCGGATTGATCTGCATCTCTTTCGGTGCCGCGGAGGCGATCACCGCATGTGACTAGCCCCGTGACTAGGCCATCTCGACCGCGGCCGGCGCGGTGCGGGTGCCGGAGTTGTCACGCACCTCGAAGGTGGTGAGCGCGGCCGCGACGATGCGCTCGCGCTGCGCCAGCGAGATCGTGAGGCGATAAAGTTCGCTCGGCCTATAAGGCTGGTATGTGGCACACGATCTGGCGATGCCTGGATGGATTTCATTATGGTAACTGCGGTCATGCTTATCTCCCTGTTCTTGCCTAAAGATCCGAAAACCGATTCGGTGCCCCCGTCTCTTGAATGGTGGCCAGTAGATCATCCCTAAATTGGCGCACTAAGGAGAAAGACAACGGACGATAAAGTCGCCCGATAAGTCAAAGGCATGGACTCGGCTGTCGCGCCGCCCTACTCGCCTAATCACGGAATTAGGTCGATATCAGCACCTCGATGCGACGCACCGGCGAAGATTAACCAACGCTAGCCGCGCGAACGCTCTAGGAAATCCGCGACCTGCTTGCAGGCATGGACCAGGTCGCGGTCACGGCTTAAAGCGTGATCAACCTGCGCCAGACATTTGCGAAGCGCGCCATGGGGCCGGAGCGAGTTGACGACGTTGGCTGCGTCTACAAGAGGTCCTGCACGAAATCGGATGTATTCGGGAGTGATGAGGAAATCATGCGCAAGCGACCCGATCGGTTCGACACGACCCGGTTTGGCAAAAAAGTCGATACAAGAAATCGTCGGAGGCGGCGCATTGACGGTCTCGCCGTCGTCGAGAAACGGAAAGGGATATTCATCATCGGTGATATCGTCGATCTCAAAGTGGAAGATCAGCTGCGGAATCGTATGTTGCATTGTTTTGTCCTTTATTAGTATGGAGGTGAGCGATGACGGCGCTTTTTTGATTTGTGGATCCGGGAGATCAACTAGGGGCGCCGACTTGCGGTCTCTATTGGGTGCCATCGGCCCGCGGCGAACCGAGCGGCGTGTGCACGTTGAATTCGAGCCGACCGAGCGCCAAGACAGCGTTGCCCATATCCCGCGCGTCCGGCCGCTCCTCGATTTCGATCTGCAGGCTCTGACCATCGCGCGAGCTGAAAAGCTGTCCTACGACACGGCGACCGATGAGCAACACAAGCCGGGGCTGCATAAAGAAGCCGGCGACGACTTGAAACTCCTTCAGTCGGAGCTTGTTTCGGAGTAAAGCGTTCTCAATTTTCGACACCAGGGCGGGCTGATAAATAACGACGTGAAGCGGCAGCCTGAAAGCAATCGAAAGATCTGGATTTAACGCGTCCACCATGATGGTGTGTTCCACGGGACTTTCTGGAGTTCCGAAGAGCCTAGACGTTTTCTCCACGCTCTCCAAAAGAAGGCTCGTCGTCGCTTTAAGGTTCATGGCAGCCGATTCCATAAAGGCGACGGCGATCAGGTTTACGTTATCTTCGAGATTCGTAACCTCGGTTACTCGTGGTTCAGCCGCGTTGCCGGGCTCGCGGCCGTCGTGACCATGCAAATAGTCGCAATCCATCACGCGCTGCCGTCGCAGGTAATCGAAGAACTCGTCTCCAGATTTAAGCGTCGTCGATTTGACGGTCAGAGGCTGATCAAGATCTACGCCCACATCGAAACTGACGAGCTGTGCGACTTCATCGACCGTCGATACGACGTCGGTAATGAGTGGGCGTTCGGGGCCCACTAAAAGGCCGCATCCCGCGAAAGTGCGGCGACCCATGGCAAAGAATGACGGATCAGGTTTTAGCTGGCCCTCATCGTCGACGTAGAGCACGTCACCGGTTTTGAGCTGAGTGCCCCAAGCGATGGTGCCCCCGACGGCAGACTGCAGCGATTCCAAACTGTGATCGATGCTGTGAAGCTCAACTGTCTTGTTTTTCGGATTAATAAGAATTGCACGCATAGACACTCTCCGCTTATATGCAAACACATATCATATGGATATACATAACATGTAATCATTGATTGTCAACGCCGCGGATGTATTATGCGTAGAGATCTAATTAACCAGCGGATATCACTTATGTTTTTCTTTTTTTACGATACCACATTTGCGAACTTGGCACCCGTTGAGGCGGGCCTCGCCCAGGTTAGGGCCAAATACCCTCAGATGACCGTCGGTGCTTTCGAAAGCCTCATTCACATCGCTCGATCGCAGAATCGGATTGTGGATGAGAAGCTATCGGTCAAAGATCTGGCAAACGAAATGTCGATTCCATATCCAACTTTAGCGCGCCATACAGATATTCTGGGCAACGGGGTCGCCGGAAAAGAAGGCCTTCATTTTTTAGAGAAGGTTTCCGGAGACGTCGATCAGAAGCAGCGTCGGGTCGTACTGACTCCCGCCGGTGCGGAATTCTTGTATCAGTTCGAGATCGCAATGAACTCAGTGCGGAATGTTGATAATCAAGGCACTGGTCAGTGACGGACCCTTACGATGGTGCGATCCGGCGCACGGCGACGCCGTAGGTTTCGATCGTGTCCCTATGCTTGGTGTAGCTTTTTGATGACCACCACAGTCGCCGGCTATAGGGCCGGGCCTGTCAGGTTGCCACGGCGGACAGTGCGACGATGGGATTATCGCTGATAGGGGCGATAGTTTCCAGTGTCATGTAACATGCTCGCTGCACAGCCCACTCGTCGTTTTGTTCGAGCAGGATGGCGCCGACGAGGCGCCTGATGGCGGCTTCGTTGGGGAAGATGCCGATTGACAGGCATGTTATCAATCGTATCATTGCGGGAGGTCGGGAGGTCTCCGAAGAGACGCGTACACTCCGTTTTCAAAGCCTGTGCTGACCGAAGAAGATAAGGCGGGCGATGCTATCAAGCTAAGCTATTGATCCTCCTCCGAGCCAATACTCGTGGAAGCGATAAGTGCCGTCTGCTACCCGCCTAGCGATGTCGATGAGATCCGTCATCGGCGGGACGCGGGACCGACCCTTCGATACGCTGCGGCACAGATGTCCTCTTTCTTCCAAAAATCTTCGAGAAACGCCTGATCGACAGGCTATGCCGCATGCGCCGCATCAGCATCTGATCTGAGAGCCGGCTTCAATGATATGGTTGACACAGATGCTCCGAGCGCCCCCCGTGCAACTTCGATTAGATGTTGGTGATGTGTGAAAAACAGGACCTGCGTCTTGCCGGCAAGGTGGCCCAGGACCCGAAGGCCTGCAGCGGCGCGGCCGTCATCGTAATTGATGAATAGGTCGTCTGCAATGAATGGCAGCGGTGCTGCGTGTTCCAAATACTCTTCCACGGCAGCAATCCGCAGCGAAAGATAAAGCTGGTCCCCCGCACCGGTACTCAAGCCAGGGAGGCGGACCTTGTCGCCGTTACGGCGGATACCCGCTAGATGGGGTGTATCGTCGTGATCAAATTCCAAAGTGAGCGTTTCAAATGATCCGTCGGTCAAGATCGAAAACAACTCACCCGCGCGCTTGAGGAGCGGCGCCTGCTTTTCGCGCCGAAACCGGTCAATCGCCCATTGGAGCAACACGCCCGCGGAGCGAAGTCGAATGTATTGTGCCGCTGCTTCGTTCATCTCGGCGAGGGCCGATTGGCGGTCTGCGGCCGCACGGGCGGCTCTGTCGTCGCCGCCGATGGCTTCGAAATTCCTGCGGGCGACATTGCGGTTTTCGCGTGCCTGGATGTGCCGGTCACGCAAGTCATTCAGGTCTTGATCCACCGCCTGTTCGCGCGCCGCGATCTGGTCGGGATCAGATTGCGCGCATTCGTCATGCAGCTGTTCGACCGAAAATCCATCGCCGTCCTTGGAAAGAGTAGCCGTTACACCCTGATACTCAGACTGCAACTGGCGCAGGTTGTCGGAACGCCTGATCTCGGCCCGCAGAGCTTCAAGGCTATTCACCCTGGCCAAACGTTGGAACTCCTCGATGATCTCGCGTGCCTCCCGCCGTGATGCCTCGCAAGTATCAATTTTCTGCTGCAGCGCCGACAGGGCAATATCCTTTTCGGCGATGGCGTCACGAGCGCGGACGGATTCGCTGAGCAAACGTTCCAGTTCCAGAACGGCGTTCTCCGAGTCAACACCGGAAAGGCGGGGTGCCGAGGCCGTGACCAAGGCCGAAACGTCGGTGTTGAAGGCCGAGATGTCGCGCTCGATCTTTTCGATGCGCTCATGACGCAGATCATTGATGCGAACGGCGAGCTCGCGCATTTCATCAATAGCGTTGATTTGGGTCTGGATAGCCTCGACCACTGAATCTGCCGCCAGCCCAGCTGTCGCGAGAGCGGCATTCCAGTGCGCAGTCCATTCGATCCATTGGCTTTCGGCCTTCTCCAACGTCTTACGCTTGCGCTCGATATCACCGAGCGCCTTGCGCCGCGCTTCCTGAAGGTCACGTTTGGTGAGCGCGACCCTTTCCTGCTGTTTCTGCAGTTCATCCGCCTGCACAAGCACAATCTTGAGAGGGGGGTCCTTGAGTGAGACCACATCTACGCCGAGCGCGCCAAGCTGGGTGCAGATTTCCTCTTTCGCGGCCGCTTCGTCGCCTTGATGTAGGTCGATTTGGCGTTGGGCGGCGTCGCGTTTTCCAATCCATTCAAGCACGTCGCGGCGCGCGGCGAGGAACTCCAGCATTGCGTCGGGATCAAGCGGGCTCACGCCCGACGGCGCCCACATACTCGTCCAGACGGTCGTTAGCGCGGTCTGCTCCGCGACGAGCGCTTCTTCCTCCGCCACGAGCGCGTCAAGCGTGTCCTGCTGTTCCCCGATCTTACGTGATATAACGACGAGTTGCGCTGCGTTTTCGGCCTTTTCGAAACGCCGGTCGGCCACTAGGTCCGCATGATGCACGGCCGCTTCGTAGGCGCGAGTGAGATCCTCATCCTCTGTGAAGCCACGAACTTCATCTTCCGCAATAAACGCTCCCTCAAAATGGCGACGCTTGATAATCACCCAACCCTTCTCGCGGTGCTCTCGGGCCCGGGCGAGTTCGTTCGGCGAAACGACCTTCTCTTCGGAGACCATGCGTCGATAGACACTCTGCTCGCGCACGAGGTCCTGACGCGCCATGCGTAGCCGCTCCCTGACGGCGTGGATGCGGTGATCCAAATCCCGATACGCGTCGCGGTGTGTCTGCACCGAGTCGGTTGGGGGCGCGGCTATTACAGCCAGAACCTCTTCATCCGGCGGCGCCGGATTCATCCCTTTGACACGTCGCTGGATCGCAGCCTCGGCGTCGTCGAACTCTCGCTTCGCATTTGCGGTGCGCGCAGCAAAATCACCTGCATTGCGGGCAACCCTGATGGCAGCTGAGAGTGTTGCGGTATCGATCGCTTCTCCCGAAACCGAAATTTGCGAGTCCAAATCCGAAATCTCACCCACGGCCTCCTGCATTGCAGCCGTTGCGTTCTCGACTGCTGCGACCAGTCCACTGTGCCGGTTCAACAAACCACGCACGGCTGCGATTTTGGCGCGAGCCGGAATGCAGGCGACAATCTGGTCGATATCTTTGCCTTGCCAGTCCAGGTCGCTCGCAAGGCGGCTGATGGCAGCTTCGGCCCCGGCGAGTTCGGCGCGTCGTTTGGGCAGATCGGCCTTCCCCGCACGAATTTGGATGCGACGGTCATGGAATTGCGCGATGTCTTGATCGCGTTGCAGCAAGCCCTCGTCATAGGTGAGGGTGTCAAGTTCCTTCTGCAGCGCTTCGATTTGCTCGGTCAGCGTCGTCATCCGCATCGCCGCGGCTTCATCATTCCGCGCCGCCGTTTCCAGCGATGCGGTTGCATCTTCCGGTAGGACGATGACCGTCCCGAGCGCCGTGATAGTGGCTTCGGTCTCTGCGCGTTTGCGCACGTCGCGGCACACGCGGCGAATGCGTGTAAGTTTTCTCAACTCGGCGGATTTTTCTTCGATCTCGCGTTCAAGCGTCGCACAGGCCTCGTTCGAAGACTCGAACGCCGTCTTCAGATCCTGCCACTTGTTCGTGGTTACGGTATGTTCGCGCAGCGCGGCATCAGCCGCTTTAAGCCGCTCCTCGGCCTGGGCGTATTTCCGGCGCCCCGAGCGCCGCGTCCCCCAAAGACTATCGGCCTCTTCGGCCATTGCGGTCAGATGCCCACGCAGACCGGCGATGCCGGCACCGGCGGCGAACAGCATCTGACCCACATCGTCGCGCGCTGCGACGATGTCCCGGCCGCCCTCGCGTAGGCGCTCGTGATCGAGGGCGAACATGCGGACGAAAAATTCACGATTAGCGCCGCCAAGGAGCCCGGCGAGAGCGCCATCGCCGGCCGGAAGCGGAAGATCATTTGCGCCAAGCAGCGTGTCCTTGTTGCCCTTGCGTCGCCGGACCTCCAAAGCGTTGCCATTAGAGTCCAGAATCC
>Ga0075522_10003059_pt1 | contig 12239 bp, 13 predicted proteins | sample NGEPerA_FD_74796 | JGI IMG/M metagenome (GOLD analysis project Ga0075522, IMG submission 74796) | Arctic peat soil microbial communities from the Barrow Environmental Observatory site, Barrow, Alaska, USA - NGEE PermafrostL2-A | ecosystem: Environmental > Terrestrial > Soil > Wetlands > Peat ... | reverse complement strand
GCTGAAAAATTTCTACATGGCCGGGCACTGGGTGGTTGCGGGCGGCGGCCTGCCGTCGGCGGCGCTGGCCGGCCGCTATGTGGCGCAAATGATCTGCGCTCAAAACGGAAAAAAATTCGCGGCCACCACGCCGTAATTTTTTTCAGTAAGCCGCCGGACGGCCGTCGCTGCGGGTGCGGAAGTTGAAGTCAAAAAGCCGGAGCGTTTTCGTTTGATCCTGAATCCACCCCGAAATTGCATATTCAGCCTGCGGCTCCAAAATGAGATCCGGCGGCAGCGCATAGACTCTTTCGCAGGCGCTGGCATCGGGAAAGAAAATCGGACGGTTAAAAGTCAGCCGCCGCCGGCAGGCCGCCGCCGGTTCGTGATCGCCGCGCTTGATTTGCGCGCCCGCGAAACGCGGAACTTTTTCAATCGCCACTTCGACCGGAGTGTTGCGGTCGAGATTTGCAAATTGCGGCGACCACAGCCGCAGGAAAACGTCGTCATCCGGCAGCATTTTGTAATCCCAGTCAAACGGCACATGCGCGAGCCGCGTGAGCGCCTGTTCGTTTTTGGTGACCCATTCCGCGCCATTTTCCTCCGCGCGAAAATTTTTCAACCCTGGAAAATCGTCAAACTGTCCAGCCACGCGGGCGGTCGAAGTGTCGCGGGTGGGGGCGAAGTTGCTCAACAGAATTCCGTCCGAATTGATGTCGTCCAGCCCGCCGTGCGTGCTGCCGCAGGTCACGAGCCGGCTGCCTTGCTGCACCAGCCAGCCGGCGTTGACGTAATGATTGTCCAGGCTGATGATGATGGTCGCCGGATTGAGGGTGACGCGCGTGAGGCCGCGAACGATCCGTTCCAGCGCCAGCGGATAATGATTGGTCATGGTCGCCGCCATCCAGGCATCGGCGGTGGCAAAACCGCCGGCGTCGAGCTGATGGTTGCGGGCGAGCGCCGCGACCACCGGAAGATAATTGATCGGGTCGCCCGGCCCGGCGGAATAGCGGAAGGAATTTTTTGCGGGGTTCCAGCCAATGACGGCGCGTTCACTTTGGGAATTCATGACCAGAAAATGGTTGGGCTGATCCGGCATCACCGCCGTCAGCACATCCGCGCCGGGCAGATGGCAGAGCCGTTGCGCGAGCTTTTCGGTTTCGGCGGGCGCGTTGTGGATTTCCACCCAGTCCTCGATCCCGACCGTTGGCAGGACCACATCTTTGGAACTCGTGATGGATTGGGCGATCCGGTAGCCGGCCTTTTCCAGAAAAGCGCGGATCTCGACGCGCTCGCCGCGTCCGGCGTGGTTGTGCCCGTGATCCGAAAGAATCACAATTTGCAGATCACGTTTTTCCCGCGCCTGGTAACGGGCGCGCAAATCCTGAAGCTCCTTGTCGAGCAGGTAAAGCATGGTGAAAATGTTGCGGTCCAGATGCTGCGCGTCATCCGACGCGCGGATATAGACATAGAAATTGGTGCCGCGACTGGTGGTGTTCCAAAAATTTTCGCACATGCCGCGGATCTCATATTCGTAGGTGTGCCACGGATAAATGTAACCCAGCGCCCGCCGGACGCCGTTTTCCACCTGCCAGTGCATCTGCCGCTCATGCTCCATGGTGGTGGTGACGCCGTTGATGGAAATTTCCGAGTTTGCCGCCGCGCTGAAATAAGTGCGCTGATAGCCGGGCAGCGGGCGGTCGCCGAAAATGTCCGTCCACGCCACGTCACTGGAAGAGGGAAACGTCGAGATCATGCGGCTGACGGGAAAGTAGCCCTCGGCGGCGGTGAACGCCTGGCAGCGGACTGGTTCTCCCCAAAAATTTGTCCGGGTGATGCCGGCCTGCAACGTCTTCAAATCACGATAGGAAACGCCGTCCAGCGCCAGCACCAAGCGCGCGGGCAGTGCCCGGCCCGTTGATGTGAAAACCGAAACCGCCAGCCAGACCAGGAGAAAACCCCGGCTCATTTTTTTGCGCCAGCCGCCGGCCGGATCAAACTTCGGAACAAAAATCATGCGGCCCAATCTTTAGCGGATTTGGCCGGACGTGTCTAAAACAAATAAAACCGCCGCCGGTTCCGGGCGGGTTCAAATCCTCAATCCGTCTTGCCAAATGCATTGCCGAGGAATTGCGGCTGCTTGGGAAATTTCAACAAGGTCTGATCGGCATGGTCCGCGCCCGGCCAGAACCACAGGCTGCCGTCGGCGGCCAGGACAACCGCCCCGTCCAAGTTGCCGACGAGGCCGATCCAATCGCTGTGGATGCCCAGCCGCGTCGGCGGCGTATTGGCAATTTCCGCCGTGGATTTTTGAGCGGGTTTCCACTTCCACAAAGTGCCGTCGGCTTTGAGCGCCATCAGCTTTTCCCAATCTCCCCAGCCACTGGCCACGGCCACCCAATTGGTTGCGTGGCCAACTTGCAAATATCCGATGCCCTCCCATGATCCTTGGTTTTGATATCCTCCGTTCTTATCGAAATGCCGGTTGGCGACCCACAGAGTTCCGTTCGTGCCGACGTAGGCTGCGGCGCTTTCCCGCCAGCCAAAAGGTTGCCAGGGGCCGCGATCAAAGTTGGTGTGCTCTTTCAGTTCATCCATGCCGGTGAATGAATTTACGCTGACACTCCAGACGCTGCCATCTGTTGTGCGGGCATTGTAATAGCCGGCGCTGGAAATTTCCTGCCAGTCGGAGTTGGTTCCAATTTGTCGCGGCTGGTATTTCCACACGCTTGGCCAGTTGGTCTGCCACCCGCTCCAATCCAACCGGTTCGTTCCCCAGCGCCAGAGCGTGCCGTCATTCTTTAAGAGCAAATAGCCTTGATAATTCCGGGTGACTTGGTGCCAGTTAGTTTCATCTCCAAACTGCACCATCTCGCTGCCGGTCCAAACTTCTGGCACGGCGCGGCTGGAAATCCAAAGGGTGCCATTGGATTGGATGCCGACGGTGTCCAGATAACCGATAGTTAGCTTTGGACCGCCTTCAGTTGAATAAGGATTCAACATTTGGACGCGCTCAGTGGCGACCGAAACCCAGTTGGAACCCGCGATGAATTGCCGCGGGCCGGCGCTTTTTGGTCGCGGGTCAGTGAGCATCCACCATAAATGTTTCCAAAAACTTGGGCGGGCTTCATTCTGGTAAAAGAACGGATAGTTCAAGTAGTCGCACCAGACCCGGCCATCCGGCAGGCAGACCTGCAGTTCATCGAAGCGCTTGTTGATCAATGCAGGCGGATGCGCCAGAGAAAATTTCGCCGGGCCGTGCGTAGGTTCTGCCGGCTCAAACACTTCCCAGACGCGGTTGTAAAGCACCGCGCTGCTCACGAACACAAACAGAATCGCGCCCGCGAGGCCAAGAAGATTTCCCCGCCACAACCGCCAGCCTTCATGGAACCAGTTGAAATTGCGATACACCAGCCACAGAAACATGACAACCGCCATCGGAACGCCGATCAGGATTGGCAACAGTGACGGCCAGGGCAAAATTCCCAGAATGGAAAAATGTCGTTCTGAAACAAGGTCTCCATGAAAGTAGGAAATGAACGAAGCGAACAGGCAGCAGCCAACGATGCTCACGATGGCGATGCTCAACGCCTGAAGGAAATTGCGGGCGAGCGTCGAGGCGAAAAAACTGATCCAGGCCAGTCCCGCCGCCAGCGCCACGATGGACATTTCAAACCCGCCCAGACCAGCACCATATTCATTGCCGACTTGACTCACTTGCCGGAAAGATTCAATCGGCGCGTGGAGGCGGGCCGCCGCCGTTTCCAGCAACACCGGCATGACGCCGCCCAGCAGCGTGCCAAAAATCATGACGGGAATAAACTTGACGGCGAACTGGACGCGGCGCGAAACCGGCAGGCAAAACTGGCTTTCGGCCAGACCAAGCTTTCTTTCCTCGGCCACCGTGGTGCAACCGATGATGAGCGGCATGACCAGCCATAACGTCCAGAACAATTCCGAGAACGCTTCCGCCACGGAACTTTTGTGGAAATTGACGTAGGAGATTCGCAGAAGGAAAACCGCCAGATGCAGAACCAGCAACGAGCCGACGCAAAACAGGCTGATGCTGTGCAGTTGAAATTCCTTTTTCAACAAGGCGGCCAGCGGTCGCCGCCGCCGCACGGAAACAGACGCCTTGCTTCCGGCGTTAAAATAACGCCACGTCGAAAACGAAATGACACCGCCAGTCCACGCCGCATCCTGCGCCCGGTGGAACAGCCGGTGCGCGAACCAGAAACCGGCCACGGTGTAAATTACAGCCACGCCGTAAAGCAGCGTGACGACGACAGGTTCGTTGTCCGCATATTTGTCAGGCAGACAAAGCGTGCCCGTCACCAAAATTCCGGCGGGAGCCAGGAATGTAATCCAAAAGGCGGCGGCGATTTGCCGGAGCAACAGCGCCGTCCACAATCCCCCGGCCAGAGCCACGAACAAAACGGCCACGCTGGCAATCATGGCATAGTGGAAAAATTTGATGTCGCCGGCGCGATATACAACCGCACGGTGGCCCAATGCCAGATGCAATCGCAGTTCGCAACTGACAAAGTATGCGGCGAAAATCAGTGCGGCACCCAGCAAGAGCACCGTGATTTTAGTGCGCCAGATTTGACGTCGTTCCATCGGCTGCGACATCAGCGAAGAGAAGGTGCCGAGACTGAATTCCCGGCCAAATGAATCCACCGCCAGCAGGATCATCCCGAAAAAGAAAAAAACGGGAGCCATCGGAGAGGCTTCGGTGTTCTCTGCAGTCCACGGCAGCGCAACTTCCAGCACCAGGACGGCCAGCCAGACCGGCAGCAGCAGGCGGATTTCCTTTTTGACGAGCGGGTTCATGCCTTCGCTTTTTTCAAGATGTCCGAGGCCACGAAAATTTCCTCCAATGACAACGATTCACAACGCAACTCCTCCGGCGAATGCGCCTTTAGTTTTCCCAGCAATTGCTCGCTGTTGCCGTTGGCAAGAATTTCCAACTCGCGCCCGTTTCGCTTCACGTTCAACGCGCCGGACAAATCCAGTTGCGCCGGCGGTTGCGCGAAGCGGGCATGGATTTTGCGGAAACGGTCGCGCGCGGCGTCGGCTTCCATCGTCAGAAGATTGCGGCCCTGCTCGATGATGGTAAATTCGTCAATCAAGCCCTCGAACTCGGAAATCAAATGCGTCGAAACAAAAACTGTGCGGCGGCCAGGATCGCCGGATTGATACGCACCAATGACGGTCTCGATGAATTCGCGGCGGACAATCGGATCGAGGCCGCTGGTCGGCTCGTCGAGCACGAGCAGTTCCGGCTCCGGGCAAATCGCACCGATGAGCGCCAACTGCGTGCGCTGGCCTTTCGAGAGATGGCTGGCCTTCTGTTTCGGGTCGAGCTGGAAACGCTTGAGCAAATCGGCCTCGATGTCGCCATTCCAATGCTTGCGGAATGAGGCGAGATATTCCAGCGTCTCGCTCACGGTCATCCACGGATAAAACGCGACCATGTCCGGCACATACGCCAGCCGCGATTTGACGGCGACTTCATCCTTGCGCGGGTCGAGGCCGAAGACGCGCGCGGTGCCGGAATCGGGCCGGAGCAAATTGAGCAGGCACTTGATCGTGGTCGTCTTCCCCGCGCCGTTGCGGCCAAAAAAGCCGTAACATTTTCCGGCGCGCACTTTTAGCGAGAGGCCGTCCACGGCATCCAGTTTGCCGTAGCGCCGCGAGAGGTTTTGGATTTCGATGATGGGCGAGTCAGTGTTCATGCGGGTTTAGTCATTGTTGGATTTTTCCTTAACCTTGCGCTCGAAGCTGTCGAGCCGTTCCCTGGCGAGCGCAAGAAACGCGTCGCGATCCACCTGCAAGTGGTGCGCGGCGACGACGGCTTCGTCAATTTCCTTGGTCAAAATTTTCTGGCGCGCGGACTTGGTGAACGGCGAACTGCTCTCCTTGAGAAAACAGCCCTTGCCGGGAATCGTCTCGATGACGCCCTGGTTTTCCAGCTCGGCGTAGGCCTTGGCGACGGTGTTGCGGTTCACACGCAATTCCTCGGCGAGCGGGCGGATGGACGGCAGCGGCTCGCCCGTGCGCAGCCCGCCCGACGCGGCGGCGTAGCGGATCTGGTCCACCAGTTGCAGATAGACCGGCTTGCCGGACTTGAAATCAATTTGCAGGAGCATAAAAAATTACTGACATAGGACACTATGACAGATGGCCCCCCCCGCGTCAAGAAGAACTTTTATGAAAAATGGAAAAGGGTTGAAGTGTTGGAACATCGAAAAGCAGCACCGCCTCAACGCTTCAACCTTTCAACGATTCAACGACTGCTTCCACCACGCGTCCGACGCTGATGCCGTTCATGCAGCGGAAATCAATCGGGCACTCACGCAGAAAACACGGCGAACATGGCGCGTCGGATTTGAGCAGGCGATGACGCGCATCGCCCGGCAAACCCGGCCCCGTCAATTCCGGCGAGGTGCTGCCGAACGGCACGACCACCGGCGTGTCAAGCGCGGCGGCAACGTGCATCGGGCCGGTGTCGTTCGTCAATAGGACGCGGCAAAGTTTCAATAACGCCATCAGTTCACGAAGCGAAGTTTGGCCGGCGACGTTGATTGCCGATTGCCGATTGCCGATTGCCGATTGGATTTGTGCCGCGAGCTGTTCATCACTCTTTCCACCGAACAAAAGCCAGGCGCAGCCGGTTCGTTGTTGGATTTCGTTTGCGGCGGCAATGAATCGTTCGACCGGCCAGCGTTTGGCCGCGCCGTATTCCGCGCCGGGATTCAAACCGAGAACCGGCTGTGAAATGTTTTCCAGTCCAAATTTTTTCTTCGCCGCTTCAATTTCGTCCGGCGTGACGAACAATTGCGGCGCGAGGGGTTCCGGATCCGCGCCCAGCGCGGCGGCGAGATGAAGATATTCGTGGATTTGGTGGGCGGCTGGCCGTAGGACAGGCGTCGCGCCTGTCTCTGACTTTTTAGAAATGATGTTTGAGACAGGCGTGACGCCTGTCCTACGCTTGATTTCGGTCACGGACAATTTTCGCATTTTCACTGCCTGGGCGCGCGGCGCGACGGCTTGTGTCAGGAAAAAATTCCGCCACGGCCGCGCGCAGCCAATGCGTTGTGGAACACGGGCAAGAAAAACTTCCAGCGCTGAACGCGGCGAATTCGGCAGCACCAGCGCAAGGTCAAATTTTCCAGCGCGCAGTTTTTTACCGATGGTGAAAACACTTTCGCCGGGCGTGAAGGAGATTGTTTCGTTCACCGCCGGATGATGCAGCCAGAGTTCGCGCAATTTCTTCGGCGTGAGCAGCGTCACATGCGCGCCGGGAAATTTTTCGCGCAGGCGCAGCAGCGCGGGCGTGGTCATCACGGCGTCTCCCAGCCAGTTCACGCCGCGCACCAGAATGCGGCCGGGTTGAGTTTTGAAGGCGATGTTCATTTCAATCCTTCCAACGGCGATGAACCCAGAACCAGTTCGCCGGATCGCGGCGCACGGCAGCTTCGAGGGCGCGGTTCACCTCGCGCATGATGGCCTCGGACGAGCGCGGATGTCCGTTGTCATGCGTCGGAATTCGATCGCCGAGTTCCACGCGCCATTGCGCCGGGCCGACGCGGTAGCAAATGGCGCTGTAAAGCTCCGCATCGTAACGCAGGGCCAGCACGGCGGGAGCCAGGCCGGTGTTGCAATCGCGGCCGAGAAACGGGGCGCGCAGGCCTTTGGAACTCTGGTCGGCGAGCAGGCCCAGGATGATGCCGCCACGGTTCATGGCGGCGCGCAGCCGCGGGCCGTCCGCGCGGCGTTCAAAAAACAGGCCGCCGCTCCTGGCGCGCAGGGAGAGGATCAGGCGGTTGAACGCGGGCTGCTTGAGCGCGCGGTAGGTGGTGGCGCATTGATAGTCGGGGCGGAGGTCATGGAAACGCGTGAAAAGTTCAAAATTGCCGAAATGGCCGATGGCGACAACGACATTGCGCGGCGGCGCGTCACACTCTTTTTGCGGCAGCCGTTCCGTGTTGATGAATTCGACGTGCGGCTGCAAGGCGGCTGCCGTCATCGCGGCGGTTTTGATGGCGCACAGATAATTTTCGCCGAGCCGTCGGAAATTTTCCCGCGCGATGGCGTGGATTTCCGCCGCCGATTTTTTCGCGCCGAAACACCGTGTCAGGTTGTCCAGCGCCACGCGGCGATGCCGGGCGTCCAGGCCGAAAGCCAGCCCGCCGAAAAAACGGCCCAGCCGCGCGACGCACCGCAGCGGCAAAAGTTGAACCACCGCGACGAAGGTGCGGCCGATGGCGTAGAGCAGCGCGTCCATGTCAGCGAAAACAGATTTTGCGGACGCAGTCCTGGAAGTCGTTCGCGCCGCTGACGATTTTGATTTCCACGCGCATGAAATAAAACGGCAGGTCGCGCCGGTCAATTTTCGGGAAGCGCACGGCGTCCTTCTGCGTGGTGACGATGATTTCCGCCTGCCGTTTTTTGGCGCGGTTGATGGCGTTGATGATTTCCTGCTGCGTGAAACGGTGATGGTCGGCGAAGCGCTTGGAATAAACCAGTTCACCGCTAAGTTTCACCAGGCTTTGGTCGAAGCTCTCCGGCTGCGCGATGCCGCTCAACGACGCGACTTTTTTGCCGGCGAGCAGTTCCAGGCCTTTTCTTTCGCCGGTGAAAACGTCTTCAAAATAAAGCGGCTGATGCACGCATTCGATGACCGGGGCGGTGGGATTTAATTTATTGATGCGCTCGCGGAGCGCGGCAGTGTTGCCGTCGCTTTTGGTGATGAATATCGTGTGGGCGCGGGCGAGGTGCGCGGGCGGCTCGCGCAACGAGCCGCGCGGCTGCAGATGCTCGTTGCCGAACGGCTGCTGGCGGTCAATCAAAACAACGTCGTGACGGCGGCCGCGCAACCGCCAGTATTGAAACCCGTCGTCCAGCAGCAGCGTGTCGCAGCCGAATTTTTCAATCGCGTAACGCCCGCTTTTCACCCGGTCCTTGTCCACCAGCACGACGACGTCCTTCAAATTGGACGCCAGCATGTAAGGCTCGTCGCCCGCCATTTCGGAATCGAGCAGCAGCGATTTTCCGTCGGAAACGATGCGCGGCGGCGTCTGGTCCTCCCGCAGGAGAATTTTATTTAGCATTCTGATGTGCAGCGGCGCGGGCTTGGAACGGTAGCCGCGCGACAGAATGGCCACTTTGCGCCCGGCGTTCTGAAGCTCCCGCGCAAATTTTTCCACGACCGGCGTCTTGCCCGTGCCGCCGAAAGTGAGATTGCCGATGGCAATGACCTGCACGCCGAGCGTCTTGTCGCGAAAGATGCGGACGTTGATCAGCCAGCGGTGAACCTGGACGGCGACCTGAAAGAGTTTTGAACTGCCGAAGAGAATTCCGCGCGTCAGCCGGGCCTTGAAATCATGGCGTTCCTCGAAAATAACCTCGAGAAAAAAGGTTTGAAGGGTTTCCACCCAGGCACGGAATTTTTCACGCATCGCGGTTTAATGTGCCAAGCGGTTTTAATTGCGGCAAGAATTGTAAAAATAAATTGGTGGGGCGAGCGTCCTCGCGAGCCGAAACAAAATTGGATCGCGGCTCGCGAGGACGCTCGCACCACCGGACAAATTTCAGTAGCCGAGCTTGGCGACTTCCTGCTGCAAGGCCAGTTGGAATTCCTGCACGTCAGCCGGCGAAGGCTTGTAGCCCGTCTGTTTCGGCACAACGCCGAGCCGGCCCGTCTGGTCCAGATACCATTCGGCGGTCTGGCCGTCGCTGAAATTCACCTTGCCGCTGATGATGGCACCCGGCTTGGTGATTTGATCCACGATCACGGAAACGCCGGACGCCGGCAGCGTTCCCGCCGGCGCGGGATTTTTTTCAACCGTGAGCTTGGCCGGATGTGCGGCAGGCGGTGAAACGGGCGGCTCGACCACTTTCGGCGGTTCCGGGTCTTTCGGCGTCAGCTTCAAATCGTCCACCAGGAAGCGCGCTTCCATGTAAGTCAGCTTGATGCCGAATTCCGCCACAAGCCGGTTTTGGACCTCTGAAAGTTTTGCGCCCTGCAAAATCCACGCGGTGACACGTTGTCGTTGCTCTTCAGTCAAATTCATGACGCCAGTCTAATCAAGTGTGCTTGATAAGCCAGTCGTAACCCTTCGACTCCAGTTCCAGCGCGAGATCCTTGTCGCCAGACTTGATGATGCGGCCGTCGGCCATGACGTGGACAAAATCCGGCACGATGTAATTTAACAGTCGCTGGTAATGTGTGATGACGAGCTGCGCAGAATCGGCGCGACGCAATTTGTTCACGCCGCTGGAAACGATTTTCAGCGCGTCAATGTCCAGGCCGGAATCCGTTTCGTCCAGAATCGCCAGCTTCGGTTCCAGCACCGCCATCTGGAAAATTTCGTTGCGTTTTTTTTCGCCGCCGGAAAAACCTTCATTCACCGAACGCTTGAGCAGATCGTCCTTGAGATCGAGCAGCTTGATTCTGTCTTTGACCAGTTCCAAAAATTCAATCGCGTCCAGTTCCGGCTGGCCTTTCGATTTGCGGATTTCGTTCAATGCGGCCTTGAGAAAGTAGGTGCTGTTCACGCCGGGAATTTCAACCGGATACTGGAACGCGAGGAACACGCCTTCGCGGGCGCGTTCTTCGGGGTCAAGCTCCAGCAAATCTTTGCCAAGATAATTCACCGTGCCCTCGGTCACTTCGTAGCCGTCGCGGCCGGCGAGAATCGCGGCGAGCGTGCTCTTGCCGCTGCCGTTGAGGCCCATCAACGCGTGGACTTCACCGGCGTTGATCGTCAGGCTGAAGCCCTTGAGGATTGGTTTGTTCTCCACGCCCGCGTGAAGATTTTTGATTTCAAGAATAGGTTGCTTGCTCATTTCAAAATTATTTAGCCACAGATTTTCACAGATGAAACACAGATTTTCCCGAAAAGAAAATTTTTATCTGTTTCAATCTGTGTGCATCTGTGGCTGTCATCAGCCGACGCTGTTTCCAAACTCACGCCTAAAAGTTTTTGTGCTTCGACGGCGAATGATTTGTGGTGCTTGGTTTTCATGATTTCAATCCCAAACTTCGCCGCACTTCGGCGCGCAGCGAGCGGCAATGTTTCAAGGCAATTTTTGCTTCGCTTGCTGTCGTATCTTCACCCGGGTAGCGGAAATTCGCAGCGTAGCCCGTCAGACTTCTGGCGACTGATGCGTAGGCGACCCAAAGCGGCTCAACGGCGTCCAATAATTTCAACAACACCACCAAATCGTGAGTTTTTGGGAAAGATATTTCCGCTTCATGCAGCCGCGCCTTGAAATATTTCTCAATCGTTTGCTGGCAATGAAAACACGCGGCATTAAAGGCGCGTTGTTTCTTTCGGCGCATGATTTGCGACGCCACCAAAAAATCCTCCTCGGCTTTTTTCACCCAATCATTCGTCAGCGGCTTCATAAAGCACTTTGCCTTTGCGCATGATTTCTTCGGTGAAACAATCTTTCCAAGCGAGCCGCTTGGTGATGAATCCGGGTGTCCGCACCAGCAAATCCATGGGAAAGCCGGCATTGATCGCGTCTCGAATCCGAAATGACATCCGCTCGCCGCGATGGCGCGTGCGATTCATGACGACCAACAAATCCACATCGGAATCTTCTGTCGGTTTTCCGTAAGCATACGAACCAAACAAAATAATTTTGCGCGGACGAAATTGTTTCGCCACCGCATTGCAAAAGGATTTAATTTTCGCCCGTTCAACCATGATTCAAGTTTAATTTTATTTTGCTGTTTTGCCAGAAGCATTTCAGCCGACGCTTCCTTCGAAGCTCACGCCCAGAAGTTTTTGCGCTTCGACGGCGAATTCCACCGGCAGTTCCTTGCAAAAACAATTCATGCGCGGGCAACTTTCTTCACGCCGGTTTTCCGGCGCGGCTTGCTCAAGTCAACGTAGCGGCGGCCGGAAGTTTTTTCGCGCGCGCGCAAGTCACGGAACATGGCGTCAATGTTGTAATCATACTTCGCCGCCAGCGCATCTTTCACGCGCCAGATTTCTTCAAGAATTTCATTTTTCATAATTCAAATATTCCCATAAGTTCGCGCGGAGTGCAAACCATCGGATGACTGAATCCTTTCGCCTCACAAAGCCGTTCGACTTGCCAGAGAATTTCCGCATTGGCGAGATGGCGGCAATTCCAAGTCAGCAAGAAATGAATGTTGTGAACCGCCGACAAGGCGATATGCGCCGCGTCGCCCGCAGCCTTGGTCGGAAGAATGCCAGAACTAATTAATTCGTGAACGAGAG
>Ga0075522_10003057_pt1 | contig 12249 bp, 10 predicted proteins | sample NGEPerA_FD_74796 | JGI IMG/M metagenome (GOLD analysis project Ga0075522, IMG submission 74796) | Arctic peat soil microbial communities from the Barrow Environmental Observatory site, Barrow, Alaska, USA - NGEE PermafrostL2-A | ecosystem: Environmental > Terrestrial > Soil > Wetlands > Peat ... | reverse complement strand
GATCGACCGGAAATCCAGCCCGTCGAGCACGATCTCGAGCACCGAATTCACGCCATCGGGAAGCGACGTTTTCGTGATCGCGCGCAATGTGGGCGCGAACGCATCGTTCGTCGACGCGATCATCGTCTTGTAGCGCTTGCTCCCGACCTTGCTGCCACTGCGTACGATCCCGCCGGGGAATGGGAGGATGACGCCGGGCATCCCAGCCATCGCATCGACGGCCGCCTCCGCGGCATCGAGTGCCGCATCCGCGCTCTCGGCGAGGATGAGGAAATTTCCGCCGCCCACGCCGCGCGCCTTCCCGAAGTTTTCCTGGATGAGGAACTCTCCCTCCATCACGGGCAGCCGCCAGTAGCGAACGCCGTTTATCACCTTGCTTCCCTGAAAGCCGTCGCCAAATGTGCGGAGTGGCTTGCCGATCGCGATACGCTCGACGGCATCGGGGAGGCCGTCAAAGCATGCGGTCGTGGCGCACGTCAGCACGGTTTGTCCGATGCGCTCGATCACGCGCTTCGGCAGGCTGTCCGAATCCATGGTGAAGAGCAGCACGCTGATGCCGGGGCGACCGTCGGGGGTCTGGTCGGGCGCGAGCTCGCGCTCGATCGCCGCCTCACACTTGCAGGCGATCACGGAGGTCGCGAAGCCGGTCATCTTGTTCGCGGCCTCGCGCGCCCACTTCTGATTCTTCGCGGTGATGATGATGCGCGCGCCGCGCATCCCGAATGCTTCGGCGAAGGTATCGTCGATCTGCACGCCGCGGATGTCCATTTACGCGTCTCTGGTGGGAACGGGCGCGTCGCGCAGGCCGGTGACGGAATAGTTCGCGAGGCGAACGGACGAGTAGGCCTCGAAATACTTTCCAAGATCGCGAAGCAGCGTGTCGTCGAATCCGGGCTTCACGAAGATGCGCTTGCCGGCGGGCGCGCGGCGCAGCTGTCCTTCCTCGACCACGAGCGTGCCCGCCTTGAGCACGTAGCGTGGCGTCGAGAACATCTTCGCGTAGTCGGTGTCGCGGCTGTAGATCGTGATGTCGGCATCGGCGCCGACGCCGAGATGCCCCTTCGCGGCGAGGCCGAGTTGGCGCGCCGGGCCCGCGCGCGTGATGATCGCGATCTCGTTGAGCGTGTATTCGCGCGCGATGCCATCGGCGAGGGCGCTCCCCGCCAACATCTTCTGGTTCACGCTCTTGAGCTTCTCATCGCGGTACGCGCGGTCCATGAGCAGCCGGATCAGATCCGGATAGCTCATGAACGATCCGCCGTTCGGATGATCGGTGGAGAGCACCATGCGCCACGGATCGTTCGAGAGGAGAAAGAGCTCGAGCCCCACCACCCACTGAAGTGATGCGACGGCCGCCTTCTCCTTGTAGCTGTAAGGCACGATTCCGCAGCCGGTCTCGAGCTCGATGTCCGAGTTGATCCACTTGCGACCGGTGCTCGTGTGGAGAAGATACTCCACGGCGCCGTCGGCGGTGAGCGTGGTTGCGTCGCCGAACATCACCTGCCCTACATCGCCGGTGACTTCGGGGTGCGAGTTGACGTACTCCGCCACCTGGCGCGCAGCGGAGCTCCACGACTTGCCACGCTCGCCACCGTAGCTGTGGAATTGCAGATGCGTGAAGTGCGCGCGACGGCCCTGGAGTGCGCGCATGCTGTCGAGCGTCATCGCGACGTTGCCGGCGACGCCGAGATTGTTGCAGTGGATGTGCACCGGGTGTGGCAGTCCGAGCTCGTTCGCCGCGCCCGCAAGCACCTCGAGAATTCGGCGCGGTGTGACGCTCGACGTACCCACCGGATCGTCGAGCGTCTTCACCTCGCGCACGTTCTGCTTCCACAGCTCGATGCCGCCGGGGTTCACGATCTTGATCGCGTAGCCGCCGGTGGAGCGAAGAATCCACGCTGCGTAGTCCTTCGCGCGTGCCAACTCGCCCGACGCGATCTGGCGGTGGAGATATTCATCGTTGCCGAGCAGCGCGAAAAATCCGCCGTCGATGATGGGCGTGTCATCGAGCTCGGCGTGCGTCTGCCGCGCGGCCACGGGAGCGACCGCTGCATCGAACACAGTCGTGTAGCCGAGTCCCGCGTAGCGATAGCCGGTGGTGAAGGTGCTCGGCACGGTGCCACCGGTGCCCGAGCGCGGGATCGATCCGCCGTCGAGCGGCGGCGCCAAAGTGGGATCGAGAGCGTGCTCCTCGGGGAGAAGCCGGCGGCCCAGGCTCACGCTCGTGCCGGCGATGTGCGCGTGGATGTCGATGCCGCCCGCCATGACGACCATGCCATCGACGCGGAGCGTGGGCGCATCCGCCGGGAGCGACGCGACTATACGGCCGTTCTCGATGCAGATGTCGCGCACGTCACCGTCGATGGCATTGGCGGGATCGTGGACGGCGCCTCCCGTGATGCGAAGGCGGGTCATGGGCCGACTCCCTGCGCGGCGATCGCAGAGCCAAGCGCCTCGAGCAGCGATGCCGTATCGCGCGGCGTGGGGAGTACGGCGCGCACGGGGAGCGGTATGTCGTCGAGACGAAGCGCCATTCCGGACTCGTGGATGCCGGCGACGCCGGTGTCGATTCGAATCTGCGCGGAGAGCGTGCTCTCGCTGGCGCGTGGCCCGATCACGACGATGCGTGTAGCGCCGAGCGCGGCGCGCACGACGGTGGGAATCGCGCTGGTGTTGCCGACGAGTAGCGCCGCGTCGAACTCGCCGTGCGCCAGGCGCGCACCCGCGGCGTTCTCCGGCGTGTAGCGCGGCGCTCCGCGCGAGAAGTCCACCGCCATTGGGAATCCGGTGTTCCATGTGAGCACCGTGTCGGCGCCGTTGCGATTGCCGCCCGCGCGCAGCGTGCAGAGCGCGCAGCGCGTGGTTGCGTTGAGCGACTGCGTGAGCGCGATGAGCGAGTCCGCGCGTCCACTGGGCACGGAGGGCGGAGACTCCGCGTCCGTCACCACGACGGCGTAGCGCGCCTTGTTGAGCCGCGCTGCGAGCTCCGTGACTCGCGCCGCAATGGACTGGCTGCCAAGCGCACGCCCCGCGAGCGAAGCGCGCAGTGATGCGAGGAAGAGCTGCTCCTCCTCGGCCGTCATCTGGATGCGCACGTCTGCATCGTCCGGTCCGCGCTGGGCGCCGACGTCGACGGCGATGACGGTGCGATCGCGACGTCCCTGGGGGAGATAGACGCCGACGGGATTCGGTGCGTAGCGCGACTGAAAGCGCGGATAGCTGGCGGCAGGATCCACGGCCCAGAACACGACGACGTCCGCGCGGTTGCGGATCTCGCCGAGCGTCGCGCTCGCGCGCCCGCGGCGTTGCGCGGCGAGGATGCCGTCGGCCGACGTGGAGGACGTGACGCCGTCGACGAAAGCGTGGAGCTGGTCCGCGATGGCGATCGCGGCTCCCTGCGCCTCGCAGGTGAGGTCGGGGGCGAGATACACCAGCGGCGCGCGGGCGGAGCGCAGGAGCGTAGCGATCTCGCGCAACACGTCCTCTATGGCAGCGGATCGTCCGCCGGCAATCGCACCGGGGAGCGAGCCATCGCCGAACCAGCGAACGCCGAGCGCGCAGGCGTTGCGCGCCTCGCGAATGCGCGCGCCGCCGATGACGACGGCGATGTCGTCGCACGCGCACCCGCAGCCTAGGCAGGTGACGTTCTCCTCGATCCGGGTGGCCTCGCTCACGCGCTCCGACGGTGCATTCGCCCCTCTATCTCCGCGAACCGTGCTCGTGCGCGCCGCACCAGCGCGGCGTAGCAGAGCGCACTCGTGCGCCCTCGCGCGAAGATAGTGCAAATCGGACTTCCGCGCGCGATGCGCTCGCCTGGCGCGGGGATGTCGCGCACGTCGGGGTCGGTGAGCCATCGCGTGGTGTCGCCGAGCACGACCGAGCGGCGCGCGTAGAGCACCGCCTTCCCTTCCGAGTGGAGCGCTGGCGCTGGCGGCACTGCGAGTGTGCGCGTGCATCCGGCGACGTGAGCGAGCCAGATCGAGCCTCCGGTAGCGCGCTCCACGAGCTCCATCGACGCCGTGGGGCGCGGGTTGACCTCGATGGCGTACGGGATGGAGTCGCGGGCGATGAAGTCGATGCCGCACACGCCGCGGAGCGCGAACTCACGCGTCACTCGTCGCGCGAGCTCGCTCGCATGCGCGAGGAGCACCGGATGGTTCGGCTCGAGGATGCTGCCGCAGTACGCGAAACCGTCTGCGCCGAACTCGGCGTCGCCCGCGAGCTGTCGCGTGAGCGCGAGTGGAAGCGCGTGCTCGCCGTCGGCGATGAAGACTATCGAGCCGGGCGCGCCGCGCACGCGCTGTTGCACGATGGACGTACGAGGGATGCGCATGCCGCGCGTCCACTGGACGATGCCGTGTCCTCCGCCGGAGCTGCGCGGCTTTAGGAGCCAAGGCGTTGCGTCCGCCGGCAGCGGCGCGGACGCACGCACGACGGGCGTCGGGAGACCGAGTTGCGAGAGGGTGCGCGCGAGCGCGAGCGGGTCGCGCACGCGCCGGAGCACGGCGGGCGGATTTCCGATGAGCGCGCGACCGCGCGCCATCGTCGCGACGGCGTCTGGCGCATTCTCGAAGTTCGAGACGTACGCGACCAGGTCTGTCTCGATCTGCCGGCTCGTGCGCGCGACCGCCAGCGCATCGATGCGGCCGTCGTCGCGGCGCGGTGCGGCGACGGTGCGAGCGATGCGCCGCAGATCGAGATCGCCGTAGGCGTCGATGGCCGTGACATCGCACCCCGCACGCGCTGCCGACTCGGCTAGCGCGCGGACGGAGACTCCGGCAAGGAGCACGCGCTGGCGCGCGGTCGCGCTCACAGACCCAGCCTGTGGAGTGCGGTGTCGGCCGAGATGATGCGCAGATGGTCGAGCACCGTGCCGCTAGCGTCGCGAATACCCATCACGTCGGTGAGCACGGCGTGTCGTCCGCCTGCGAGGCCATCGGCGATGAGGGCGGCGCCCTGCGCGGCCTCCTTTGCCACCGATGCGTAGCCGTGCAGTCGGCGCACCGTGGCGATTGGACTCAGGCGCAGATGCAGCTCGCGCACGACACTCGGCGCGCGCGCCACGCGACCCGAGAGCAGGATCTCGTGCGGTGCGGGAACGGAAACACAGAGCGACGCGACGGCCTTCACGGCGCCCTCGATGAATGCGTTCCACGCGGTGTTCTCCTCGCGCACCGCGCTGGCGGCGAGTGATTCGAGCGAGACGCCCTCGTGTCCGACGATGCTCTCGACTCCGCCGCGAAAGAGGAGCTCCTTGGTGATCGTGCCGGCGAGAAAGGCGACTTCGCCATCGAGCGCACCCGCGGCGCGCATGCCGAGTGGGCCGGAGCTTCCCCCTGCACCGTCGACGATGCGACCATCGTGAACGGCGACGGCCGCGCTGAACGCGCCGCCCAGCTCGAGGAGAATGAACGAGACCTCGTTGAGCGCGCAGCCGCGCCGCGTGGCCTGCTCGCGAATCGCGAGTGCGGCAGCGCACAGCTTGTCGGCGGTGCCAAGGTCCACGCGGTTGATCTTGCGGTGCGCCGGAACCGAGGGCAGATGGATCACGCCGGGCGTGAAAACGACGGGCAGCTCCGCGTCTACCATTGCGGCCGCGAGTGCGCGCAGACCGCCAATGCCGCCATGCTCCCCAGGTGCGGCTAGATACGCGAGACGGAGCGCGCGGTCGTCGGCGGCGGCGACTGTGGTGAGCGGGAGCCCGTATCCGGATGGACCGGCGATGAGGTCGGCACTGAGCTCCCGCAGCATGCGCGCGAATGCTGCGGGGTCGGCGAGCGCTTCGGCGGTGGGGATCGAGCGATCGAGCACGAGCGCGCCGTCATCGAGCGCGCATACATCGATGCTGATCGTTCCCGGATCGATGCCGACGGCGAGCACGTGCGGGCCGGTGCGCTACTTCATCAATTCTTTCGCGACGTCCTCGATCGTCTCGGCGTCGAGTACGAGGTCGTTGCGCGTGAACAGCCGCGAGAGGCACTCCTTGTGGACCTGCATCTTGAAGTTGCCGATGCCGAGCGCACCGAAGGCGATTGCGCCTTCGCGCTGCGCTCCGTCGTCGTTCACCTCGACGCCTTCGATGCCGAGTGGCGGCACGGCGTTCAGGTCGACGACGACCTTGAACTTCCCGGCCCACGCGGCGCGCGGCACGAGCATCACGCCTGCGGGGCCGGCGTTGAGCAGCACCTCGCCGCCCTCGATTGCGGCGGCGGCCTGGGATGACTCGCGCAACGGTACGGCGTGCACGGTACCGCCGAATCGCTTGCAGATCGCTTCGGAGACACGCGTGCCATCTTCGGGCTTGCGCGACGTGATGGTGACGTCGGCGCCGGCGCGCGCGAGGAGCCCTGCTGCGCGCGTGCCCACGGGTCCGGTGCCCGCGGTGACGACGATCTTGCGGCCCTTCACGTTGCCACCCAGCGCCTTGGTGATCTTGACGACTGCGGCGACGGCGGTGGTGTTGGATCCGTTGGAGTCGAGCATCGTCGAGACGCGGAAGTTGGCGAAGAACGCCTTCGACGCGGCTGTGAGGAGCTTCTCGCCAATCGACATGTCGGCGCCGCCGATGAAGATGGCGGTGTTCTTCATGTCCTTCGGTCCGCGGGTGAAGATGCAGCCGTAGACGAGATCGCGGACGTCGCCCTCGGTGACGCCGCCCTCGCTGATGACGCGATCCGCGCCTGCATCGTAAGCGACGACCTGGTCGAAAACGCTGGGGAGGCGCGAGCTGTCGAGCTGCAGAAGGAGTTTCAGCATGACGGGGACGGAATAAGGTTGGAACGGATAAGCGTTCAGCAACTTAGCTCAGCAACTTAGCATGGCAGAAACGCATCGAGGGGCGAGAAATCCTCGCCCCTCGATGCTCACAACGTGGCGCAGAGCCACGAGCATTACTTCGAGCATTACTTCTTGTCGGCGCCGCCAGCGAACGGGTGCGTGGCGGTCTTCGCCTTGGCGATGACCGTATCGACCTTCGGCTCGTTCTTCATGGCACGAGCGATTGATTCCTTCGTCGCCTGATAGTTGTAGGCGAAAATCTTCTTGTCGTCCGCGGCATCCCAGTGAATGAACACGCCCACGATGACGACGAGATCCTCGACCTTGTCCTTCGGAATGACGCCGGATTCGACTGAATCGACGACCGCACGCGCGACGGCGGCCTGCGCGGGTCCGAACATTTGCACGGCCTGCTTGGCGCCCTTGATCGTGACCTTGTTGAAGAGGATCGTGTCCGGCTTGGCGGGGAGGTTCGGCGCGACCACGGCGAGCAGGGTGGTGAAGCCGTCCTTCTGGTTCGACAACGCGTTTGTGAACGCCTGGCCCGCGTGTCCGGACTTCGAACCGATCATGAGATCGATGTGCGCGACTTCGTTGCCGTCGCCGACGAGCGACTCGCCCAAAGAGAAATCAGCTGCCATGATCACTTACCTCCGTACCGATGTGTAAGGGTTGCTACGCACGCGTTCGCGTGAAGACTCGATTGGCGCTTGAGGAGTCGAACCCGCCGTACAGTCGCGAGCGCCACCGGCAATTTGGCACCGGTGCTGCGCGCGGGCGGGTCGTCAACATGACGTGAGCGGGAGATGGTGTCAAGGCGAGCATCCACAAGAGTCGATGCGCGGGTTCCGTGTGCCGCCCATCCAGTGCAATATTCCGCCATGCGAGTTCCCATCGTGACGTTTCGCTTGGCAAACGGGCTCTTCGTGACGCTCTCGGAGGATCACACGGCGCCCATCGTCGCCGTGAATCTCTGGTATCACGTCGGCTCGGCGAACGAGCGGGCGGGGCGCACGGGATTCGCGCACCTGTTCGAGCACATGCTCTTTCAGGGATCGGCGCACGTGGGCGCAAACGAGCACTTTGAGATCGTGCAGCGCGCCGGCGGAACGTTGAATGGATCGACCTGGCTGGACCGCACGAACTATTTCGAAACGGTGCCGTCGAACCAGCTGGCGATCGCGTTGTGGCTGGAGGCGGATCGCATGGGGCAGCTGCTACCGGCGATGACGCAGCAGAAGCTCGACACGCAGCGCGACGTCGTGAAGAACGAGCGTCGGTGGAGCGTGGATAACCAGCCCTACGGCACGTGGTGGGAGCGGCTGCCCGCGCTGTCGTTCCCGCCGGAGCATCCGTTCCATCATTCGCTGATCGGGTCGATGGAGGATTTGTCGGAGGCGAGCCTGGAGGACGTCGCGCAGTTTTTCGCGACGTACTACACGCCGGACAATGCGGTGCTGTCAATCGCGGGTGATTTCGATCCGGCAGAGGCGAGGCTGTTGGTGGAGCAGTATTTTGGCGGAATCCCGCGGGGCGGTGGGAAGCCAACGTTGCGGCCGATGGAGGTTCCGGCGCGGTTCGGGGAATGGCGGCGCGAAGTGGTGCGGGATGCGGTGATGTTGCCGAGGTTGTTTTTGGCCTTTCGGGCGCCTGTGTTCGGTAGCGATGCCCACTATGTCGCGACAGTGCTAGCTGCAATCCTCGGAACCGGCAAGGGCAGCCGATTCCAGCACTCTCTCGTCCGCGACCGCGAAATCGCTTCCGAAGCCTCCGCCTTCACCTTCGACCTCGCCAAGGCCGCCGACATCCTCATCGCCGACGTCACCGCCCGCCCCGGCATTTCCGCCACGACGCTCGAGGCCGAAGTCGTGCGCGAGATCGACCGCGTGCGCACGAACGGCGTCACCGCCGAGGAGGTCGAACGCGCCGTCGCCCTACTCGAGACCGCGCTCGTGAGCGCGCTGCAATCCGCCGGCGACCGCGCCGACAAGCTCTCCATGTTCGCCACCTACTTCGGCGATCCCGCTCTCGTGAACGAGCAAACGGCGCGCTATCAGCAGGTCACCGCCGCTCAGGTGAGCGCGCTCGCCCGCGACCTGCTCGGCGAGGACAACCGCGCGACTCTGCTGTACGTGCCCGCCGAGTCGCAGGTAGAGGCATCTGCGGACGCGGAAATCGGAGAGACCGCGGGAGCGGGCCGGTGAGCACGACCGCGTCCAGCGCAACTCGCCCTCAGGCCGGGCCGCCGCGCGACTACCGCTTTCCCTTCTTCGAGCGCGTGACGCTAGACAACGGGCTAAGCGTCATCGTTGCGCCCGTACACAAGCTTCCCATCGTCTCGGCTGCCCTGGTCGTGGATGCGGGCGCATCGTCAGAGTCGCCGGGTGCTGACGGTGTGGCTCAGCTCACCGCACGCGCGCTCACCGAGGGCACGCGCCGCCGGAACGGTGACACGCTGGGCGAGCAGTTCGAGCGATGGGGCGCCGCGATGGGCGCTGCTGCGGACTGGGATGCGGCGGTGGTCGCGATGACCGTGCTGGCGCCGCGCCTGGATGAGGCGATGGCGCTTTTCGCGGAGGTGGTGCTCGAGCCGGTGTTTCCCGAGCGGGAGCTGGCGCGGCTCAAGGCCGAGCGTCTCGCGGATCTGCTTCAGCTTCAGACGGAGCCGCGCGGGCTCGCCGACGAGATGTTCTCGCGCTTCGTGTACCGCGCCGCGTCGCGATACGCGCGTCCGGAGCACGGGTCGGTCGCCTCCGTGCGGGCGATCGATCGCGGGATCGTCGAGCGATTCTATAACGCGCGCTACCGACCGGGCGGCTCGACGCTGGTACTCGCGGGCGACGTGAGTGTTGCGGACGGAGTTACGCTCGCGCAGCGGCTGTTTGGCGAGTGGTCGGGCGCCACGCCGACGGCTGCGGCGGTGGACGATGGCCCAGCGCGCACCACGCGCGCCGTGCACATCGTGCGCAAGGAGGGCGCGCCGCAGTCGGAGATTCGCATTGGCCACGTGGGTCTTCCGCGAAATCATCCGGACTATTTTCCAGCTCTGATTCTGAACGGGCTGCTCGGCGGGCTGTTCTCTTCGCGGATCAATCTCAACCTTCGCGAGGTGCACGCGTACACTTACGGCGCGCATTCATCGTTCGAGTGGCGGCGCGGAGCCGGCCCGTTCGTCGTGTCGACGGCGGTGAAGAGTGACGTGACGGCCGCGGCGGCGAGCGAGATCCTCATCGAGATTGCGCGCATTCGAGCGGATGCAGTGAGCGAGGATGAGCTGACACTGGCGACGAGCTATCTCGACGGCATTTTTCCGATTCGCTACGAGACCACCGACTCGATCGCGCGGGCGCTCGCGGCGCTCGCCATCTACGAGCTGCCAGCCGACTACTTCGACAGCTACCGCGCGAACATCCGGCGTGTAACCGCGGTGGACGTGCTGCACGCTGCCGATCGCTATCTCCACCCGGACCAGTTGCAGCTCGTGGTCGTTGGGGACCCGTCGGTGATCGAGGCGCCGCTGGCTGCGCTCGACGCAGGGCCGGTAAGCGTGCACGACGCCGAGGGGAAGGCGGAACAGTGACGGGACGGTGACGACACCGGAGGGGGAGGCGCCGGGAAAGATCGGCAGCCGTCGCGAGTACACGGGTCGCGTGATCAATCTCGACCTCGATCGGGTGCGCTTCCCGAATGGAACGGTTGGAGAGCTCGAGATCATCCGGCACTCCGGCGCCAGCGCGGTCATTCCGTTCCTGGGCGATCCTGCCGGCGACGATCCGATCATTCTCCTCATTCGACAGTACCGGTATGCGGCTGACGGGTTCATCTACGAGATCCCGGCGGGGCGGCTTGAGCCGGGAGAGCCGCCGGCGGAGTGTGCGAAGCGCGAGCTGCGCGAGGAAACCGGGTGCACCGCGGCGAAGCTCGAGCATCTGTACACGATGTATACGACGCCTGGCTTCACGGACGAAAAAATCCATCTGTTCGCGGCGACGGGACTGGTGCGCGGTGAGAGTCACCTCGAGGCTGACGAGTTCGTGGAGGTGGTGCCCATGGCGATCTCTGCCGCATTGCGAATGATCAAGGACGGCACGATCACCGACGCGAAGACGGCGCTGAGCATTCTCTACGTGGCGGGATTTTACCTCGGACGCTGACGCGCTTACTGATGGTGCGTTCTGACGGCGCTCGTACAGAGTGTCCCCACAATTCGTGTTTTCGTCGTCCACGAAAGTAGACAATAACAACTGGCGATGGTAAGCTTCTTAACGCCTCCACCGACACAAGCTGTTGTGTCCGTGTGATTTAGCTGCGTCGTCACGAGCGGCGGCGCCGAGGGCACGGCCCCTGCTTTTCATTGCGCACGGAGGAAGCGGGTCGTGTGCGAGAACGAGCTTCCCATCGGCAGGCGAATTCATTTGTACTGGGGGAATCCCGAGATGGCCAACGTGGCGATGGAAGCGACGAATCTGGCGCCGGTAACGTCGGTTCGTGCCCAGCTGCAGACGCTCGACGACGGGGAGCTGGTCGCTTCCTTTCTGACGGGCGAGGAGCGCGCGTTCCAGGAGCTCGTGGAGCGGTACCAGACGCGCCTGCTCAACTTCATCTATCGCACGATCGGCGACCGGGAGCGCGGAGAAGACCTGGTTCAAGAGGTGTTCATCCGGGTGTATCGCCACATGGCCCGCTTCGACCGGTCGAAGAAGTTTTCGACCTGGATCTATACGATCGCATCGAATCTCGCGAAGAACGAGCTTCGGAACCGGTCGCGCAATCCGCTGGTCTTTTTCCAGACGATTCGCAAGAACTGGCAGGACGACGATCGCCCGCTGCAGTTCGAGGACACGAACTCGCGCCCGGACGATCTGTACCGGCGCCGGCATCTGCGCTCGCTCGTCGAGGCGTCGGTGGCGCGGCTACCGGAGCATCATCGCCAGGTGTTCATCCTGCGCGAGCTCGAGGGCAAGTCGTACGAGGAGATCGCGGAGATCACGAACTGCAACCTCGGCACGGTGAAGTCGCGGCTCAACAGGGCCCGGAATGCCTTCGCCCAGATCATCGAGCCGGGACTCCGCTAGGGCGAAATCGGGGGCACTTTCCTCGCTGGCGGGGCAGTGCTCCGCGGCACATCATTCGGAACCCGAGTCCCCCTCGTGGGTACAGTGTTCGGACCAACCGAAGTGACGCTGCCCGAATGAATTGCCTCGATTTTCGTGATCAGTATCTCGCGTACGTAGACCAGACGCTCCCTCGCGCGGCCCAATCAGCTGCGGAGGGACATCTTGCCGTGTGCGGACAGTGCGCGCGGCACGATCTGGCGATGCGGCGCGGGCTGCTCGTATTGCGGAATCTCCCGTCGGTGGAGCCGTCGTCGGACTTCTTCGACCGGCTCACCGAGACTCTGCATCGGATGGAGCGCGCCGAGGAGCGCGCGTCGCGCTACCGTGGGCCGGGGGTGGGATCGTTCGCCGCGGC
>Ga0075522_10003056_pt1 | contig 12249 bp, 9 predicted proteins | sample NGEPerA_FD_74796 | JGI IMG/M metagenome (GOLD analysis project Ga0075522, IMG submission 74796) | Arctic peat soil microbial communities from the Barrow Environmental Observatory site, Barrow, Alaska, USA - NGEE PermafrostL2-A | ecosystem: Environmental > Terrestrial > Soil > Wetlands > Peat ... | reverse complement strand
CTTCCAGCGCCAGGCCTGTCCACTCAAAGGTCATGCCCGGCGTCGACTTGGTCACCTTCTTGAAGAGGTTCTCCATATTGTCCAGGCCCTGGCCGGAACTCAGGCCCTCAGCCGGCGAGCCGTCCACCTCCGCCGAGCGGAAGAGGTTGTAATGGTCAATCACCTGCGGCCCGGAGGTCTCCTTCAACGCGACCAGGTTGTCGAGCGGCACCATCTGACCGGCGTTGGACCGTACGTAGTACTGCCGCAGGTCGGCGGCGGTGCGCCGGAACTGCTGGTCCGCCTGCACGTAGACGCGGTACGAGCGGTTGTTGAAGTTGAAGTCGTTGACATACGACGAACCCATGTACGTGGCCATCGCGGCGGTGATCTGCGAGAGCGGCACGCCCATTGCCTCCGCCTTCTGCCGGTCGATGGTAACGAACAGTTGCGGGTCGTTCGCGGTGAACTGCGTGTTCAGGTTGGTCAGGCCATTGCTCGGATCGTATGCAGCCGCCACCATAGTATGCGCAACGCGGTCAATGTCTCCGAAGGTGATGCGCCCGCCGCTCTGGTCCTCCAGAATGAACTGGAAGCCGCCCACGGAGCCGATGCCGCTGATCGCGGGCGGCTCTGTAGCGAAGAGAATGCCTCCGGGGACGCCCAGCAGCTTCGGCGCATTGCGCGCTACGATGTCATGCGCCGTATGGCCTCTGCCTTTCTTCGTCCGCTCATCCACGGGCCTCAGCGGCGCAAAGATGATGCCGGAGTTCGGCGCGCTGCCGCCGGTCTGCGAGAAGCCCATCACCGAGAAGGTGCCGTAGACGTCCGGGTCCTGCGCCACCAGCGCAGCGCCCTTGTCCGCAAAGGCAGTGGTGTAAGAGAGCGATGCGCCTGGCGGTGTCTGCACGATGATCAGGAAGTAGCCCTGGTCCTCGGTCGGCACAAAAGCCGTGGGCACGTGGTTATACATGTAGACCGTCGCGCCCAGGCCGGCGACAAACAGCACAAGGAACGCCCATCGCATCTTGACGACCCACGTAACGGCCACGGCGTAAAGCGAAATCGTCTTGCGGATCGCCTTTTCAATTGGGTTGAAGACCAGCGCTGCCAGCCCCTTCTTTTCTCTCTCCGGGCGCAGGAAGATGGCCGAAAGTGCGGGGGAAAGCGTCAGCGCATTGAAGGCCGAGATCGCGATGGAGAAGGCGATGGTCAGTGAGAATTGCTTATACAGAATGCCCGTGGTGCCGGGAAAGAAGCTGACCGGCACGAACACGGAGATCAGCACCAGCGAGGTCGCAATCACCGCACTGGTGACCTCGGCCATGGCCACGCTGGTGGCTTTATGCGGATCGTGCGCGCAGTCGCCACCTTCCAGCGACCCTATGCCTTCCAGGTGCCGCTGGACGTTCTCAATCACGACGATGGCGTCATCGACGACAAGTCCTGTCGCCAGCGTGATGCCGAACAGCGTAAGCGAGTTGATGGAGAAGCCGAAGACTTTGATGAAGGCAAAGGTGCCGATCAGCGAGACCGGAATGGTGATGGCCGGAATGATGGTCGCGCGCCAGTCCTGCAGGAAGAGGAAGATCACCAGGATGACGATGATGATCGCCTCAGTGATGGTCTTCTCCACTTCGCGGATCGAGTCGGCGACCACGATGGTGGTATCCACCGCGACAAAATCCTTCATGCCGGGAGGAAAGCTCTTCTCCAACTGCGCCAGGACCTCGCGGCATTTCTTGTCCACGTCCAGCGCGTTGGCGTTCGAGAGCTGCTGCACACCCACGCCGATCGCGTCGCCCACGGGTGCTCCGACCGACGAGTACCGGAGACTGGTGTTGTAGTTTTCCGCGCCCAGCTCCGCTCGCCCAACGTCCTTCAGCAGCACAACGCCGGAGCCGGCGGGAGCTGCGCCACTTGCGCCCGCTGCGTTTGACTTCAGGATGATGTTCTCAAACTCGCGCGGATCGCTCAGACGGCCCACCACGCGCACTGCCATTTGGTAGCTCTGGCGCGAGTCGGAGGGCGGCAGGCCAAGTTGCCCTGCCGGCACCTCAACATTCTGCTGCTGCAGAGCGGTGGTCACATCCAGCGGCGTCAGGCCGCGCGCGGCGAGCTTGCTGGGCTCCAGCCAGATACGCATCGCGTACTTGCGCGCTCCGAAGACCACCACGTTGCCTACGCCGGGAACGCGCTTCAGGGCGTCAGAGACATAGACATCCAAATAGTTTGAGATAAACGCCGGCGAGACGGATTTGTCCGGCGAGATGAAGCCAATGGCCAGCACGAAATTCGAGTTGGCCTTGGTAATGGAGATTCCGGTATTGTTCACCGCGGCCGGCAGCCGCCCCTGCGCAGTGGCCACGCGGTTCTGCACATCGACTGCAGCGATGTCGAGGTCATACCCGGTCTGGAAGGTCACGGTGACAGTCGAGGTGCCGTCGTTGGCCGACGTGGACGATATGTACCGCATGCCCTCCACGCCATTGATGGCCTGCTCCAGGATGGTCGTCACTGCAGACTCCACCACCTGCGAGTTCGCGCCCACGTAGTTGCAGCTCACCACCACCTGCGGCGGCGCCAGTTGCGGATAGAGCGAGATGGGGATCGTAGGAAGCGTGACCGCGCCCGCAAGCACGATCAGCAACGCGCAAACGGTGGCGAAGATGGGACGGCGAATAAAGAACTCAACCAAGGCGGCATTCCCTTTCGTGGCTGGTGCGGAGCGGCTCGCGCCCGCAATCTCACCCTTGCCCGCTCTCGCGGGCGCACATTTCTAGCTTGCGGCCTTTGGAGGAGGTCCGCCTTCCATCGGCTGTATCGGCGCGCCCTCCTGTAGCATCTGGATTCCGGAGACGATCACCTTGTCACCCGGCTTCAGCCCACCCTGCACCGGATACAGATTCCCCACCGGGGCGCCAAGCGTCACCGACGCCAGATGAGCCGCGTATCCGCCCTTCTGGCCAGGCGCAACGACGTAGACGAAGTCCTGCCCACCGACGCGCGTTACAGCCAGCACCGGCACCGTGGGCTGCTGCGTTGTGCCCCAGGTAACGCGTGCATTCACAATCTGACCGTTACGCAGCCGCTCATTGGACGTTTTTCCACCTGCTGGGGGCACCGATGCCTTGGCCAGAATGCCCTGCAGGTTGTTGTCCACCTGCGGCGAGACGAAGTCGATTGCCGTCTTCGCGAGCACGGTTCCGCTCTCATCGAGCAGCTCCACAGCCAGCCCGTTACGCACGGATGCAGCACGCTCCGTCGGAATATAGATGTACGCCTCAAGGTCCTTATACTCGTCCAACGTGGTCAGCATGGTGGACGAGGAGACGTAATCGCCGAGATGGACCGGAATATCGCCTACCACTCCGTCGAACGGCGCGCGTATCTGGTAGTACCCCAGTTGCTGCCGCTGCGTGTTGGTCAGCGCCGTTGCCGCGGCCAACCCGGCTTTTGAATTCTGAAAGCCTTGCACGGCCTGGTCGTAAGCCTGCTTCGAGATAATGCCTGCCTTGAACAGTTGCTCCTGCCGCGCCAGCTCGGCCTGGTTATAGTCGTACGTCGCCTTCTGCTGCGCTTCGCTGGCCCGCTGCGACTCCACTGTGGCCGTCTGCTTCAGCGGATCGATCTGCATCAGCAATTGCCCCGCCTTTACGGTGTCGCCGGACTTCACCAGTATCTTCGTCAGATTGCCGTCCACCTGCGGCTGCAGCGTCGCGGAGCGGCGTCCCTTAATCGTCGCCACATAAGTGTCGACCGACTGCACGGCATTCAGCGCCACCGGCTGAACCACCACCGGCATAGCCTGTGCACCCGCGGCAGGGGCTTGCGCAGCGCCGGAGCCTTTGCATCCCGCAAGCGAAGCGATCAGAACAATGGATGCCGCGACAATGGATGCCGCGCCGGCAGCGGATCTTCCGGCGCTCGAAAACCTATGGGCAAATAACACAGTGATACTCCTCCAGCGTCCGTCCGGGGTCAGGCCCGAATCGGAGACAAATCGACAACCATGCGAAGTAAGCAGTTGGATGTTCCGCAGCCCGGTCACGATGCGAAAAAGAGACAACGGCCGCATGAAAGAAATGTTGGCTAATTTTACCCGGTTCGCTAAGCATCGTCCGAGGCTGTTGCAGTGATATGAAACGGGTTGAAGTCCTCATGCCGGTCATAGACGTCCGACTGCTCGACGCGCTTCAGCCAGCCCACGACTGCATAGGTCGCCGGCGTTGCCAGCACCTCATACGCGACCTTCAGCCCATAGCCGGTCAAGACCATCTTCAGCAGCGTCCCGCTCGAATACTTCCCTGCGAACGTCAGCAGGATCACAAGCGTGGTATCCACGGCTTGCCCCACTACGGTCGAGCCTACGGTGCGCGTCCACAGCCACCGGCCTTCGGTGAGCAGCTTCATCCGCGCCAGTGTGTAGGAGTTGGCAAAGTCTCCCGCCCAGAAAGCGATTAGTGAAGCCGTCTGAATACGCGGCAGAAAACCGAACACGATCTCAAACGCCTGCTGGTTTTTCCATTCCGGCGCGCCCGGAAGCGCGATCACGATGACGCCCATCAGATACAGCAGCGCAGTACCGAACGTCCCCAGCCAGATTGCGCGGCGGGACGCGGAGAAGCCATACACCTCCGTGAACACGTCGCCGAAGATGTAGGTGATCGGAAACAGCAGCACCGCGCCGCTCACCGGCAGCGGTCCGATCATGCAGATCTTCTGCGCCACCAGGTTCGACACCAGCAGGATCACGACGAACATCGTGGTCAGAATGTCGAGATATTTGTAGCGGCGCACTTTCGGCGGCAGATCGTTTGTGGGCATTCAGAATTCGCTTTCATCGGCGCTGACTAAGAGGAGTTACTCGACGACCGTCGCTCCCGTTCGACAATGCCTCATACGCCAGCTTATCCTTTCTGCCTATGCCGATATCACCCTTCGACCGCCGCGAGTTCCTTCGCCTCTCCGCTCTTGCCGTGGCTGCCGCGCAGACGCCCGCCTTTGCGCAGACGCCCTCATCCGCACCTTCCGACGCAGCGCAACCTGCAGCGGGCCCTCCGGTAAAGCCAATTGGGTACGCGGCCGTCGGCCTCGGTACCATCTCCGGCATCTTCATGCGCGCCTGCGCCAAGTCGCAGACGGCGAAGATTACCGCGCTGGTCACCGGCCATCCGGACACCAAGGGCAAGCGCTTCGCCGAGATGTACGGCATCCCTGAGACCTCCATCTACACCTATGAGCAGTATGAAAAGCTCCGCGACAACAAGGACGTCGACGCCGTCTACATCGGCATGCCCAACTCCATGCACAAGGAGTACACCATCCGCGGAGCGCAAGCCGGCAAGCACGTGCTCTGCGAGAAGCCCATGGCCATCTCCTCCGCCGAGTGCCGCCAGATGACCGACGCCTGCCGCGCCGCTGGCCGCAAGCTGATGATCGCCTACCGCGTGCACTATGAGCCGACCCACATCCAGGCCCGCCAGATGATCCAGTCCGGAGCCATCGGCAAGGTGCAGGCCTTTGAGGGCGCCTTCGGCTTCAACGCCGGCAGCAAGCAGTGGCGGCAGACCAAGCAGTACTCCGGCGGCGGCTCGCTGCTCGACGTCGGCATCTACCCGCTGAACGAGAGCCGCTGGATCACCGGCGAAGAGCCCGTCAACTTCACCGCCATCGCTTCAACGCGCGACACCGCCAGCGGCATCTTCTCTGAGATCGAGGAGACCCTCGCCTTCGCCGTAAAATTTCCCTCCGGCATCGTGGGATCGTACAACTGCACCTACGGCGCCGACATGCCAGGCTACCTGCGCATCCACGGCGATCGCGGCTCGCTCGAGATCACCCACGCCTATGATTACTCAGGCGTCCATCTGGCCAGTCTCGGCGGCCGCAATCCCGTCGATATCACCACGCCACGAACCGTTGACCACTTTCAGATCGAAGCTGAGTACTTCGCCAACTGCATTCGCACCGGCACCGATCCACTGACCGGCGGCGAAGAAGGCTTCAAAGACCTGCTCGCCATGGAAGCGATCTATAAGGCCGCGGGCACGCCGATGGCTTGAGATTTCTCTGCGGTCGCTTTTGCTTCTGAGACAGGCCCGGACTTCAGTCCGGGCATCGCCCGCCTGCACGAACCCCGGGCTTCAGCCGCCAAGACTGTCAATCTTCTTTGCCGGCGGCGTCAGCCCCATCTCTGTCATCACCATCTGCAGGTCCTTCCATGCCTCGGCCTTCTGTCGCGGATCGCGCAGCAGAAACGCAGGATGGTACGTCACCGCCAGCTTCGCGTCGCGGCAGCTGTGCCAGCATCCCCGCAACGCACTCAGGGACTTCTTCACGCCGAGCAGGTACGTCGCCGCCGTCGCCCCCAGCGCCACAATCACCTCCGGCTGTACGATGTCGATCTGCCGCAGCAGAAACTGCGAGCAGGTCTGCGCCTCCACCGGCTCCGGCACGCGATTGCCGGGCGGACGGCACTTCACGATATTGGCGATGTAGACCTCTTCGCGCTTCAGCCCCATCGCGCCGATCATGTTGTTCAGCAACTGTCCCGCGCGTCCCACAAATGGCAAGCCCTGCTGGTCCTCGTCCGCGCCCGGCCCTTCGCCGATGAACATCAATCGTGCAGTCGCTGCGCCGTCGCCGAAGACGATCTTGTGCCGCCCCGCATAGGCCAGCGGGCAGCGAGTGCAGTCGCCAATCTCTTCCTGAACAGCTTTGAGCGCAGCGGCGCGCTGAGCGGGCGCTACAGCGGCAGCCGGCAGCGGCGCAAGCTGGTCGAATGAGAGCAACTGCGCAGATTGCGGCACGACAAGCTCAGGCGCAGCAAAGCTATTTTGCCCCTTGTCTTCTTGAGCGGGCGCCTGTACCGGGTGACTCCGGGCAACGCTGTCGAGGACTTCTGCCTCAACCACGGCAACCTGCTCGACATCTTCGGCGGCAACTTCCCGCCACCCGCCGCGCCGGTAAAAGTCGTGCACGCCAAGGTCGCGGTAGTAATCGACCCACGCGCGCAGCACGCCTTGCTCAGTCGGCATCGATGCCGTCGTTCGAGCGGTGCTGCTCTTCGAGAGCAGCGATGTCCTTGGGTGCGTGGTTCACAACAAACGTCACCTTGCCCTGGGTGATCTCGTCCTGCGCCACGCGGCATGCCTTCATGCTCTTGGACGGCGTCAGCGGCTGCGCGCCGTTCTGCAGCTGCCGCGCGCGGCGTGCTGCGCCCTTTACCAGACTGTACTTATTGTGGAGAGGATCTTCGGTTGACATAGGCCCACACCTCACGGATGGATTCAATCTACCGCAACTGCGCTCATTCTGTCTGGCGCGCGACCCTGTGCATAACCGCCGTGAATCTCTGGGTGCCCCATTCATGGAGCGACCGTAGGACGCGACATGAGTGGGAATTGAGCTCGTCTAGCACTCGATACCGAACCGCCGCAGCACATCGCACAGGCGCTGTGACTTCCTGTCGGTACGGCAACTCTCCGCCAGCTCCGTGATTCCGGCGCCTGCGCCACGCTCATGCAATACCACCGCGCGCATCTCCGCCGTTGCCTCGTCGAGCACGTCGTTCACCAGCGCATACGTGTAGTCCCATACCTGCTGAAGTTCTGTGCGCGCCTGGTGCAGCCGCAGCTCGATGATTCTCTCGTCGATCACATGCTCGGCCTCGCTGCGGTTGCGCAGCCGGCGCTCCAGCACCTCGGGGCTTGGCGGTAGGATAAAGATCGAAACCGCCGAGGGCAGCTTCTTCATCACCTGCACCGCGCCCTGCACGTCGATGTCCAGCAGCAAATCTTTACCCGCCGCATTGGCGTGTGCCAATGCGGAGCATGCGGTCCCGTAGTAGTTGCCGAAGACCTCCGCCCATTCGAAGAACTCGTCCCGAGAAATCATGCCCTCGAACGTCGCGCGGTCGACAAAGTGATACTCGCGCCCGTCCGTCTCGGAGCCCCGCGGCGCGCGCGTGGTGTATGACACCGAAAAGTCCAGTCCCTCCACCAGGGAGCGCAACTGCGCCACCAGCGTCGACTTACCCGACCCCGACGGCGCCGAGATGATGAAAAGTATTCCCGCCATGCGTACAGAAAGTGTAACCGTTACACGCCATCCATCCGGCGTGCGCGAGCCGCAAAAGCTACTCCAGGTTCTGCACCTGCTCGCGCGCGCGCTCGATCTCAGCCTTCACCTCAAGCCCCAGCGCCGTCATCCGCAGGCCGATTCCTGGATCGCCGCCGGTTGTCTTCGACAGCAGCGTGTTGCCCTCGCGGTTCAGCTCCTGCAGCAGAAAGTCGAGCCGCTTGCCCACCTCGCCGCCGGCGTCCAACATCTCCACGAAGCTCTCGATGTGCGCGCGCAGCCGCACCAACTCTTCTTCAATGTCCGACCGCTCCACCAGCAGCGCCGCCTCCGTCAGCAGCCTTTGCTCCGTCACCTGCCCTGCGGCCTCTGCCTCGCCGCTGGCGCGCAGCAACTCGCCTACGCGTGTGCGCAGCCGCTCGAAGTGCGCCTCGCGTGCGCCTGCACGCAGGCCCGCACACTCCTCCGCCAGCTTGCGCAGCCTCGCCATGGAGCTCCGCAATTCTTCCGCCAGCGTCGCTCCCTCGGACTCGCGCATCCGGTTCAACTGGTCCAGCAGTCCCGGAGCCATTGCCATCACCGACGCCTCGATCGCCGCGGCACGCGCCGGATCCGGTCCGCCCGAAGGAGCATCGGCGGAGAGTACTCCAGGCATCCGCAGCAGCTCCTTCAGGTCGGGCTCCGCGTTGAAGTGGTGCTGCTTCGCCGCATCCTGAAACGCGCGCATGTACCCGCTCAGCAGCTCATGGTTCAGCTGCACCGACTGAGTGGCTTCCCGCGCGCGCCGCTCCACATGCAGTGTCACGTCCAGGTGTCCGCGCTTCACATGTTCCTTGATGAGTTTCCGCAGCGCGAGTTCCAGCCCATCTGTTTCACCGGGCAGCCGCATACTCAGGTCCAGAAAGCGATGGTTCACACTCTTCATCGACAGCGTGAACGCAAGCCCATCCTCAGTCGCCGACTGCGCACTGGCGAAACCCGTCATCGACCGGATCGGCGATCGCTCTGCCCTTGCTTCCTCACTCTTCGCCGCGCTCATTGGATCCCCTCCAGCACCTCGGCCTCAGCCGCTTCAGTCGCGGGCCTGCGCTCGTAACGGTCGGAGTCGAACTGCAGCTCATACAGTCGGCGATAGGTTCCGGACCGCGCCATCAGGTCATCATGCGTACCGATCTCCGTAATGCGTCCGGCTTCCAATACCGCAATCCGCGTTGCATTCCGCACCGTCGACATCCTGTGCGCGATCACAAACACGGTGCGGCCCTCCATCAGGTTCTTCAGCGCAGCCTGCACAAATGCCTCGCTCTCTGCGTCCAGCGCGGAGGTTGCCTCGTCCAGAATCAACACCGGCGCGTTCTTCAGGATCGCGCGGGCAATCGCCAGCCGCTGCCGCTCGCCGCCCGAGAGCCGCACGCCTTTCTCCCCGATGATGGTGTCGTACCCATCCGGCATCTTCAAAATGAAGTCATGCGCCAGCGCCATCTTCGCTGCTTCCTCCACGCGGCTCAGCGGCACGTCCGGCTGTCCGTAAGCGATGTTGTTGCGCACTGTGTCGTTGAACAGGATCGTCTCCTGTGTCACCTTGCCGATCAGCCGCCGCAACGACGCAATGCTCACGTTGCGCACATCGTGCCCATCCACTGTGATGCTCCCGCCGCAGACATCGAAGAACCGTGGAATCAGATTTACCAGCGACGACTTCCCCGCTCCGCTCGGCCCTACCAGCGCCAGCACGTCGCCGCGCTTCACCTCCAGGTTGATGCTGTGCAGTACCGGCTTGGTTTCGCCATCGGCCTCATACGCAAAACCGACCTCCTCGAACCGGATCGAATCCTTGAAATTCTTGAGCAGGAATGGACGTTTCTTTTCGACGACATCGTCCTGCGCGTCCATAAAGCGGAATATCTCTTCGCTCGCGCCCAGCGCCTGCTGGAAGCTGTTGTAGTAGAGCGCAAACTTCCGCACCGGGTCGTAAAGGCTGAATACCGCTACGATGAACAGGATGAAGTCGCCCAGCGTCAGTGCATGCCGCTGAATCTGCTGCCGGCCGATCAGCAACAGCAGCGCGATGCCTACGGACCCGATCGCATCCATCAACGGCGAGCTGATTGCCTGTACACTCACCGATCGCAGGTTCGCGCGGAACAGCCGACGCGCCGCGCTGCGGAAGCGCTCCGTCTCCCACAACTCCATGCCGAATGCCTTGACGATGCGGTTGCCTGTAATGGTCTCGTGCAGAATGTTCTGGATCTCCGCCAGCTTGTCCTGCCCCTTGCGTGTGGTTGTCCGCACGCTGCGGCCGATGCGCCGCGCCGACAGCACCACCACAGGAATGAAGAGAAGCAGCACCAGCGACAGCCATCCGCCATAGCTCACCGCGACGCACACGATAAAGGCCAGCGAGAAGAACTGCTGCAGAAAGTCCGCCAGCACCGTAGACATCGCCACCTGCACGCGCTCCACATCGTTGATCAGGGTCGAAAGCAGCGTCCCGGTCGAGTGCCGCTGGAAGAATGCGATGGACCTCCGCAGGATTGCGTCATACAGATCGTTACGCAGGTCCGTAATCATGCCGAAGCCCGCATAGTTGATCAGATACGTGCCCGCATAATCGCAGATCGACTTCACAACCGCCGAAGTTACCAGCAAGTACGCCACCACGGTCCATGCATTCTGGAAGTGGTGCGGCACCAGGAAATGCAGGTCTATCTGGCGATTGACTCGCGGAAGGCGCAGCAGCAGAAATTCCGTGCTTTGATTGCGCGGGTCAAGCACCTTTTCGAAGATCGGCTTGATGAGGTAGATCCGCAGCGCCGCCATGGCGCCGACTACCGCCATCAACAATACAGATGCGAAGGTATACAGCGCATACACACGCGCATATCTCACCAGGCGCCAGATGTGCTTCATCGCGGCATGTCCCGGTGCACCGTCTTCACGCGGTGACCTGCCGCCTCCAGCCGCTTCTTCATCTCTTCCGCGATGAAGACGGACCGATGCTGCCCGCCGGTGCATCCGAACGCCACCGTCAGGTAGCTCTTGCCTTCCTCGATGTAGTGCGGCAGCAGAAACTTCAGCAGCTCAGTCGTTCTGTCTAAAAATTCCTGAGTCTGCGGAAAGCTGCGCACATACTTGGCCACTTTGGGATGCCGACCCGTCAGCTTGCGGAACTCCGGCACAAAATGAGGATTGGGCAAAAAGCGCACGTCGAACACCAGATCGGCATCCGCAGGCACGCCGTTCTTGAAACCGAAGCTCGTCGTCGAGATCGTCAGGTTTTTGGAGTCGGTCCCGCGCTCAAACTGCGCATTGATGTGCGCGCGCAGCTCGTGAACGTTGAACTTCGACGTATCCAGAACAATGTCCGCCACATTGCGGACCGGGTCCAGCCGCTTGCGTTCCGCGCGAATCCCCTCCACCACCGTCTGTGTGCGGCCCATCGGATGCGGCCGCCGCGTCTCGGAGAAGCGCCGCACCAGTACATCGTCGCTGGCCTCCATAAATACCACCCGCGTCGGTAGTGTTTTGCGCACCTGCTTCAGCAGCGCCGGAAACTGGTCCAGCCGCATGCCCTCGCGCACGTCCACCACCAGCGCCGCGCGCTCAATCTCCGCGGACTGCCGGACCAGATCGGCAAACCTCGGCACAAGCTCCAGCGGCAGGTTGTCCACGGAGTAGTAGCCGAGGTCTTCAAAGGCTTTCAGGGCAGAGAGCTTTCCCGACCCGGATATCCCAGTCAGCACTACCAGCTCGCGCTCTTTCGCGTGTGCCACAGCTTTGCGACCGGGCCTTCGCGATCTGGTTTCACCCTTCCGAGTCATGCAGGAATCCTAGCATTGCCGCATGGAAACTCCATGCGCCACACGAGTGCCATTCCGCCCACAAGTTCCCAGGCGCGACTGTCTACCTCTCGACTGCCCGCCTTTACGCGCTTGCCGCTGCTTCCGTGGCCAGCGGCGTCCGCGGATGCCTCTTCGTGGTCGTGATCTTCTGCTTCTGCCGCACGGCCTGCTGCTCGATCTTGGCCAGAGCATCCCGCAGCGCGGTTGTCATTTCGTCAGCCTCGCAACGCGCCACCATGCTCTGCCCGCGATGCGTCACCGTTACTTCGGCGTTCTTCCGGTACTTGTCCACCGCAAGCACCACCTTCGCCGTTGTTGCTTCCCCGCCGTTCACGATCTTCCCGAT
>Ga0075522_10003054_pt1 | contig 12252 bp, 9 predicted proteins | sample NGEPerA_FD_74796 | JGI IMG/M metagenome (GOLD analysis project Ga0075522, IMG submission 74796) | Arctic peat soil microbial communities from the Barrow Environmental Observatory site, Barrow, Alaska, USA - NGEE PermafrostL2-A | ecosystem: Environmental > Terrestrial > Soil > Wetlands > Peat ... | reverse complement strand
GGTTACTCATCATGAGCACAACGTTTAAAGTGGGTGATCACGTCACCTGGAACTCAGAGGCCGGCCATGTCAGCGGCACGATCATCAAAGTTCATACGAAAGACTCTGATTTCAAGGGATATACACATCACGCCAGCCCGCATGAGCCACAGTATGAAATCAAGAGCGACACGACAGAGCACATCGCAATGCACAAAGGCGCGGCGTTAGGAAAGATACACACGTGAGACACTGACTACGGCACGGCGGATCATATTCCTGAACAAAAGAGAGACACCTTGGGCGGTATCCTAACGTTCGCAATCTCAACGGGCGTGGCAAGAATGGGTCAGTCAAGATGAAGCTTCAATCCCAGACCGTGGTGTTTACCGTCGGTCACTCGACGCGTCCGCTTGCTGAGTTTATCGCTCTACTTTCCGGCCACTCGGTGAGCCGACTCATTGACGTTCGTACCGTGCCGCGCTCGCGCCACAACCCCCAGTTCAATCGCGATACCCTGCCAGCGGTGCTGAAGGATGCGGGCATCCGCTATGCGCATGTAGCCGGACTCGGAGGCTTCCGCCATACCCACCCGGGGTCTTTGAATATGGGCTGGCGAAATGTTTCCTTCCGCGGTTTCGCTGACTACATGCAGACCCCGGAATTCACACAACATCTGGCAGCGCTCATCGACGAGGCAACGCACGATCGCATCGCGCTGATGTGTGCGGAAGCAGTGCCGTGGCGCTGTCATCGTTCACTGATCGCCGACGCGTTGACGGTCCATGGCATCCGCGCCGGGGAAATCATCAACCCGACTCGCCTCCAGGTACACACACTGACATCGTTCGCCCAGGTGGACGGCGTGGTCATTACTTATCCGCCGCAAACTTCTTCGCCGTGAGCCGTCGCGCTCGAACGGCCGCTGCAAACCAAGCACTATAGTCAAAAGCTGCTTTGGACCGGCGGGTTACCGTGCCGACCGGCATTTATCGAAGGATGATTGGACAGCCCCAGGAGCGCTGCGAGGGCGATTCAACAGCCGTCTGTCGACCGTGGCACTTTGCCAATGGCATGCCCTCGCGCTCGGGGTTGGTTAAGACGCCGAAGGCCATGGGGCCGCCAAGGCGAGACGAAGCGGGGCTAATTGGGCCCGGCCATTCTCGGGGGCTTGGCATTGTGATAAGCAACTCAATATAAAGTGCGTTTCTGTAACACCTTAAATGATGTTAGGCCAATTAAAGTGCTATTATTATGCATGTTATGGATATCGAAATTCACTTGAATGGCCGCTGGGTGAGATGCGCCGAGCTCACTTTGGCCTCTCTCCAGGCCACGTCGCGCCATGCTGGTGTGACGCTGCAATATGACGATGGCTATGCCGCTGAACATCTCTACCAAGTGGATTATGGCGCACTGTCGGTAAATCATCCTGTCGATCTGCAGTGGCGCGCAATGGGTCAATGGCCAGCATTTCTCATCGATCTTTTGCCGCAAGGTGCTGCCCGAAAACGCCTAGAACGCAATCAGCAGCTGACTGACTGGGAGCTTTTAGAACGCGGGGCGCACAATCCGGTCGGCAATTTGCGTATCCGTAACGCTGATCGAGAAATCGTAACCCGTCACAGCGGCTTTACTCTGGACGAGATGCTTGAGCGAGGCGATGCTTTTATTGATCATGCCCACGCTGTTGGTGCAACGGTTGCCGGTGCAACCGATACACAAGGTGAGGCGCCCAAGTTTTGGGTGGTCCAAGACAATGAAAATTACTGGCATCCGGATGATGGCGAGTTCCACGGCGTTGCAAAGCGTTATGCACTCTTGAAGTTTCCAGTTCCGGAGTCGGGTTCTCGCGCACTTGAAATGCTTCGGACGGAAGCCGCCTACCAACGTATCGCCCACGCCATAGGGTTGCGCGTAACATCGAAACTGCCAGAATTCGTAGGCAACACAGCGCTACTCATTCCACGTTTTGATCGACGAGTCAAAAATGAAGATGAAGTCCGCTTAGGCGTTGAGAGTCTTTATTCGGTCGCGAAGGTACTCGACTCAAATTCGCACTTGCAGCATCACACCGTACTTATCGAACTGTCCAAACATCTGTCCGACTTTCCGGCAGAAATGGCCGAATACATTCGGCGCGACATCCTGAACATTGTACTCGGCAATCGGGATAACCACGGCCGAAACACCGCGGTCCTGAAAGACACCGACGGAAGTATGCGGCTGGCACCTATTTACGATCTAGGTCCGGCATTTCTGGACGCACGTAACATCGTCAGGCGAATCCGTTGGGACGGCGAGGAATTGGGTGGGCAGATCGATTGGATGCGGGTGTTTGCTAACCTGCGTACACACTTTGAGGAGGCACGAGAGGCGAACCCGGCTCCCCCAGTGCTGATGCCGCATTTGGACATCACTGCGCACGTAATCAAAGACTTCGCCCCGACCATGCGTGCACTGCCAGATATAATGCGCAAAAGCGGCGTAGAGCACTCAATCGTCAATGCTCGCACCGAAGCATGCCAGCAGATGGCTGCCTCCCTGGAAGCGATAGCTGTTTAAGCGTTTTGAAACCTGCGAGGCTCAATCATGGCTGAACGAACAGCGAAACCCAAGAAAATTCTGAAACGCGTACATCGCAAGCTTTCAAAAGAAGAAGTCGACGCATTACGTCGGGATCTTTCTGAGACGGTGCCTGTCGCGCACGCCACGATCCCACAGCTCGTCAGGACTATGCGCCTTGCTACGCGTCGATCACAAGACGAATACGCCAAGCTTTGCGGTGTCGCCCCTCGGGTACTCAAACGCATTGAAGCGGGAGACCTGCACGTCCAGGTAGAATCGCTCGAGAAGCTCCTCAAGCCATTTGGCTACGCGATCGGCCTCGTACGGGCCGAGTCCTGACGCTACAAGTCGATGACCGGATCGGCGATCACCTCGGCCCAGTGATCGAGTGGCAGCTGCGTGGTGATGAAGATCCAGTTGCCCTCACTTGGTATCAAAGTCCGCATAGATGTATTGAGCAATTTTAGTCACGGCCTGTGTTCACCTTTGTGTACGGGCCGTGTAGCAGCGGCAATTCGCTGCTCGAACGCAGACCCCTGATTTCAATGAAATCAGCGGTTTAAAATTCTAAAAATCAGGGAATGGGGTGGACGACGGGACTCGAACCCGCGACAGCCGGAATCACAATCCGGGACTCTACCAACTGAGCTACGTCCACCGTCGATCGTTGGCGCGCCCGGCAGGACTCGAACCTGCGACCACCGGCTTAGAAGGCCGGTGCTCTATCCAGCTGAGCTACGGGCGCACAGCTGTTCAAGCTGGTCGGGGCAGCAGGATTTGAACCTGCGACCCTCTGCTCCCAAAGCAGATGCGCTACCAGACTGCGCCATGCCCCGATGTCAAGCCTTCCGAGGCGCCCCACCCGCTTCCAGCACAGCGGGGCGCGCATCATACGGAACCCCTCGCGCCGGCGCCAGCCACAAGAATCTCAGAACCGCCTGCTCAGGTACAGCGTGGGCGCCTGCATCGTATACCACTCCACCGAATCACCATTCTGGGGATCGGATGGCAGCAATTTGTTGCGTTGCACATGATCGAAGAAACGCGCATCCAGCGACAGGTCCCAGTGCGGGAACAGGTCGCGCCACTGCAGACCGGCACCGTAGTAATAGCCCTGTGCCGGCGTAGGTCCGGAATAACGGGCAAAACCGACAAATCCTCCGAGCGCAAAGTGACGATCGAAGCGATAGCGGTAGTCGAGAATGCGCAGCCCGACCATGGCGCCGTGAAAGTCATCGAGATCGGCGCGTACGCCCAGATCGCCATTGGTGGTAACGGCCCGGCGAGCGCCGAATCCCAGGTGAGGCGAAATAACGTTGCGATAGGCCAACGGCGCCGATTCCTGCGCCGCCGAAAACCCTCCCAGATCCAGACCCAGCCGGCCGCCACTTACGCCCACGTCGACGAAGCGCTCGAAGCCGCCAGTAGGCGCTTCGTCATCGTCCTTGTCCGTGTCCTTGTCGTCGTCCGTATATGCGTCCGCATAGTCGCTGCCCGCGTACGAATTGCCGCCGTCAAAGCGTACGAACGCTGCGAGCCGTGCGAAGTTGCCGCCGAAGGAATCGCGGCCGGTATCGAGTTGCAACCCGCGGGTGTAGCCGTTGCGCGGCTGCGAATATTCCAGCGTCAGCATGGCGGCGCGCGAATACGCCTCGCCTTCATACTCCTGGTTCTGCAAGGTGCGCACCCGTGCGTACAGTGTATCGCCCGATTGCAGGGGCCAGCCCAGCGATATCATCTCCGATTGCGCGCCGACATCATTCGTGAATGTGCGCCAGTCCGCGCCCCAGTTGCCGGTGACGTAGCCGTCCACGGTCATGCCATCCAGCCAGACGTAATCGGTGTACCAGGAGCTCTGCCATTCTGAGGCTTCGATGGTCAGGTCGAAACGGCCGAGAAACTCGGGAAAATGCAGGCCCAGGGACAGATCTGTGTCTCGAAACCGATACCCTGCGCCGTGCAGGCTGTCCCGGCCCGCGTACTCCACATAGACCTCGAACGGCGAGCGCGCCTGGAAGGTATAGGCACTGGTGATCGACACGGCCCGGTTGCTGAAGCGGGCATTGAGGTTTGGGCTCGCGCTGCCGTTGAAGTTGGTCGACTGAAACAAGTGATCGAAGAACTGCGTCACCGATCCCGGCCGGCCGCCGCCGCCGAATTGCCAGGTGCTGTTGCCGGAGATCGCCCAGCCCTCCACCGGCTCAATCGCCACGTGCGCGCCGGCCAGCCGCGGGTGACCGGCGGTGTCGACGCCGTTCCAGAGGATGTGATCGGACAAGCCCATGCGGGCCACAAAAAACTGATACTGCAGGCCCAGCAGGCCGATCGGCTGCTGATTGGACACGGTGAGCGAGGGCAGGGTCGGCGCCTCGGTACTGATCAGCATGCTGCTGTCGGTCAGTGGCGATAGCCACTGGTCGCGATAGCCCGCGTCGAGCTGCAGATACTCGTTGCCGGCGCTCAGCATGGTGCCATCCGGGCTGAAGCGGCCGTCCGTGCCGCCGTAGGCGACGCCGCCGGCGGTTAGCAGCAGATGGTCACCGGGCCGGTAGTAGGCCACCACCGAAGCATCGAACGGGGAGTCCAGCCGCTCGCCACGCTGGCTCGGCATGGTGGTGGTCGAATGCGTGGCGCCTGCGACTTCGGCGCTGGCCTCGGTCACGCCGGACTGGCCGAAGTACCGATCCAGATACCGCCGCACCTGCCGGCACAAACTGGCGTCGCGCTTGCAAGCCTTCGGCAGCGCCTCGAGTACGGTCGCAATCGGCACCGGACGCGTCATGACCGGGTGCCCGCCCAGCACCAGCACGCGCTCGACCTGGCGTTCGATTTCGGGCGAGAGATTCAGCGGCAGGTACGGACTGGCACCGCTGGCCGACACTGCGCGGCTCAGGAACCAGAACGTGATGCCGGTGGCGGCCGCCACGGCAGCGGCGCGGCGGCCGCGACCCTCCCCTCTCACAATTCGGTCACTGGCCGCATAGTTGTCCAAATTATAGCTGCCTTTTGCGGCATTCATGATTTGCGGTGCTCGAGTCCATGGCGTTCGAGCGCGGCGCGGGCCAGTTCGATCGATTCCGGATGCACCTTCATCTCGTAGCGGCGCAGGCGCTTGTACACCGCATAGCTGGCAGCGAGCTGCGCGGCAACGAAGCCGCGGCCGCCATCCAGCGCTCCCAGACGCAGTACATAGTCCTTGAAGAAGCTTGCCATGAACACGAACGGCACGCTCCAGAGCATAGCCCGCCGGCCACGGGCGTTCCATTCGCGCGCGCGCAATTCAGCGTAGGCCACATCCTTGAGCACGCGCTGCGCCAGGCTGGGGGTATAGGCGTGCAGCAGGGGCGCGCGCAGCTCGATCGCCGGACCATTGAAGCGCAGAGCCTCGTGCACGGGCGCATCGCTCCATTGCGCGCGCTCGCGGTGATACAGGCGCTCGATGCGCTCGCGTGCCAGGGGCTTATACCAGCGCATGCGCGCGCCCATGAACCAGGCCGAGCGCCGCAGAAAGGCCCCCGAATAGGCCGACTGCAGTAACTCGGGCAAGCGCTGTTGCAGCTCGCTGGCCAGCTCATTCGACAGCCATTCGTCGGCGTCCAGAAACAAAATCCACGGATATTGTGCGAGCGCGGTGGCTGCGCGCCGCTGCAAACCAAAGCCCAGCCATGGCTGCTGCACCACGCGGGCCCCGTGCGCGAGCGCAATCGCGGCCGTGGCATCGGTGCTGCCGCAATCGATGACCAGTTTTTCCTGTGCAAAGTTCACGCTGTCCAGGCAACGCGCGATATTCGCGGCCTCGTTGTAGGTCAGCACCAATAGACTGATCGGTAGCGGTGCGCCGGCGTTCATGGCGCAAGCTCATCGAGCGCGCTCTGCACGCGCGCGACGAAACCGTGTTTGTTGTCGAGAAACCAGCTGCGTGCCGCACTGCCGATGCTTTCCCATTGCGCCGGCGCCATCGCCAGTAGCCGCGCGATCTGGGCCTCCAGCGCCGGCTCGTCGAAATGGCACAGCGTTGCGAGATTGTGGCGCGCGCCGGCGTGCGAGCCGATCAGCACGCCGCGCTCGGAGTTAACGAGCTCATTCATCGGCGGCCCGTCACAAGTGAGTGTCACGGCGGCCACGCTCATGGACTCGGCGATGTAGTGCCCCCAGCCTTCCGCCTCCGAGGTACACAGCTGAAAGCGATGCGCGTTCTGCAGGCCGCGCAACTCCTCGTCCGGCAAAAAGCCGACACGGAACACGATGTTGCGCGCCCCCTGCACCTGCCGGGCCTGTGCCTCGAGGTCCTGCACGATCGTGAGCACGGGCCATTCAGGGTGGCGCCGCCACAGCGCCAGCAGGCGTGCGGTGCCCTTGAGGGGGCTGCGGCCGGCCAAATGCAGGAACCGGGCCTGACGCATGACCCTGGGTTCATAGCGATCGATGCTGTCGAAGCCGATGTGCGACGTGCGGCAGCCGCGCGCCGCAAACAACTGTTCGGCCAGCCATGTCTTTGCCCAGACAGCATCGGCAGCACCGAGAAACGCCAGATCGCGACGGTCGAACCATTCCGGATTGGGCACCAGCACGTTGCGGGCAGCCTGGTGCAGAAACTGCGGCCAGACGTGCTCGAGCATGAGATTGAGGTCGTAGCGGGCGCCGCTGCCGGCAGCGCGCAGCGTGGGCAGCCGGCGCACGCGCGCGGCCAGCCGCGTCAGCAATCCGCGCCGGCGCTTGCGATCGCGCCGCTCGCAGCCATGCAACGTGACTTGGCAACCACAGGCCCGCAACGCGCCGGCGAGCAGATCGAAGTCACGCGACAACCCCACGCCATTGGCCTTGCCGATGAGTCGAACCTGCAATGGCGTGTGTGGCGTGATCGCGTTGCTCTCCTTTGGTGGCGGGACGGCGCGTCCGCGAAAAATACCGCATCGAATGCCGGTATCAAAGCGACTTATAATACTTACCTGCCTTTGAACGAGAATAGACTGTGATTCTGACCTACCGCTATCGTTTGTTGCCGCTCAAGAGCCAGCACCGCGCATTGGAGCGGCTTATGGGGGCGCAGCGCGAGTTATACAATGCGGCGCTCGAGGAGCGGATCGATTGCTATCGCAAGACTGGCAAGACCCGCACTTACATCGACCAGTTCAAGGCGTTGACGCAATGCCGACGCGAGTTGCCCGAGATGGGCGAACTGCCGGTGAACCTGCAGCGCTGGACGCTGAAGCGGCTGGACGATGCCTTCCGGGGGTTCTTCCGACGCATCAAGGCGCGCAAGAGGAAAGCGGGTTTTCCCAGATTCCGCGGCGCAGGACGATGGGAAGCCTTCGGCTTCGCTGAATTCAGCGGTATTCGGTTCGACGGCAAGAGACTGCGCTTCGCCGGAATGCCGGGCGGCCTCAAGCTGCATTTACATCGCCCGCTGCCTGATCAGGCCGATATTCGCTCGTGCGTATTTCGCCGCGACGGTAGCGGCTGGCATGTCGCTCTGCAGATTGCCGTGGCTGCGGTGGAAAAGCGTGCGGTGGCATCGGCGATTGGCGTGGATCTTGGGCTGAAGGTATTTGCCTATTGTAGCGATAACGTGGTGATCCCGAATCCGCGTATCGCAAAACGAGCCGAGAAAGAGCTACGCTGCCGGCAACGCGCGCTGGCGCGCTGTAAGCGCGACAGCAATTGCCGCCGTAAGACGCGCACCCGACTCGCGAAGTTGCACCGCAAGATCGCGGATACGCGCAATACCTGGCTACACCAGCAATCGACCGCATTAGTCAAGCGAGCTGACCTGATCGCAGTGGAAGATTTGAAGGTCGTGAATATGGTTCGTCATCCGACCCTGGCGCGTTCCATTTCGGATGCGTCATGGTCACGGTTCGTCTCGATGCTGGACTACAAAGCTGAAAAGGCTGGTGGCCATCTCATTCGAGTCGATCCGAGAAATACAAGTCAGAAATGCTCAGGCTGTGGTGAACTCGTACCGAAATCACTGGCCGTGCGGACGCATGCGTGTCCGTTCTGCGGTCTCGTGATCGACCGGGATTACAATGCGAGCTTGAACATTCTCCGCGCCGGGATTGGTGCGGGGGCGCTTAACGTGATCGGCTGGCGATGAGCGTGCGCCCGGAAACATGTGCTTACTCCCGCGAGGGAGTGAGTACATAAATCCCCTATCATAGTTATATGCGGATCTAGTTATATGCGCATCGCTCACATGCTGCTCTCGCGCGGCTTCGCCGGCACCGAGCGCGCCACGGCCGAAATGTGCAATGCCCATGGGCGCGAGCACGCCGTGCTGCTGATCATCCGCCGCGATCATCGCGGCGCGGGCGGGGCCAGTATCCGCGATCGGCTCGACCCGGGAGTGCAAGTGGTCGAGGTTGGTCGTTGGTGGCCGCGCGCCGCGGTGCGCACCGCGCTCGTGCGGTTCGCGCCGGACGTGGTGCACGCGCACCTGCGGCGCTCCACGCGACTGCTGGCGGGCATCGGGCCTGCGGCGGCCACCATTGCCACCCTGCACCTGACGGTCAACGGTCCGCATTTCGCGGCAATGGATGGACTGATCTGCATCGCAGCCTGGCAGCAACGCGATATCCCTCTGGACTATGCGGGCCTGACTTTCTTCATCAATGAATCGATGATTCCGGCGCGGCGGCTGCGTCCCGAGGAAGTCGCCGCGCGGCGCGCCGAGCTGGGCGTATCGGCGCCTCAGTTTCTCATCGGCGCCGTAGGACGCCTGGCCCATAGCAAGGGCTTCGACGTATTGATACAGGCTTTCGAACGGGCAGCTCTGCCGGCCGCGCACCTGGCCATTGTCGGGGATGGACGCGAGCGCGCTCGCCTGGCACGGATGGCGGGGCCGGGCGTGACCCTGGCCGGTTTTCGCGCCGAGGTGAAGGACTACTACCAGGCCTTTGACCTGTTCATATGCCCGTCGCGCCGCGAGCCGCTGGGAAGGGTGGTGCTCGAGGCGCTGGACGCCGGTGTACCGATAATCGCCACTGCCACCGATGGCCCGTCGCAGCTGCTTGCGCGCTATGGCGGAGATCTCGTGCCTGTGGGCGACGTCGACGCCCTGGCAGCACGATTGCGCCACCACTACGACACGCGCACGCCCCGTGTCCTCCACGACCTGAGCCCCTACAACATCGAAACAGTGGCCCCGCAGACTCTCGCGGCCTACCAGAGCGTCATTCAAGCCCGCTTCCACAGGGTCCGGCCACCGGGCTGATCTTCGAGCACGACACCAGCGGCCGCGAGCTGCTGGCGAATGCGGTCTGCGGCAGCGAAATCGCGCGCCAGTCGCGCGGCCAGTCGCGCGGCAATCAATTCCTGGATCTGCCGTTCATCGAGTTCACCGGGGGATGTTCCGGCGCTATCGCTCGAGAGCGGCGTCGGCGAACTGAGCTTGAACCACTGTTCCGGGGCAACACTCAGCAATCCCAGTACCGCTGCCAGCCGTGGCAGCTCGAACGCCAGTGACGCGGCCAGCGCGTGCTGGCCCTGCGCCCTCGCCGCGTTGAGCTCGCGTGCTATTCCCTGCAATACCGCGAAAGCCTCCGGGGTATTGAAATCGTCGTCCAGCGCCGCCTCAAAGCGCTCGCTGTGCTCGCTGCGCGCCGCCCTGGAGGCAGCCTCCTGGCCGCGCAGCGAGGTGTACAGCCGGGTCAGGGCCGCATCGGCCTGCTCGAGCTGCACGGCGCTGTACTGGATCGGGCCGCGGTAGTGGCTGGATAGCAGAAACGTCCGCAGCACCTCGGGATGCCGCAGGTGCGGCAGCAGTCCGCGCACGCTGAAGAAGTTGCCGAGCGACTTGGACATCTTTTCATGGTCGATATTGACGAAGCCGTTGTGGATCCAGATGTTGACAAAGGCACTATCGTTGGCCGCGCACGACTGCGCGATCTCGTTTTCATGATGAGGAAACTTCAGATCCATGCCGCCGCCATGCAGATCGAAATGGGTACCGAGCAATGACATCGCCATCGCCGAACACTCAATATGCCAGCCTGGACGGCCCTGTCCCCAGGGCGAGGGCCAACTGGGTTCATTCGGTTTGGCAGCCTTCCACAGCACGAAATCCTCAGGTTCGCGCTTGCTGCCATCGACCTCGACCCGCGCGCCAGCGCGCTGGTCCGCGAGCCGCTCGCCCGAGAGGCGCCCGTACTCGGGATATTTGGCCACCGCGTACAACACGTCGCCGTGGGCGCTCACGTAGGCGTAGCCGCGTGCGATCAGCCGCTCGATCATGGCGATGATACCGGGCAGGTGCGCGGTGGCGCGCGGTTCATGGGTCGGCGGCTCGATCGCGAGCGCCGCGAAATCCTCGCGCATCGCCTGGATGAAGCGCGCCGTGAGCGCTTCCACCGGCTCACCATTCTCGGCGGCGCGGCGGATGATCTTGTCGTCAATGTCGGTGATATTGCGCACGTAGTTCACGTCGAAGCCGCGGTAGCGCAGCCAGCGCTGAATCACGTCGAACGCCACATAGCAGCGCGCATGACCGACATGGATGTGGTCGTACACGGTCACGCCGCAGACGTACAGTCCGACCCGGCCCGGATGGATCGGCCGGAACTCCTCCTTGCGTCCGCTCAAGCTGTTGTGAATCTGCAGCACGGCTTACGGGTTTACGCGTGCGAACTGCAGCAGGCGCTCGCGCACACGCTCGGCGGGCATCGCCGCAAGCAATGGCGCGAGTTCGGGACCGTGCAGGCGCCCGGTGAGCGCGGCGCGCAAAGGCATGAAGAACGCGGCGCCCTTGCGACCGGTAGCGCCGCGCAGGGCCGCCAGGTCCGCCGGCTCGCCCACGGCATTGGCGGCCGCAGAAAAGAATTCCGGGCCGGCCTCCTGCGCCGCGCGCAACGCGGGCTCCTCGAACGACAGAGCGTCACCAAAGATGATCTGCTGCCACAGCCGCGCATCCTCCGCCAGCACCACATTAGGCAATACTGCGGTGATGAAGGCCGCGCTGCGCGCCTGATCAAGTCCCGCGGGCAGCATTGGTGCGAGCCACTCGCGCGCCTGTTCGGGAGTCAGCGCATGCACCCATTCAAGTTGCCAGTGACGCAACTGCGCGCTATCGAACTGTGCCGGCGCGCGCTGCAGGTGCGAGAGCTCAAAGCCCTGCGCCATCTGCTCGAGCGTGAGAAATTGATTCAAGGACGTGGAATGGCCGAGCCGATAGAGGTGATTGCAGATGGCGCTGGCCGCATAGCCCGCCTCGCGCAACTCGCGCACGCTGGTGGCGCCATGTCGCTTGGACAACGGCGCGCCGTCGGCGCCGACCAGCAGCGACACATGGCCATACAGCGGCACCGGTAAACCCAGTGCTTCCAGCAACAGCCGCTGGCGCGGCGTATTGGACAGATGATCCTCGCCACGCAATACGTGACTGACGCTCATCAAGGCATCGTCGACCGCATTGCTGAAAAAAAATGCCGCGGTGCCATCTTCGCGACGCACGATGAAATCGCCTATGTCATCGGACAGAAAGCTCTGCGGGCCGTGCACCAGGTCCCGGTACTCAAGCCGCTGTCCCAGCGGCACGCGAAAACGCAGGCTCGGTCGCCGGCCCTGCGCCTGCCGCACCAGGATTTCAGCCGCACTGAGATCGCGGCAGGTTCCCGCATAGCGCGGCGGCCGCCCGGATGCAAGTTGACTGCGCCGCGACAGATCAAGTTCAAGCGGCGTGCAGAAGCATGCATACGCGCGTTGCGCGTG